>Ga0187892_10000895_pt1 | contig 73865 bp, 74 predicted proteins | sample MA1701073metaG_FD_139345 | JGI IMG/M metagenome (GOLD analysis project Ga0187892, IMG submission 139345) | Bio-ooze microbial communities from a basaltic lava cave in the Kipuka Kanohina Cave System on the Island of Hawaii, USA - MA170107-3 metaG ...
CACGAAGCTCAGCACCCCGCACTCCAGCGGAAGCGTCGTCGTCGTGGTGCTCGTGGTCGTCGTCGTGGTGGTCGTGGTCGTCGCCAACGTCGTCGTGGTGGTGGCGAGCGTCGTCGTGGTCGTGGCGAGCGTCGTCGTGGTCGTGGCGAGCGTCGTCGTGGTCGTCGCCAGCGTGGTGGTGGTCGTCGTGGTGGTCTGAACCGTCGTCGTGGTCGTCTCCAAGGTCGTCGTCGTGGTGGCGACCGTCGTCGTGGTCGTCTCCAAGGTCGTCGTCGTGGTGGGAACCGTCGTCGTGGTCGTCTCCAAGGTCGTCGTCGTGGTGGGAACCGTCGTCGTGGTCGTTGCCAAGGTCGTCGTCGTGGTGGCGACCGTCGTCGTGGTCGTTGCCAAGGTCGTCGTCGTGGTGGCAACCGTCGTCGTGGTCGTTGCCAAGGTCGTCGTCGTGGTGGCGACCGTCGTCGTGGTCGTTGCCAAGGTCGTCGTCGTGGTGGCGACCGTCGTCGTGGTCGTGGATGCCGCCGTCGTGGTCGTCGATCCCGCAGTCGTCGTCGTCGTGGATGCGGCGGTCGTCGTCGTGGTGGCGGTCGTGCTCGTGGTCGTCGACGGCGCGCCTCCGCACACCGCGGGCAGCTCGATGGGAGGTGACGGCGGGGTGGACTCACCGCAAGGCGGCACGACATTGCTACCCGTGTTGTCTTCGGAGCTTCGCTGACAGACGACCTCGTCGGTCTTCCCGTCGGCGTTATCGTCGATCTGATTGTCGTGGACGACGTTGTCGTCGGACGCTCTCAACTCGATGCCGTTGTCGTCCCCCGGGCGCGTGCCGTTGTTGCTCACCTGGTTCAGCGTGACGTGCGTGTCGTCGCTGTCGTCGAGGTCGATCCCATCTTCGCCGTTGCCCATGATCCCGTTCGTGGCGATCTGGTTGTGGCTGCTGTTTTCCTCCGACGCGATGCCGTCATCATCGTTGCCGACGATGGTGTTGGCACAGACAAGATTGCCTTTCGCCTGGTCGTGGAGGAAGACACCGTCCTGACCGTTCTCGGTGATGAGGTTTCTCGTGACCTCGTTACTCTTGGCATCGTCGATCTCGACGCCTTCCTCGTCGTTCCCCGCGATGCAGTTGCAAGTGACCACGCTGCCCCGGCTGTCCTTGATCTCCACGCCGGCATCGCCGTCGACGATGTTGAGCCAGCGAATCGTGATATCGCGTGAATCGGTGACCTTGATGACCTCACGACTGCTGCCGCGAACCGTGGAGACCAGATCGCCCGAGTCGAGCCCTTCCTCGGGACACTCACCGCCTTCAGGAGGCACGCCCTGGATCGTGAGATCGCGCTTGTCGTCGATCTCCACGCGGCCCCGGCAGGTACCCTGAACGGTGATGGTGGCGCCGTTGCGAGCCTTGTCCACGGCTCGTTGGAGACTGTCGTGGGTGCCGGCGGGCGAGTCGACTGTCACCTGGCAGGGCCTGTCGGTAGTTCGACACGCCCCCTGGGCAGGTGCCTGAGCGGGTAGGCTAAAGAGGAGGATGGTCGCGACGAGGGTAACGAGGGGAAGGCGGGATGGAGCATGCATCGTAGTCCTCCTCAGCCAGTAATCTATGCGATCATATCCTGTTCCGCTTCCACCTCCCGGCCGCCCCGCCTCGCCCCCATGCAACCTGGCAGCGAGCGACACCATGCCGCAGCGCGTCGGCGTGGCTTTACACTGAACCGCCTGGAAAGTCAATGAAGAAAAACGATCACCATGCTCAAGACGAGCAGCAGGTTCACCGCGGCTGCGATCAGCCCGACCGTGCGCGCCCACGGCCGGCCCTTCAGTAGGCCCCAGGCGAAGAACCCGTACAGCAGCGCGATGCCCGCGATCAGCGCTCCCCGGAGATATACCAGGATGCCGATCGTCGGCATGATCAGGACTCCTCGCCCCATCAGGTCGCTGCCGATCTGAAACCAGCCGAGCGCCCGCAAGACCCCGAGCGCGGCCTGCACGAGCGCCAAGAGGGCGATCAGAGTTGCGGTCGGGCTTCGGGCCAGCGATGACGTTGGTCATCGTCCCCTTCGATGCCGAGGACCGAGTGGACCCACGGCCACTGCTACCACCGCGCCCTTGCAAGGAGCACGCTGCGCCAGGCGCGTTCGGCACCGGCCGAAGACGGAGCCAGCCGTGCTGGCGGGACTACGCACTCACGACAGCGCCGTCCGCCTCCAGGGACCCCGGCCGTTGCCTCGACCGCAGCCACTGCCCTAACCTAAGCAGCGGCAGCGCTTTGATCCCGGCCACCCATGAACGATACGCCGCCCCTCCACGGTCTTGACGAGAGCGCCGCGCTGCGCTCGATCGTCGAGGGGACCGCCACCCACACGGGCGATCGTTTCTTCGAGACGCTGGTCGAGAGTCTCGCCCGCGTCCTTGGGACGCACGGGGCATGGGTGACCGAGTACCTGCCGGAGGTGCGTCGGTTGCGGGCGCTCGCCTTCTGGCTCGGTGGCGAGTGGATCCGGGACTTCGAGCACTTGATCGACGGCACGCCGTGCGAGGACGTCGTCGATGGCCGCCGCCTCGTCCACGTCGCCGACAACGTGCTTGCGCTCTATCCGGACGACGACCCCGGACGCGAGGCGGGGGCGGTGAGCTACCTGGGTGTCCCGTTGCTCGACATCGACGGGAGCGTCCTCGGCCACCTGGCCGTGCTCGATCGTCGTCCGATGCCTGCCGAGCCGCGTGCCGAGGCGCTCATCCGGATCTTCGCGGCGCGCGCCACAGCCGAGCTGCAGCGCCTGCGCGCCGAGGTCGAGGTGCGTGAACGGGAGGAGAAGCTCGCCGGCCTCGTCGACAGCGCCATGGACGCCATCGTCGAGCTCGACGAAGGACTCCGGGTGACACGCATGAACCCCGCCGCCGTAAAGCTCTTCGGGGAGGCAGCCCGCGGCACCGATTTCCGCCGCTTCCTCTCGCCGGAGAGCGGAGCGCGGCTCGGCACGCTCGCGAACGACCTGGGAGATCGCGCTGAAGGTGATCGTTCGCTCTGGATTCCGGGCGCACTCGCCGCGCGGCGGGTACATGGTGCCGAGTTACCCGCCGAGGCGACGCTGTCCCGTTTCGACGTTCACCGCCGCGTCTTCTACACGCTCATCCTGCGCAACGTGAACGAGCGGCTCGAGGCGGAGCGCCGCATTCGCTCGCTCACCGTCGAGACGGAGTATCTACGTGAGGAGCTGGCGGCGCTCGGGGGCTTCGACGACATCCTCGGCGCCAGCGAGGCGCTCCGCGGCGTCCTGCAAGCGGTGAAACAGGTGGCGGCGACCGATGCCACCGTGCTGGTGCTGGGCGAGACCGGCACGGGCAAGGAGCTCGTCGCGCGCGCCATCCACGGTGCGAGCGGCCGGCGCGGACGGCCGCTGGTCAAGGTCAACTGCGCAGCCATCCCGGCCGCGCTGGTCGAGAGCGAGTTCTTCGGACACGAGCGCGGCGCGTTCACCGGCGCGACGCAGCGACGCGAGGGGCGCTTCGCCCTCGCCGACGGCGGCACGATCTTCCTCGACGAGGTGGGTGAGCTCCCACCCGACCTCCAGGCGAAGCTGCTCCGCGTGCTGCAGGAGGGTGAGTTCGAGCCCGTGGGCAGCTCGCAGACGCGCAAGGTGGACGTGCGTGTGATCGCGGCGAGCAACCGCGACCTCGGCCGCGCGGTCCGCGATGGCGGGTTTCGCGAGGATCTCTACTATCGGCTGAACGTCGTCCCCATTGAGGTGCCACCGCTGCGCCAGCGCGCGGACGACGTGGTCGTCCTCGCGGCGGCCTTCGCGGCGCGCGTCGGCAAGCGCATGGGTCGGAGGGTCGAGCCGCTGTCCGCGGACGACATTGGCCGGCTCCAGGCTTATGCCTGGCCGGGCAACGTCCGCGAGCTGCAGAACGTGATCGAGCGCGCCGTCATTACGTCCGCCGACGGGCGGCTCGACCTTGCGCGTTTCCTCGAGACCGGGCCGGCGGCCGCGCGGCCGGCAACCACCGATCGGGCACGGCCCGCCATCCGAACCGTCCTCGACCTCGAACAGATCGAGCGCGAGAGCATCGTCGCCGCGCTCGAGGCCGCCGGGTGGCGTGTGGCGGGGTCGAACGGGGCGGCCGAGCGACTCGGGACGAAGCCGTCGACGCTCCGCTCACGCATGAAGGCACTCGGAATAGGTCGCGAGCGCTGACCCCCGTCCAGGCGCGAGATCTCGCCTCGCCCGGCACGAGATCTCGCGCGCGCTCTCCTCTCGCTGCCGGGCAACTCCTGAAAAACCCAGCGTACACGGCCTCGCCTGCCCGGGAGCCGTCTGGCGCGCCTCTTGCGATGCCCTCGGCAGCGGCTCGCACGACCGAGCCTGGAAGGGAGATCAGGCATGCAGCGCATCGGAGTCTTCGTCTACGGCGTACTCTCGTACGCCAGCTTCCTCGTGACGTTCCTCTACGCAATCGGGTTCGTGGGCGGGTTTGCGGTGCCGCGCTCGATCGATTCGGCGCCGGCGACCTCGCCGGGCGTCGCCATCGCCATCGACCTGCTGCTTCTCGCCATCTTCGCCCTGCAGCACAGCATCATGGCACGGCCGGCCTTCAAGCGCTGGTGGACGCGGATCGTACCCGAGCCCGCCGAGCGCAGCACGTACGTCCTCGCCTCGAGCCTCGCCCTGCTGCTGCTCTTCTGGCAGTGGCGGCCTATCGGCGGCGTGGTGTGGCAAGTGGAGGACCCGGTGATACAGAGCCTGCTCTACGGCATGTTCGCTGCCGGCTGGCTCACGGTTCTGATCACCACCTTCCTCATCAACCACTTCGACCTCTTCGGATTGCGGCAGGTGTGGCTTCACCTGCGCGGCAAGCCGTACCGGCCGCTCGGCTTCGTGACGCCAGGCCCCTACAAGCTCGTGCGGCACCCGCTCTACGTCGGCTGGCTGCTCGCGTTCTGGGCGACGCCGACGATGACGGCGGCGCACCTCCTGTTCGCCGTCATGACCACGGCCTACATCCTGATCGCGGTGCAGTTCGAGGAACGCGACCTCGGCGAGATCCATGGCGAGAGGTATGCCGCGTACCGGCACAGTGTCCCGATGCTGGTCCCGCGACTGGGAGTGGCACGCCGGGCGGCGGATACGCCGCTCGCGCCCACCAAGGTGGCGTGAAGCAATGACCCCCAGCTCGTGCGCACTCTCTCTCGTCCGATCCGCAAGGAGAAACGTCATGCCGAAGTACGTGATCGAACGGGACATCCCGGGAGCAGGGAAGCTCTCCCCCGAAGAGCTTCGCAGCATCTCGCAGCGGTCGTGCGCCGTGCTCGACCGCCTCGGACCGAAGATCCAGTGGGTGCAGAGCTACGTCACCGACGACAGGCTCTACTGCGTCTACATCGCCGCCGCGGAAGAGGTCGTCCGCGACCATGCACGGCAGGGCGGCTTCCCCGCGAACCGCATCTCGCAGGTGCGGACGGTCATCGACCCGACGACCTCGGAGGGATGAAGGAGGTAGACCCGATGTCGATCCCGGTCTTGGTGCTGTTCCTCTTCGCGGGCTGGACGCTCGCGACCTTGCTCGCCACCGTCGGAGTCTATCGCTGGAGCCGCATCCTGACCGGGCGGGCGGCGCTGAGCGAGTTCCGCGCCGACGAGCAGCACGGAAGCGAATGGTACCGGCGGGCCATGCGCGCGCACGCGAACTGTGTCGAGAACCTGCCGGTTTACTCCGCGATCGTGGTCACGATCGCGGCGAGCGGGGCACGGAGCCCCACGCTCGATACGCTCGCCCTCGTGCTGCTCGCCGCCCGCGTGTTGCAGACGGTGACACACGTGGTGGTCGCGCAGACCAACGCGGTTGTCGGCGTGCGCTTCGCCTTCTTCTTCACCCAAATCGTGTGCATGGCCGGAATGGGAATTCTGGTCGCACTTCAGGCGTGAGCCGTCGAGTCGCCTACGGCAGCAATGCGGGGGCCGTCGACGACAACCCGTCCAGGCGGCGGAGTGCGCTTCGGGCAGCGAAGTAGCCGCACATGCCGTGTACGCCGCCGCCCGGCGGGGTCGAGGCCGAGCAAATGAACACGCGCGGATGCGGCGTCGTGTACGGATCGATGCGGGCCACCGGCCGCGTGAAGAATTGCGACAGGTCCGCGACCCCGCCCGTGATCGCCCCGCCAACGTAGTTCGGATTGTCGCGCTCGAGGTCCGCCGCGGCCGCACGATGGCGCGCGAGTATGCGATCGCGAAAGCCGGGCGCGAAGCGCTCGATCTGCCGCTCTATCGCGTCCGTGCAGTTCATGCCGGACCCGGCGGGCACGTGGCAGTAGGCGTAGCCGGTGTGCTTCCCGGCCGGCGCCCGCCCGGGGTCGAACTGCGACTGCTGCACGACGATCAGGAAGGGACGCTCCGGATGCGCGCCGCGCCAGACCAGCCCCTCGGCTCTGGCAATCTCCTCGAGCGAGCCGCCCACGTGCACGGTGGACGCGACGAGGCAGCGCGGATCGCGCCACGGGATCGGTCCGTCGAGCGCCCAGTCGAGCTTGAACACGCCCGGACCGTAGCGATAGCCGCGGAGCCGTCGCGTGTAGCGCGACGGCAGCACGGGGCCGCAGATGTCCGCGAGCTGGGCGGGGCTCGTGTCGAAGAGCACGACGCGCGCCGGCGGGAGGTCGGCGAGACGGCGCACGGGCCTGCCGGTCTCGATTTGCCCGCCGAGCGAGCGCAGCAGCGACGCGAGCGCATCGGAAATGGCCTGCGAGCCGCCCGCTGCCACGGGCCAATCCTCGACGTGGGCGGTGAGCGCGAAGATCATCGCGACCGCCGCCGTGAGCGGCCGCTCGAGCGGCAGGATCGAATGCGCGGCGCAGCCCGCCAGCAATGCCCGCGCGCGCGCCCCGCGGAAGCGCGCCCGGAGCGCGACCGTGGCGGGAAGCAGGCCGGCCACGCCGAAACGGGCCATGGCGATTGGGTGGCGCGGCAATCGAAGTGGTCCGAGGAGATCCGCGAGAAGCCCGTGCGGATCGCGCAGGAACGGGGCGAACGATCGCCGGTATGCGTCGGCATCCTCGCCGAGATCGCCCGCCGTCTCGTCGACCGAGCGACGGAGGATCACCGCCGGCTCCGCGTCGAGCGGATGGGCGACCGACGCGGGCGGCCGGATCCAGCGCAGCCCGTGCGCTTCCAGCCCGAGCGTGCGGAAGAACGGCGACAGAACGCCCATCGGATGGCAGCCCGAGCAGACGTCGTGCCGGAACCCGGGCAGCGTCAGCGCCGCCGTGCGCGTGCCGCCGCCGATCTCGTCGCGCGCTTCGAGGATGCGCACCGTCGCGCCGCCGCGCGCCAGCTCGACCGCCGCGGCCAGTCCGTTTGGGCCCGCGCCCACGACGACGGCGTCATCCATGCCGACGGCTCACGCCGGGCTACGCCGCGCCGCGCCGCGCATCAGGCGCTCGGCGTACGCACCCGTCGGCCACGGCGCCACTGCGCGCATCGGTGCGATGGCGGTCTCGCCTTCCGCGATGACGCCGCGGCGAGCGTCGGCGATCTTCCAGCGCATCGTCGAACCGAAGAGCGGCTGCGACTCGACCATGACGACCCGCACCTCGCCCTCCTCGAAGCCGCACTGCGCCTGCACGGCGTCGAGGAGCTGCAGGCCGTTCAGGTGCCCGTCGCCGAAGTTCCAGCCGAGGACCATGCCGCCGAAGACCTCGCCGTCCATCCACTCGTAGGCGTCGATGTCGTCCACCGCCTTGGGCAGGGCGTCGAGGAGCGGCCGCCCTTCGAGATGCAGGAAGCGGTGCGCCAGTGACATCGAGGCCGCGACGTCGACGGCCTCGGCGCTCGGGAGCAGCTCCGCAAGCTGCTCGCGCATAGTGCCGGCGAGCTTCTTGAGCTTCTTCAGCTTGTCGAGGCTGTCGCGACGCACGAGCCAGATGTTGTAGGCCCAGTTTCCGGCGTAATAGCGCATCGCCAGCAGGAACGATACGCGCGACGGAACGAAGTTTCCGTACGCCGGAACCAGCACCAGCCAGAAGGCGAGGAAGGCGACGAGGAACGGTATCGTTCCGATCGCGAGCACCCTCGCTTCCGGGTGGATGCCGAACAGGAAGATCCCACCGTAGATCATCAGGATGTTCCACTCGATCGGCATGCCGCTCGGATTGTTGGCGCCGATGAAGCTGTGGAAGCCGGTCATCATCACGAGCCCGGCAACCGTCGTCCACCCGCCATCGCTCGACAGCAGCACGACCGGAATCATGTACTCGACGAAGGTTCCGACGTGCGCCATCGTGACCGCCAGACGCGACGGCCGGAGGTCGTCCGGATACGACGCGAAGAGCCGCCGCTTCAGCGCCGCCGGCGCGAGGGGGCCGTTGTTCACCATGAACATGATGACCGACGGGAAGTGGTGGTTGAGCTTGGAGGTCGCGGCCCAGAACCAGATCGCGCACCACAGCACTTTGCAGCCGGCGATCCAGAGCGCGTTCTGGCTCGCGGCGGCGAGGCACACGAGCGCCACCCAGTAGTGCTCGGCGCGTGCAGCGAGGAAGATCGTCTTGTCCGTGACGCCGAGGACTGCAATCAGGAGGCAGCTCGGCAGGAGCATCCAGTTCGTGATCTCGGGTGCGACGAGCGCGCGGAGGAGGAAGACGAGGTTCGCCGCGTAGAGCGCGACGTCGAGCCAGGTCCGCCGGATCCCGCCGACGATCGGACTGCCGGGGAAGAGCGGCAGCTTCGTCGTCCCGGGCCGGAGGAAATAGAGGAAGCCGCCGATCGGCGGCTTGAAGCGTGCGTTCATCGGGCCCGACGAGCAGCCGAAGCCCGTGATCTCGTAGAAGATCGCCCACGCGATCGCCTTCTGGAAGGCGATCGGCGTGAAGGCCCAGCCGACCGGATGGGTGAACCCGGGATAGCCCGCCGAGAACGACACGAAGAACGCCCAGCCGCCGATGAAGAGCAGCAGGTACTTGCACCAGTACATCGCGAGCACGATCGGTGGGTTCGGAAAGGCCTGCGACGCCCAGGTGCGGCAGACGAGCCGCACGCGCTCGGGAAACGGCGCCGACAGGATGCGTGCCGGCTCGTACGGGGGAAGGTCGCTTTCCGGGGACGGCGTAGTGGCGACGGAGGACGGGGTCGTCGTCATGTCGTGCGCGCGATCTCCTTCGCCCGCGCGCGCAGCACGTCCTTGCTGATCTTGCCCGACGGCACGCGCGGCAGCTCGTCGACGGCGACCAGGTGCTCTGGGAACTTCTGCCGCGCAAGCCCCGCCCGCTCCAGGAAACGCCGGATCTCCGGGAGGTCGATCGTCTGCCCTGGCCGCAGCACGATGAAGGCACATCCCTTCTCGCCAGTTTCGCGGCTCGGCATCGCGACGATCGCCACGTCCGCCACCGCGGCATGGGCCGCCAGGACGTCCTCGACCTCCTTCGGGCTGATGTTCTCGCCGGAGCGGATGATGATGTCCTTCTTCCGTCCCGTGATCACGAGATAGCGCCCGTGCACGCGGCGCCCGAGATCCCCCATGCGGAAGGAGCCGTCCTCGTCGAAGGCGCCGGCGTTGTCCTCGGGATGCACATACCCGACGAACTGCTCCGGCCCGCGGACCAGGATCTCACCCTCCTCGCCGTCCGCAACATTCCGCTCACCCTGAGCGTGGGCGTCGACGATCTTCACCTCGGTCGGCGGAACCACCTCGCCGTCGGTCTCGGCCCCGAGGTCCGCGTGCACCCGGTCGCGGATCCCGAGCGTCGTCGTCGGCATCTCGGTGGATCCGTAGGCGCGGAAGCAGAGGCAGTGAGGATAGGCCGCGGCAGCTTCGCGGATCAGGTCCGCAGAGACCGTCGTGCCGCCGCAGAAGAAGATGCGCAGCGACGCCATGGCCGCGGGCCGTCCCGCGGCCGTGTCGAGCAGCTGGCGCAGGAACGGGGTGGCACCGCCCGTCACCGTGCACCGGGTCTTCTCGATGCAGGCGATCGCTTCATCGGGACTCCAGACGTCCATCAGCACGCTCGTGGCGCCGCTCACCCACGGCATGTCGAAGGCCCAGTACGCGCCCGTGATGTGCGTCACCGGCGACGGCATGAACACGACGTCGGACGGTCCGATCGACCACGCCTCGGCCATCGAGCGCACGCGATAGTCGAAGGCGTAGTGGTTGTGAATGACGCCCTTGGGACGCCCCGTCGTCCCGGACGTGTACATCACCACCATCGCGGCAGCGGGATCGATCGCGGGAAGGTCCGCATCGCGCGCTGGAGCGAGCGATAGCGCATGACGCCACTCCGAGCTGGCCGTTCCGTCGCCACGAACGACGACGACGTCCCGCAGCGACGCCAGCTGCGGCCGGAGTCCCTCGAGCATCCGCTGATGATCGTGCTTGCGGAACACCTGCGGGATGAAGAGCAGCTTGGCTCGGCAGTCCTGCACGATGTAGCGCACCTCCGACTCGCGGTAGATCGGTGGGATGGGATTGAGCAGCAGCCCACAGCGCCGCGCCGCGAGCGCGATGACGGCGGCCTCGATCCAGTTGGGCAGCTGGAAGGACACGACGTCGCCGGGCTCGAGGCCACGCGACAGAAAAAAGGCCGCGAGGCGCGCCGCCGCGTCCCACGCTTCGGCGCGCGTCACGCGCCGATCGCCCTCGATGAGGAGGAGGTGGTCGGGCGCCTCGCGGCAGGCGCGGCGGGCGACGTCGGCGAGCGTCTCGTCGCGCCAGTATCCGGCAGCGCGGTAGCGGGCCGCGGCGTCCTCGGACCAGCGCGTCACGAAGCCGCTCGGATCGGTCCGAAGGCTCCAGCTCATCAGCGCTCCGCGCCCACCCGTCGAGCCTCCGACGTCGTCAAGCGATGCCCGATCGGACGAAAGACCACGGCGATCCATCGCTCGCGATCGAGATGCGGCAGCGCGGGCACGCGATCCGCGAGCGACGCGAGCGCCATGCCTTCGTCGTGCAGCTCGAGGAGAACGGCGTAGGCGTACTTCTTCGCGCTGCCGCGGATCTGCTCGTCGGCGAGGGTCAGCAGCTCGGCGCTGATGACGCCCGGCCGATCCGCCAGCTCGGCGAGGCCACCACCCAGCAGCGCGCCTTGGAAGGCATCGTCCTCGCCAGTGGCCGCGTTGGCGAGCATCAGCACGAGGGTCCGGCGCTCGCTCGTGTCCGTGGCGATGCGCGCGGCGGTTCGCACGGTTGCGCGCCGCCACATCGTCGGCGGCTGCACCGTCGACATGTCGACCGATGGGCTGATCGGCATTGCATCGCTTGCCCTGGCCTTGGCGAGCTGGGCCAGCGCGAAGGCCGGATCGTCCATCTCCCAGATCGTCAGATAGTCGTGCTTCCCCGACGGCCACGGTCCTTCGATGCGGCGAAAACGCTGCGCGGCCAGGATACCCGGCGTGAGCACGCCGTGGGTGAGATGGTCCGTGCCGTACCAGCGGTTGAACTCCTCTTCCTGACCGGGAACCGGATTCGAGAGCGCGAACTGGAAACACGTGGCCATCGACCTCACCTCGCCCGCGGCAGGCCGAGCAGCCTGTCCGCCGTGATCTCGCGCTGGATCTCGCTCGTTCCGCCCGCGATCGTGTAGACCCAGCTCCACAGGAAATCGTAGGTCCAGGGATGCGCGGCGCGATCGCCGTCGAACTCGAGGAACTCCCAGCCCAGGATGTCGCCGACGACCTCGCTCAGCGCCTTGTGCGTCGAGGTCACCATCAGCTTCATCAAGGATCCCTTCGGGCCCGGCACGCCCGAGCGATCGATCTCCGCGATGCTCGCCAGCGTCATCGCGCGGATCGCCATGGTGTCGGCCTTGAGCGACGCGAGCCGCTCCGCGATGTCGTCATGGTCGATCGCCGACCGCCCGTCCTCGAAGCGGACCTGTTTTGCCAGCCCGATCACGCGCTGCACACGCTCGTAGAGCTCGAGCTGGTCGCCGATGAAGCCCGTGCCGCGCTCGAACGCGAGCGTCGCCAGCGCCGTGGACCAGCCGTCGCCGATCTCTCCCACGACGTTGGCCTGCGGAATCCGCACCTCGTTGTAGAAGACCGTGTTCACATGCTCGTCCAGCAGCATCGTGGTGATCGGCCGGACCTCGATTCCCGGCGAGCGCATGTCGCAGATGAGCCACGTCAAGCCGTGGTGTCGCCGCGACGCGGGATCAGTCCGCACGAGGAGCTCCTGGAAGTCGGCGTGCTGCGCGTCGGTCGTCCACATCTTGACGCCCGTCACGGCGATGTCGGTGCCGTCGACGACGCCGCGGGTCGTGAGGGACGCGAGATCGGAGCCGGCGTTCGGCTCGGAGAAGCCCTGACACCAGAGGGCTTCTCCAGACAGGATCCGCGGTAGGTGGTAGGCTTTTTGCTCCTCCGTCCCGCGCGCGATCAGCGTCGGCCCCGCATGCATGAGCGCAACGTACGTCGTGTTGACGTGGTGCGGCGCGCGCGCCCGCGCCAGCTCCTCGTACCAAATCACCTGCTGGAGGGCGCTGAGACCGCGGCCGCCGTACTCCTTCGGCCAGGCGACGCCGGCCCAGCCGTGCTCGTAGAGCTTCCGCTGCCAGGCGCGATCGAAGTCGGCCGCCGCGCGCCCTCGCGGCGGCCGCGGCGACGGCGGGACATGGGTCTGCAGCCAGGCGCGTGCGCGCGCCCGGAACTCCGTGTCTTCTTCGGAGTACCGTAGATCCATCCGCGTTCAGACCTCGATTTCGGCGTGCAGCAGCCGCGCGAGGAGCGCTCGTTTCGAGCCGAACAACCGGGCGAGGAGTACGCTGTGCTTCAGGAGCAGATGCGCATGGTGCTCTTCCGTCACGCCGATGCCGCCATGAAGCTGGATGTCGACGTCCGCGTTCATGACCGCCGCGCGGTTCGCGAGGTGCTTGGCCGCATCGAGATGCGCGTGTGCATCCGATCGGCGCTCCTTGAGGGCGGCCGCGGCGCTCCAGAGCTGACATCGTGCGGCCTCCGCGCGCAGCGCCATGTCCGCACACGCGTGTCGGACGGCCTGGTAGGTGCCGATCTTGCGCCCGAAGGTTTCCCGTACCTTCGCGTAGTCCACGATCAGGGCAAGAGCGGTCTCCGCGATGCCCACCTGCATGGCGGCGACACCGAGCTGCCCGAGACTCCAGACCTCGCCACCCGACGAAACCGCCAGCGGACGCGGGGTGCCGCGGACGATCGTGCGCATCCCGGTCGCCGGATCGAGGCTCGGGCGCGGGCCCGTCTCGATCGCGGACACGTCGAGCAGCCGTGCTTCCGAGCGCTCGACGTGGAGCGCGAGCGCGGCGTCGTGCGAGCCCAGCAGCCGTAGTGTCGGTCCGTCCTCGATCGCGAGGGCGACGCCCTGCTCACCGGCGAGTAGCGCGGCTCGCAGGCGCCGGTCGCCGCTCACCATGGCGGCGAGGCCCTGGGCCAGAATGTCGACCGGTCCGCAGTGCCGGCCGACCTCACGGTAAAAGAGCGCGTGCTCGACCGCGGAGAGGCCGCTCCCGCCGTCGGCTTCCGGCAGCACGAGCCCGAACCAGCCCAGCGCCGCGAAATCCGCGCGCAGACTTGCGCCCAGCGCGGGCGAGGCGCCCGTGCCGTGCAGTCGGTCGAGCGGGATCGCGCGCGACAGAAACTTCGCGGCGGTGTCCGCGATCTCGATCTCAGCGCCGTCCGGGGCCAGGAACATGATGTGTTGAACTGATTGCTTCTATCTATCGATGCGCCTGGATGCGGGCCGGCAGTCTCTTCCATCCGCGTACCGTCGACGTGCGCGCCATCTCTGCCCCATCGTGATCGATCTCCCACTCGGCCCAGCGCGCCAATATCTCTTCCAGGGCAACACCGCCCTCGAGACGAGCGAGGCTCGCGCCGAGACAGAAGTGGATGCCGTAGCCGAAGCTCAGATGGTGGATGTTCCTGCGCCTCACGTCGAGACGATCGGCGTTCTCGAACTCGCGCTCGTCCCGGTTCGCCGAGCCGTTGAGCAGCAGCAGCGGCGAACCCTCGGGCACCCGCGTCCCATAGAGCTCGACGTCCCGCGTGACGTAGCGGGCCTGCACCGGCGACGGCGCCTCGTAACGAAGGATCTCCTCGATGGCGTTCGGAACGAGCCTGCGGTCTTCGGCGAGGAGTCGCCGCTGGTCGGGGAAGCGATCGAGCAGATAGGCGCTCCAGCCGATCAGCCGGGTCGTGGTCTCGTTACCGGCCGCTGCGAGCAGCCCGATGTAGCCCAGCAGCTCGTCGTCGCGCAACGTCCGCTCCTCGCCGCGGTCATCGACGAAGCGGGCATTCAGCAGCTCGGTCATCAGGTCGTCCGATGGATTCTTGCGCCGCCACTCGATGTACTTCGAGAACCGCTCCGTCTGGTCGACGGGGCTTTCCTCGCCCTGCAAGGCCGCCGGAGCGCCGTCGCCTTCTCCGAGGCTCAGCCCGGCATCGATGGCGTCGCGAAGCTCCTCCTGATCCTCCTCGGGGATCCCGAGCAGCATTCCGATCACACGCATCGGCATCTGCGACCCTAGATGCGCGATGAAGTCGATGTGGTCGCCGCCGATCAGCGGGTCGAGGCTCGTCGCACAGTAGGCACGCACCCGGGGTTCGATCTGCGCGATCCGGCGGGGGGTGAACAGGCGCGCCAGCAGGGCGCGGTGCACGTCGTGAAGAGGCGGGTCCTCGAAGATCATCATGCCGGCAGGAAACTGCACGTCGTTGCGGATCAGCTCGAGCACGGTCCCCCGGGCGGAGCTGTAGGTCCGCCAGTCGGTGAGACCCGCCGCCACGTCCTGGTAGCGACTCAGGGCCCAGAACTCGTACCTGTCGTTGCGATAGAGCGGCGCCTCGTCCCGCATCCTCCGCCAGACCGGATGCGGATTGGCGTCGATGTCGAAGTCGTACGGGTCGTAGTAGATCTCGGTCATCCAGACCCTGAGTCGGTTCGCCGCGGCACGGAGGGCTGAAGCTCGATCGTGTCGACAAGCACGTGGCGCGGCTGCGTCACCGCGTGGACGACCGCACGCGCCACGTCATCCGGCATCAGGAGGCCCAGATTGTCCTGGGCCAGCATGCGCGCATCGCGCAGGCCGAAAGAGGCCCAGTGCTCCGTCCTCTTCTGCGTCGTCTCGGGCGCCAGGTCCCAGGCCATGGAGAACTCGCTGAGTGCCGGGCCGAGCCGCAGCTTGATGACGCGTATGCCGGTGCCCTCGAGCGCCAGGCTCAGCGCCTCCGCGTAGTTCTCAAGGCCCGCCTTCGAGGCGCCGTAAGCGAGCTGGCCCGGGCGCGGGCGGCGCGCAGCGTCGCTGCTCACCATCACGACGTCCGCGTCCGCTCTTGCCGCAAGCAGCGGAACGAGCGCCCGGTGGGTCACGACCATAGGGCCGATGAGATTGGTTTCGATCTCGCTCCGGAGCCAGCGGGTGTTGGTCTCCTCGAGCCAGTGGAAGCGCGATGCTCCGGCGTTGTTCACGATCACGTCCGCGACACCGAGGGCGTGTTCGCTCGCCGCGAAGAAGTGTTCCACGGACGCGTCGTCGGTCACGTCGAGGTCGCCCGCGTAGACCTTCGCCGCACCCTGCGCTCGGACCTTCTCCGCCGTCTCCGCCAGGCGGTCCACCCGACGGGCACCGATGGCGACCTTCCAGCCGCGGCTGGCCATCTCGAGCGCGATGGCCGCGCCGAGGCCCGACGAGGCGCCGGTAACGAGGGCGGTGCGAGACTCGGTAGCCATGAGGGCGTATCCCGTCAGACCGACAGGATCGACACGCCCGCGACGCCGGGTGCGCCGTAGAGCTGCGTGTAACCGACCTTCGGCTTGCCCGGCACCTGCCGATCGCCCGCCTGGCCGCGGAGCTGCAGTACCACCTCGTGGACCTGGCGCAGACCCGAGGCGCCGATCGGCTCCCCGTTTGCGATCAGCCCGCCGTCGGTGTTCACGGGCAGCCGCCCATCGATCTCGAGCTCCCCTGCCGCCACCAGGGCCTCCTGGTCGCCGTCGGCACAGAATCCGTTCTCGGCCAGGTGGATGACCTCGGCGCCGGCGTCGGTGTCCTGTAACTGGATGACGTCGACATCGCCGGGCCCGATTCCGGCCTTCTCGAAGGCGGCCCGCGACGCGTCCACCGTGGGGCCGGCCGTCTCCTCGACCGGGAGCCACGGGCTGTGCACCTCGAACGCGCCGAGCCGCCGCGTCCGCACCACGCTGGCACGCAGGTAGATCGGCTTGTCGGTGTAGCGGTGCGCGCGGTCGGCGCGGCACAGTACCACGGCCGCCGCGCCCTCGTCCGGGCTGCAGAACATGTACTGCGTGAGCGGATAGTTCAGCATCCGGGAGCCGAGGATCTCTTCCTCCGAGAGCGGCTTACGCCGAAACGCATTCGGATTGATCGCTCCGTTGCGATAGTTCTTTGCCGCGACCCGGGCGAGCGTCGCTGCCGAGATCCCGTGGTCGTGCATGTACTTGTTGATCTTCATCCCGAAGAACTTCGGGGTGAGAAAGTGGCCGAGCTCGCCGTACCACGAGGGGCAGGCGTACAGGCGCGGGTCGGAGCTGAATGCGCCGGGGAGGTGCTTGTCCATGCCGACGGCAATGCCGATCTCGTGCTCGCCCAAGCGGATCGTGTCGGCGGCCAGCGCGAGGACGCTCGCCGCCGTCGCACACCCGTTGTAGACGTTGGTGAACGGAATTCCGGTCAGTCCAAGGAACGCGACCACGGCGTCAGGGTTGTCGATCTCGTAGCTCCCGGCAAACCCGAACTGGATGTCGCGCCACTCCACGCCCGCGCCCGCGAGGGCGCGGCGGATGGCGATCGCCCCCATGTCGATCCCCGTCCGATCCCCGAAGCGGCCGAATGGATGCAGCCCCACTCCTACGATCGCGACGTCCACTTGCGCTCCTTACAACCGTTCACACGCCGGAGCCCGCTCCACCGACGGGCCGGAATGCGAACGTCACGACCTCGTTGCCATCGTCGTCGGTGCGGAACGGCACCAGCACGAGCTCCATGTCGATGCCGATCCGCAGGCCCTGCGTCTGCGTGAGGCGGGTCTCGACCCTCACCCCGTCGGCGAGCTCCACGTAGCCGACCCCGTACGGCACGAAGGCGGCGCCGGTGGGCCCAGCGTACGGTGGCGCTGGCGGCGGGAACTCCTGGGTCGTCCATGCCCACAGGCGGCCGCTCCGCGACAGCAGGTGCTCCGCCATCTCAGTCGACGCGCAGCGCGGGCACGAACCCTGGGCAGGGAAGGTCACGATTCCGCACTCGGCGCACCGGCTTCCGATCAGCCGGGGCTCGTCCGAGGGCCACGTGAAAACACCCTCTGCTATGGGGACTCGAACCATCTCTTCGCGTTCAGTCGAGCGGCGTCATAGCGAGCGCCCCTGTCACGTGGTAGAACCACCTTCTCGCCTATCGAGAGTATGATTGCAAGCCACTTTCGTGCTTGCTGGGGAAACGATGATCTGAGAACGAACGAGTCCCTTGCGCTCGCGCTTCACGCGGACGGAATTGACTCGAGGGGGGTAGCGCCATGGACGACGAACGGGCGATCCAACGGTTGATGGCGTGCTACTGCCAACTGGTCGACGACGGGGCGTTCGACGAGCTCACACAGCTGTGGGCGGACGACGCCGAGCTCGCGCTGCGCGGCGAGACCGCAACCGGTCCTGTGGCGATCGTGGCAGTGATCGCCGCCCTCCAGACTCCCGAGCGCCGGGGCCTCCACGTGGGCGCTAATGCGATCATCGACGTGGAGGGCGACACCGCCCGCTCAGCATCGGACTTCGTGTTCATGCGGCGCGAGGGTGGTCCCGATCCCATCGTGAAGTTCATTGGCCGCTACATCGACCGGTTCGTGCGCACGCCCGACGGCTGGCGGTTTCGTCGCCGCGAGGTTCGGTTCAGCGGCTCGTCCTGATTTCCCGTACCTTTTGCACTATTGTTCTTGGCTTTGATAATGCTGTTCTTGGCCAGGCCCATGGACGTAACCAGGGCCGCGGACACATCCGTGAGTGTGTTCCAGACGGAGAACCTATTGATGAAGGCAGCGTTGAAGGCAGTGGCCAATATCCCGGCCGAGGCATTGGAGGTCGAGGTTCGTGCCGAGTCCAGGCCCGTCCTGACGTGGGCCTTCGTCGGAGGCGTGATCCTCGCCGTCCAGCTGTACATCTGGGCCCGGTGGGTCACGGGTCCCTACTTCGTGCGGGTGCCGCCCGGTCCGAGCGATCCGCCGACCTGGATGAAGATCGTCCTCGTCACCTGGACGAGTGTCATCATGCTCGGGTTCCCCGTCGGCATCTACTACTTCATCATCCGGCCCTGGCGCCGGGAACGGCGCATCACGACCGACGGTATGCTGCTTTGCGCAATGGGCCTGCTGTTCTTCCAGGACCCGCTGCTCAACTATCTGAACACTTGGTGTACCTACAACACCTGGCTCTTCAATCGGGGTTCGTGGGTGCAGGACGTGCCGGGTTGGGTTTCGTGGGGCAAGCCGGGTGCGATGATGGCGGAGCCGCTCCTGATGAACGCCCCCGGCTACTCCTACGGGGTGCTCCTGTGCACGATGCTCGGATGCTGGGTCATGCGCCGTGCCAAGCTGCGCTGGCCGAACATCGGCGTGCCCGGACTGCTCGGCGTGCTGATCGTATTTACGTTCTTCTTCGACATCGTGATGGAGGGGTTCTTCCTGATGCCGATGGGCCTCTTCACGTACCCCGGAGCCATCCGGTCCCTGTCGCTCTTTCCCGGCACGTACCACCAGTACCCCGTCTACGAGGGATTGATGTGGGGTGCTGTCCAGGCCGGGTTCTGCTCCCTGCGCTTCTTCACGGACGATCGCGGCCGGACCTTCGTGGAGCGCGGCCTGGAGCGCGTCCGGGGTGGGGCCGTGAAGCGGGAGTCGATTCGCTTCCTGGCCATCTTCGCGGCGTGCAGTGCCTTCTTCTTCGTGTTCTACACCCTTCCTGCCCAGTGGCTCGCGATGCACGCCGATCCCTGGCCGGAGGACATCCAGAAGCGCTCGTACTTCACCATGGGCATCTGCGGCGAAGGTACGGGGCGCCTCTGTCCGCATCCGTCCCTTCCCATCGATCAGGGTGAAACCTCCGCCTACATCAATCCCGATGGCAGGGTGGTCCTTCCCGAGGGAACCGAGCTTCCGAAGATCATTCCCTACGACCGCGCCGAGTGACGATGTCGACCCAGACAGGTCGGCTGATCCGTTCGACGGCGGAAGCGCCCTACTACCGGGCGGTGGGTGACGAGGTGGCGGTGTTCCGGGCGGCGGCGCGCCGGGGTCTGCCGGTGCTCTTGAAGGGCCCGACGGGCTGCGGGAAGACCCGCTTCGTGGAGGCGATGGCCCATGAGCTGGGCCGGAATCTCATCACCGTGGCCGGTCACGAGGACCTGACCTCGGCTGATCTGGTGGGTCGGTTCCTGCTGAAGGGCGGGGAGACGACTTGGGTGGACGGGCCGCTCACCCGGGCGGTGCGCGAGGGCGCCATCTGTTACCTGGACGAGATCGTGGAGGCCCGCCAGGACACCACCGTAGTCATCCATCCCCTCGCCGACCATCGCCGCCAGCTTCCCGTCGATCGGCTCGGCATCTCGCTGGAAGCGGCACCCGGGTTCCAGCTGGTGATCTCCTACAATCCCGGCTACCAAAGCGTCCTCAAGAATCTCAAGGAGTCGACCCGGCAACGGTTCGTGTCCATCGAGCTCGACTTTCATCCCGCCGACGTCGAAACCGAGGTGGTCGTCCACGAAGCTGGCGTCGACCTCGAGACCGCCCGAACGCTCGTCAAGATCGGCGAGGCCATCCGGAACCTGGAGGGTGTACGGCTGCAGGAGGTGGCCTCCACCCGTACGCTGATTTTGGCCGGCGAGCTCGTCGCCGAAGGCCTCAGCCTGCGCAGCGCCGTACGAACGGCCATCGTCCAGACCCTCTCCGACGACCCGGACGTGGTCCGCGCCCTCGGCGAGCTCGTCGACGCCTTCGTCACGCCATGACCGCAACCGACTCGGGGAGACCCGACCGGTTCCGGTTCCTCGCCAGCTTCATCGCCGGGCGGTCGCTCGGGGTCGCCGAGGCAGCCCCGGGCGAGACCGCCCACACCGACGGACGCTTCGTGTTCGTGTCGGCGGGTCACCCGGCCTCGGAGCAACGCCGGGAGGTGCTCCTCCAGGCCGCTCTCCTCGGCGCCGGGAGCCTCGATCGCGGGCGGGTCCGGTCGATCCGGGGACGCCCGAAGGTCGCCCGCCGGTACCTGGCGCTCGAAGGTCGCCGGGTGTTCGCCGAGCTGGCCGCACGCGTTCCGCTGGCGGCCGCGCTGCGCCCGGACGGGGAGCCCATCACCTCCAGCGCCGACGAGTCGCTCGAGGTGGCCCGGGGGCGCGGGAGGGTGGCCGATCCGCCGCAATGGTTCGGCGTCATCCGGCCCGCGCGGCTGCTTGCCGCACCGCACGGTGGGCCGGGCGCACGACCAAGCGACGACGATCTGCGTCTGGAGTTCGAGCCGACCGCAGTTCCCGAGACTCGAGGAAATGGCGACGAGGAACCGGGCGAGGAGAGCAGGATCCGCAGGCTGTTCGAGAACCCCCTCTTCAACTCGAACACCCTCTCGGACTTCCTCAACAAGCTGTTCGGCGCCTCCCGTTCTCCCGGTGACGGGGCTGCCGGCGGCGAGCTGCCGGTCCGGTCGCTCCGGCGGGCGGACCGTGTGGGGCCGGACGCCCGGCCTCTTCCCGTCCCTCTGCGCTTCGCCCGTGAGGGCCCGCCCGCCGCTGCCGTGAGCGTGGGTGGTGCTCTCTACCCGGAGTGGGACGTATACAGGAGCCGGTACCGTCCGGAGTGGTGCCGTGTGATCGAGTTTCCGCTGAGGGCTGCCCCGGACGTCTCAGCCGCCGGTGTCGAGCACGACGAGGTGCTCCGCCGACGCTTGGCCCGCCTGGGCCTCGGTCCCAAGATCGTCCGTCGCCAGCCCGATGGCGACGATCTCGACATCGAAGCCCTCACCGACCTGTTCGTCGACGTGCACGCCGGCTACTCCCCGCCCGAGCACATCTACCTGGAGCGCCGCAAGCTCGCCCGAAACCTCGGCGCCCTCATCCTGGTCGATGCCTCCGGCTCCGCCACCGAGACCGATCCGCAGGGCTTCTCCGTCCACGAACACCAACGACGGGCTGCGGCCACCCTCGCCGTCACCCTCGAGAAGCTCGGCGACCGGGTCGCCGTCTACGGCTTCCGCTCCCACGGCCGAGGTGCCGTCCACCTCCTGGCCCTCAAGCCCTTCGCGCACCGCTTCGGCGCCGGCGGACGAGCTCGGCTCAACCGACTTCAGCCATCCGGGTACACGCGCCTCGGCGCCGGCATCCGCCATGCCGGCGAGATCCTCAAGGCCGAAGCCGGCACCCCCAATCGCCTGCTGCTCGTTCTCTCCGACGGCTTCCCCTACGACGACGGCTACGAATCCCGCTACGCCGAAGCCGACGCCCGCAGAGCCCTGGAAGAGCTCCGCGTCGACGGCGTCGGCTGCCTCTGCCTCTCCATCGGCGGTTCCACCGACAGCGATGCCCTGGACCGCGTCTTCGGCTCCGCCAGTCGCGCCAGCGCCCCGACCCTGGCCGACCTCAGCCCCCGCATGGACGAGCTCTTTCTCACCGCCCTCGAGGAGCTTGCCGCGCCGAACCTGCGCAGTCCCCGTCGAGCTCGACGTCGGACAGCCTCAGGGAACGGATGAAGGTCCTGCTGACCGGCGCGTTCGGCAATCTAGGAAGCCTCGTCATCGAGGAGCTGCTCGATCGGGATCATCACGTCATCGCCTTCGACGTGCCGAGCAAGGCCAATCGAAGGGTGTCCAGGGCCTTCGGGGATGCAGCGAACCTGGAGATCGCGTGGGGAGACATACGCGACGAAGATCGCGTCGCGTCGCTGGTCCACGAGGTCGACGCCGTCATCCACCTGGCAGCGATCATTGCCCCGTTCTCCGAGACCGATCCGGATCTGGCCCACGCCGTGAACGTGGAGGGCACGGAGCACATCCTGCGAGCGATCAGGACGGCAGCGAGCCCCCCCCTGCTGGTGTACAGCTCCTCGATCTCGGTCTTCGGCCCGAGAGAGAAGGGCGGTCCTCTCTGTACCAGCGACGATGAGCTCGTGAGAACGGATCACTACTCCGGTCACAAGATACACTGCGAGAAGCGGATACGAGCGCTCGCATCCCCCTGGGCCGTCCTGCGACTGGCAGGGATGGTCGATGCTCGCATGCGACACCGCGACCCACAGCAGGCACGCATGGCCTTCGCGCTGGCACCCGACAATCCCGTCGAATACGTACACCCCAGGGACGCGGCCACTGCCCTCGTGAACGTGCTGGACAGGCCCGACGCGCACCGCAAGATCCACCTCATCGGGGGCGGCAAGGAGTGTCAGGTCACCACTCTGCAGCTGACGCAGACGATGATGGGTGCGATCGGCATCAGCGTGACTGCAGACGACCTCGGAAACGCCCCGACCTATGCCGCCTGGCTCGATACGACGGAATCACAGCGGCTGTTGTCGTTCCAGAGGCATACGGTCGAGGATTTCAAGCGAGAATGCTACGCACGCTTCAGATTCGTCCGGCCTTTCGTGAGACCTCTGTCCCCGCTGATCCTCAGGGCCATGAAGCGAGCGCTCGGCGTCTAGCCGCGGCAGGGATGGCGGGGGCGTACGACGTGGCGCCCGCGGAGCCGCTCAGCCACCCGCGGCGAAATCGAAATCCGCGAGCATCTCCCAGAAACGGCTTTCGACGAGCGGGCGCGCCTGCGGGTGGGTGAGCACGTGGAAGCGGTTCGCCTGGATCGCGCGGATCACGATTGGCCCCACGTTCTCCGCGGGCATCGCTTTCACGGGAGGCGGGAGCGCGCTGGCCCCGCCCGTGGCGCGCGCGGCAGCGAGCTGCGGAGCGGCTTGCGCGCCGAACGCGTGCGGTCGGTTGTCGGCGGACGTCCCCATCAGGTTCGAGGTCACGACACCAGGGCAGAGCACCGAGACGCCGATGCCCTCGCCCGCGAGCTCGGCGCGCAGCATCTCGCTGTAGCCCACGCACGCGTACTTCGTCGCGACGTAGGCGCCGATCGGGGCGCGCACGTCGGAGACCAGTCCTCCGAGCGACGCCGTGGTCACGATGTGCGCGTCCGGCGCGCGCTCACGCAGCGCCGGCAGGAACGCACACACCGTCTTGACGATGCCCAGGATGTTCACGGACATCGTGTACTCCCAGTCTCCGATGGTGTGCTCCGCAAGCGGCCCGACACGCGCGAGCACGCCCGCATTCGCGCACAGCAGGTTCACGCCGCCGGCCTCTGCGACGATTCGGCGGGCGGCCGCCTCGAGCGACCCGACGGACGTCACGTCGACGCCGATTGCGAATGCGCGTCCGCCCGCCGACTCGATCTCGGCCGCCACGGCGCTGGCATTCGATTCCTGGACGTCGGCCACTGCGACCGTCATCCCCTCGGCGCCGAACGTCCGCGAGATGCCGCGGCCGATCCCGCTGCCGCCACCCGTCACGACGGCTACCCGCCCGCGCAGTTCGTCCATCACGGCCGGCTCACCCCTTCTTCCAGAGCTCGGGATCGTTCCAGGCCCGGTCGAGCGGCTGCATGCCTCCGCTGTAGGGAGTGAACTGGGTCATGCCCAGCAGCTCCATCGTCTGCCCGTAGCCGAGATCGTTGACCGCGGCGCGCTTGAACTCCTGCACGAAGATCCGCCTCGTGTGGCGTAGGACGATCGGCGAGTATCGGAGGAGGTAGCGGGCTATCTCCCAGGCGCGGTCCATCAGCGCGGCCTTCGGCAGTACCTCGTTGACGGCGCCCCAGTCGTACGCCATCCGGGCGGTGATCTTCTGCCCCATCAGCTGCGCATAGCGGAAGCGGTTCCGGCCTAGAACCAGCGGCCAGATGTTCTGGAGCCCGTCGCCGGGAGAAAGATTCCGCGGGAAGTGGGCCATGTCCTGGAAGTAGGCATCCTCGGAAGCGAGCACGATGTCGCACATCAACGGCAGCTCGGAATGGATGTTGGACGGGCCGTTCACCGCCGCGATCATGATGGCGTCGATCTCGAGCATGTTGAGGTGCCGGAGCCTTCCGTACCAGCCCATCTCCTCCGCCCACTCGGCCGACGCCTTGAAGGAGGCCCGATCATGCTCCCCGCCCCAGTTCGCGTTGAACGTGTCCCCAGTGCCCGTGTAAATGACGACGAGGACATCGCGATCACCCGCGATGTCGTTGAAGAGGTTGGCGATGTCGTGATGGGTTCTCGCGTCCCAGACGGCAGGGCCACCGTCGCGATGCATCCTCAGGAGCAGGATGCCGTCGTCGCTCTTCTCCAGCGCGAAATCCGGATACCGATCGCGGTACTCCTCGAACTTGGTCAGGCGCGGCATGTTCGAACTCCTCTCGAACGACGCGGATTGTCGCGGACCGTCACGGGCGGGGTTCGCGGATCCGATAGATCCGCGCGGATCCGCTGTTGATCACCTCGGGCTGTTTCCAGACCTCCACGGCGTACGACACCATCAACAACGAGTGCAGGAGCTGCAGCAGCCTCTCCGCATCCGCAGGCATGTCGTCGAGCGCGAACTGCTCGCAGTAGACGATCGCCTCCTCCGCACGCGGGAAGAACGCGTCGTAGAACGCCCGCATCTCCTCCATCGTGCTCCGCAACCGCTGCGCCCATCGCTCGGGTTCAGTCGCCAAGCACCACGTGGCGGCGTGGGGCTCGAGCTGCGCGAACTCCGGCGGAAGACGGCCATCGTTCATCGCTCAGGTCCCTCCGCCCGCTCCTGTCTGTAGCCGTCGACCCAGTCGCCCACCGTCTTGTGGAAGTGGCGCACGAGGATCTCCTGGTCATTGAGTGGGAATTCGCGGAACGCGCCTTGCTCGAGTCCCATCTGCGTGCCGTCGAGCGTCCCGCAGTCCTGAAGCCCATACTCCTTGAACGTGAGCGCGGCGTACTCGTGGGCCAGGCGTTCACGGGCGTTGCGGGCCGGCACGAAGTACAGATCACCCTCGAACACGTGCGTATTGTACGATGTGGGCCAGTAGCGGTACGTGACGTACCAGCCGCGTTCGTAGATCAGAATCTCCAGGTTCGGAAAGACCTGGAAGTTGTCGATGCCCCAGCGAGAGATGGCCGACGGGTTGACGCCCGGGGGTATCGCACCGAGGTCCGGCGCGTCCCACGGTCCGGTACTCCCGCTGCGGGTGAGCGTCTCGCTCGGGTAGAGATGCTCGCGGGGCCAGTTGTGCTTGTGGGTCCCGCTCGTGCTCACCATCCGGTGCGGCCCATCGAGCTGGTAGTGTGGCGCCTCGAACTCGTACTCGGGGTTCTGAGCCTCGGGAGTGGGGCCGAGCTGATGCGTGTGCAGCGGCGGAACGTGGTAGTACTCCTGGAACGCGTCGCTGAATACCTTCCAGTTGCTGTTGTTCTCGGCACGGAACGAGTAGCGCTCGGTCATCTTATGGAAGGGATAGCCTTCGATGGCCCCGACCATCGTGCCGAGATACTCCCGCAAGCTCTGGCGCGGCTCGCGAGCGAGGCTCACGAACACGAACCCACCCCAGACCTCAGAGGGCACCAGGGCCAGGCCGAGCTCGTCCTTGCGCAAATCGAAGAACTGGTTTTCTTGGTGCACATAGGTGCAGGTGCCGTCGAGACCGTACCGCCAGCCATGGTACTTGCAGACGAACTGCCGGGCGCTGCCGCAAGTCTCATCACGGGGCGTGCCCTCCCACACCAGCTTGTTTCCGCGGTGCCTGCAGACATTGTGGAAGGCGCGCACGACGCCGTTCTTGTCGCGTGACACCAGGATGCTGGCCGCGAGCCCGGGCAGCTCTTTGGTGAAGTAGCTGCCGTTCCGAGGCAGTTGCTCGAGACGTCCGACGTAGAGCCACGCACGCCGGAAAATCGCCTCACGCTCGAGTTCGTAGAACGCGGGCGAGATGGAGTCCTCCAAGGAAACCCGTCCCGTACCGAGCTCCGGATAGTGCTCGGTCCATGTGCCCTCCGCCGGTTTCTTGAAGCGAGCCACTTGCTGGTCCTCCCCGTTCGCCGGTCATGCCCGGGCCGCGAGCGGAAATCGCATTCTCGGCATTCGAGAGTATTGTTGCACACGACTCTGCTCTTCGTCCATAATGCCCTCCGGGCAGCAGGCGGGCCCGAACGATGGGAACGAAAGGTCGAGTCGCCGTGGTCACTGGAGCGGCGTCGGGAATGGGCCGGGCGATCGCCCGACATCTGGCGGCGCGGGGCAACCGGGTAGGCCTGCTGGACCTGCAGGGAGACGCGGCGCTTGGAGCAGCTCGCCAGTTGCGCGAGAACGGCGTTACCGCGGTCGCCGTCGGGGTGGACGTCACCGATCGCGCTGCGGTCGAAGCAGCCCTCGCCGAGGTGCGCGCGCAGCTCGGGCCCATCACAATCATGGTCACCGCTGCCGGTGTCGACGCCTTTCATCCATTCACGGGCATCACGATCGAGAGCTGGGAGCGAGTCCTGGCGATCAACCTGACCGGGACGTTTCACTGCCTCCAGGCCGCCGTGCCGGATATGCTCGAAGCCCGCTGGGGACGGATGGTGACGATCTCGTCGTCGAGCGCGCAGTCGGGAGCCCCGCGCATGGCTCACTACGTCGCCTCGAAGGCCGGCGTCATCGGGCTCACCAAGGCACTCGCGCTCGAGCTGGCTCCCCACGGGATCACGGTCAACGCCATCCCGCCGGGCATGATCGACACGCCGATGCTGCGTCGCGCCGAGGCCGGCGGCGACATCGGCAAGCTCGACAAGGTCGCCGCCCGGGTGATTCCGGTCGGCCGGACCGGTACCCCCGAAGAGGTCGCGGCGGCATGCGGCTTCCTCTGTTCCGATGAAGCGGCGTTCATCACCGGCCAGGTGATCGGCGTCAATGGCGGTATGGTCCTGTGAACCACGCGGAGGAACGAATGCAATCCCCGAAGCCCCCGAAGCAGTACCCGAAGCCCCCCGAGGGAACCTGGACGGAGCACTATCCCGAGCTGGATACAGCTCTGGTCTCCTACGAGAGCTGTATCTCGCCGGAATTCTACCAGCTCGAGCGCGAGGCCATCTTCAAGCGGGCCTGGCTGAACGTCGGGCGGGTCGAGCAGCTGCGGCGAAAAGGCGGCTTCTTCACCAAGAACCTCGCGGTCGCGAGCACCTCGCTGATCATCGTCCGTGGCATGGACGACAAGATCCGCGCCTTCCACAACGTCTGCCGCCACCGCGGTAACAAGCTGGTCTGGACCGACCACCCGGCCGAGGAGACGAGTGGCACCTGCCGGCAGTTCTCATGCAAGTACCACGGCTGGAAGTACGAGCTCGACGGCCGCCTGTCGTACATCCTCCAGGAGGGCGAGTTCTTCGGGATCGACAAGGCCAACTACGGCCTCGTGCCGGTGCACTGCGACGTTTGGAAGGGGTTCATTTTCGTGAATTTCGCCAAGCAGCCGAAGCAGACTCTCACGGAGTTTCTCGGCCCGATGATCACCGCGATCGACTACCCGTTCGAGAAGCTGACGGAGCGCTACTACTATCGCGGCGACATTGGCAGCAATTGGAAGGTCTTCCTGGATGCGTTCCAGGAGTTCTACCACCCGCCCATCCTCCACGGTCACCAGAACCCGGTCATGCGGGGAACGGACTACCAGGAGAAGGGGTTTTACACCATGCACTTCCAGGCCGACGGCCCGCATCGGGTGGGCTCGACCAGCGGAGGCGCTGGCGGGCAGCTGGTGCCGGAGTTCTACAACCCCATCGAGCGCGTCATGCGCAGCGGCCTGTTCGGACCCTGGGACGTGTCGGAGATCGTGACCGACACGCTGCCGCCGGGCCTCAACCCGGGCAACAAGAAGCGCTGGGGCCTGGATTCCTTTCAGATCTTCCCGAACTTCGCGATCGTGTTCTGGGAGACGGGTTGGTACCTGACCTATCACTACTGGCCCGCCGCACATAATCGGCTCCTTTTCGAGGCGAACGCCTACTTCACACCGCCACGCAGCGCGCGTGAACACCTGGCTCAGCAGCTGGGAATCGCCACCATCAAGGAGTACGCCTTGCAGGACTGCGGAACCCTCGAGGCCACGCAGATGGGACTCGAATCGGGTGCCGTCTCGGCCTTCCCGCTGGGTGACCAGGAATTCATGTGCCGGCATTTGAACAAGGTGGTTGACGACTGGGTCCGTGACTACCAGCGCTCTCGCCCGGAGAGGTGACTACGATGGCCGATACCCTGCTCCCCCCGGAATTCTCCGACCTCGAGCCGTTTGCTGAGACCTGGTGCCTGGCCGGCGAGCCCGAACGCTATGCGAAGCGCCTGGCGAGCACGATGAAGGAGATGCAGGCGTTCTACGACGCCACCTTCCCGCGCGCCGAGGCGGCGATCGCCTACCTCGACAAATTTCCGCTCCATGAGCTGCCGGACGACGCACGGCGGCTGATGCACCTCCTGTACTCGTTGATCATGGTGTCGTTCCCGATCGAGATCTGGAAGCAGCCGTACATTCCGGACACCGGCACCGCTTCCTTCGAGCTCAAGATCGAGCCGATCCTATAGCCCGGGCGGAGGCTGGGGCGGGAAGCCTCGACGGGGTGTCCGCGACCCGGGTTCACTGATCGGGAAGACCCTGGGCCGGGATGCGTGACAGCACGTTGGGCTCCGTCGAAGGGCCCATCAAGTTCCGCGACGAGCGTCTGGCACGCGAAGCCGCTGCCCGGGGCGGCAAACAAGTCCGCTGCGGTCGATTCGTCATTGGTCACGCAATGATACTAGACTAGCTAGACGGTGCCCGGCGATCGCAGGTGACCAACTCTGCATCGTTGGCCGCCGCCAGCAAGGCATGTAGCAGCGATCCCTGGACCCGGTGCGGCGGGGGCAACCGGGTCAGCACCGAGTACGTTTCCAAGGCGCAGTGCTCGATGGACCTGGACTCAGTTCTGACCGATTGAGCCCTTTATCTGGCACTGCTCCGGCGCCAGGGCGCGTTTGCCGATGAACGATCCCGTTTTGTTCTTCTTGATGCTCCCGCCGAAGGCCGTGCAGTAGGTCCGCTCACCCATGCGCAGGAGCACCTCGACGGGCTCGGTGAGCGGGGGGACGAGGGTGACTCCGGCGCCCCGGCACGAAACCGTGAGGCTCCCACCGGGCCGCAGCAGCACCTCACGGCACGATCCGGATTTCCCCTTCTTGTCGGTGTACTTGTACCCCTTGCGTCCGCTGGCGCTCCCCGTCCAGCGTGAGTCCGGCAGGTTCGCGCGCATGAGCTGACCGTCTCCGTCCCGCACTTCCAGAACAGCGCCGTGGCTGGTCGGAGCGTCGGCGATGTCCGGCGCGTCGACACCCTTCCGGGACAGGAACCGGAACTGGTTCTTCCTGGGCTGGCTGGCCCCGTAGCTGACCCGCAGCTTCTTGCCGCCGATGAGCAGTGGTGGCGTCATCTCCGGCGGAGCGATCGCCTCGTTGATCTCGAAGTCGGCGACCGCCTCCTCACTGTTGGTCCAGCCGTAGCGCACGGCGCGAGCGCGGAGCGTACCGGTGGCGGCAACCGTGATGGGAGCGGTGTAGAGCTTCCAGTGTGCTTCCTTGCTTTCTTCCATCGTGTAGGCGATCGACGCTCCTTCGACATCGGAACGTATGGTGATCGCGACCGGGCCGGCGAAGATGCCGCCGGCTGGCGTGATGCCGGGCGGCAGCGTCACCGGCTGTGCGCCCGCGGGCCAGAACCGCTGGGCGAGCTCGGCCTCCGGGATCGCACCCATATCACCGGTGTCGGTCACCCAGGTTTCGTGGGCCGCCCGCATGCGCTCCAGGCGGCCCTGGTGCTCGGGCCGCCCGGCGAGATTCTCCAGCTCGAACGGATCGGCGTCCGTATCGTACAGCTCCTCCATCGGCTTGGTCTGGCGGAAGTACCAATCGGCGGGTGGCGCCAGCAGGCCCAGATTCTCGAGGCGAAAGATCTCCTGCATGGTGGCGAGATTGTTGCGGAAGGCAACCGACTGCCCGTAGGGCGTGTCGGGCTGGTAGTTGCGGATGTACTTGTAGCGCCTGTCGCGCACCGCCCGGATGCGATCCGTGGCCTCATCGACGCGATCGGAGGCGGCGAAGACGAACTCCGGCTCCGGGTCGCGAGCGGAGCCGAGAAACACTCGCCCTTGCATGTGGGCCGGGATCTCCGCTCCGGCCAGCGCCAGGACCGTCGGGGCGAAGTCGATGAAGCTCACCAGCTCCTCGTCCCAGGTGCCGGCCACGAGCCGCCCCGGCCAGCGGACGATGAGGGGCTCATGGATGCCGCCGTCGTAGATCCAGCGCTTGTCGCGAGGGAAACCGCGCCCGTTGTCGGGAAAGAAGAAGACGATGGTCTCGTCGAGGACCCCGTCCTCCTCGAGCATCGCGAGGATCTCACCCACCCTCGCGTCCAGCTGAGCGACGTTGTCATAGTGGCGGGCAAAGTCTCGACGCACGGCCAGGGTATCGGGGTAAAAGGGCGGCACCTCGATGGCGTCCGGGTCGGTGACGGTCGCCATATTGTCGCCGAAGAGCTGGCTCTCGTGGGTCGTGAAGATGGTGATGAACGAGAAGAACGGTTGGCTTGCCTCGCGCCCGCGCCAGAGGCCGTTGGCGACGTCCCAGTTCGTGACGGGGACGTCCGGGGCAAGGACGCCGCTGAACTGATAGTCCACCTTGCCACTGTTGCTGGTGTAGTAGCCGGCGGCGCGCAGATACTCGGTGAAGGTCTTGACCTCCGGTGGAGGGACCGGACGGTACCCGCCCTCGAAGCTCCGCATGTGATGGGCCCCGATGGAAGTCGCGTGCACCCCGGTGATCAGGGCCGCGCGGCTCGGCGCGCAGGTGCCCGACGTGGCGAAGACGTTCCGGAACCGGACGCCATCGCTGGCGAGGCGATCGAGGTTCGGAGTGCGCGCCACAGGATCACCGTACGCGCCGACCTCCACGCTCATGTCGTCGGCCACGATCCAGACGATGTTTGGCCGGTCGGTCGCGCATCGCCCCGGCGCTGGCAGGACGCAGATTCCCAGGAGCAGGAGGACCGCCCAGGCGATCCGGAGGCGACGAGTACGCATGAGTTCGAACCGGGTGGCGGGCTGCTGAACCCACCCTCAATAGTTGCGGGCTTGACCGTAACGGTTGTAGCAACCTCGTTGACGCCGGAACAAGACCCTGCTCCGACCACTCGATCAGGTTCAAGGAGTGCGCGATGACGCTTCGAGTCGTGCAATGGACCACTGGAAACGTGGGCCGGCAGTCGGTGGCGGCAATCGTCGCCAATCCGGGACTCGAGCTGGTGGGCTGCTACGCGTGGTCACCCGGCAAGGTCGGACGCGATGTAGGCGAGCTGTGCGGCCTGGAGCCGTTGGGCATCAACGCTACCGACGACATCGAGACGTTGCTCGCCCTGCGCCCGGACTGCGTCGTCTACAATCCGATGTGGCCGTCGATCGACGAGCTGGCGCGAATACTCGCAGCCGGCATCAACGTCGTCACCACGGCGGCATTCATCAACGGACGGCGGCTTGGCCCGGATCGTGAGCGGCTGGTCGAGGCCTGCGCGCGTGGCAGCTCATCGCTCTTCGGCACGGGAATCAGCCCGGGATTCGTCGAGCTGCTGGCAATCGTCGTCGCCGGTGTGTGCGATCGGATCGACAAGATCACGGTCAACGAGGCCGCCCACACGATGGGCTACGACTCGCCGGCCACGGAGAAGGCGGCAGGATTCGGGCGACCGATCGACGACCCCGGCCTTCAGAAGATGACGGCCGACGGGACGGCGGTGTTTGGCGAAGCGGTGGCCATGGTGGCCGACGCGCTCGGCATCGCACTCGACGGCATCGTATGCGAGGCCGAGTACGCCAAGACGACTGAGGACCTCGATCTCGGCTCGTGGCAGATCGCGACCGGCTGCGTGGCCGGCCTCGCCGTCAGCTGGCAGGGTCGGATCGCCGACCGCACCGTGATCGAGCTGAACGCGCGCTGGAAGAAGGCCTATGTCCTCGAGCCGGACTGGCAGATCGAGGACGGCTGGGTCATCGAGGTGCAGGGGCGTCCAACGGTGCAGACGAAGGTGCAGTTCCTGCCGCCGCCGGACTTCCAAGCCCAATCGCTCGCAGACTTCATGGTCCTGGGCCACATCATGACGGCGATGCCCGCCATCAACGCGATCCCGGCGGTGGTGGCCGCCCCGCCGGGCATCGTCAGTTATCCCGATATCCGGCTGCCCCTGCCACGAGGGCTCGTCCGTCTCTGATGCCATGCCGCCGTCGGTGTTAGCTGTTAGCCACCGAGGCGGCGAAGGCAGGACTCCCGTTGGCGGGGTCCCGTCAGTCGGCGCGGGTCCGCCTGGTCGCCGTCTGTCGCGCCGTGCTCAACGCTGCTACCCGTCGGCTCGACGACGCGCATTGAAGTCCCACCCTTGTCGTGCCTGCCGGCCTCGCGCCCCACTTCGCGTTCGGTCGGGGTCTCCACTTCTGCATCGGCACGCCGCTTGCCAGCCTGGAGTCCCGCATTGCGATCGAGCGACTCCTCACGTCTTGGCTCTCGCTCGACCCCGACCGCCGACCAGTGCGACGGCGCAGCATCCTCCTGTGTCGTCACGCGAGCCTCCCGTCACCTGCGAAGAAACTCGCTGATCGCTCTGGGCAAGCAGCGCGAAGCGGCCGCGGAGTTCGCGGCTGCTGTCCGCAGCTGCAGCGCCTGCTCGGGCGGCTAGAAGCCGAAGGGGAGGAACTTCGGCACCAGGCGGCGCCAACCAACGGATTCCGCATAGCGCTGGTACCGCTCGCCAAACCGCTTGATGAGCAGGGATTCCTCATAGCGTGCGCGGCGATACCCCAGCGGAGCAACGAGCAGCGCAGTAACGACAACCGCAGCGAGTGACCGGGATGCGAGGCCCGCTCAGCGGCGCGTTCTTCGACGTCAGCGCCAATACCCCGGGGTGATCGGGGCCGACATCCCTCACCCCGTCGAGAGCGCCATGCCCACGAAGTAGGAGCCGAGCAGGCTCACGCCCGTCAACGCCATCCAGAGGTCAGTGAGGCGGCAGAGCAGGACGGGCGCGTACCGCACCTCCATGAACTCGCGAATGACGACGCGCACCTTGATGAGCGCGATCACGATCGCGCTCGAAGTGACCGCAGCGTTCGGCGTGAGTGCGTCCTGCTCACCGAGCGAAGCCAGCGCGAGCTGCGCGAGCGTGATCGCGGAGAGGGCCAGCCAGACGAAGCTCAGTCGCTTCTCGAATCGGCGGTTCACGGGTCACCTCATCACGTAGAGCAACGCGAAGATGAGCACCCAGAAGAAATCGATCGTGTGCCAGTACGTTGCGCACGTTTCGACGAGCTCCTGCGAGCGCCGTGCGGGACTCCTGATCTCGTAGACGGCGACTCCGAGGACGACGAAGCCGATCAGGAGGTGCAGGAAGTGGATGGCGGTCAGGAAGTAATAGAAGGAGAAGAACTCGTCGGTCGTGAAGCCGAATCCCTGCTCGATCTCGGTGGCCCATTCGAGCACCTTGGAGACGAGGAACACGAAGCCGAAGAGCATCGTCAGATACGCGTTGTTGAGTGCGGCGCTGAACGACCCCTCGCGGGCCGCCTGGACGCAGCGCGCTACGGCCCACGAGCTGACCAGGAGGACGAGCGTGTTGAAGACCCCGACACGGAGATCCAGGTGCGCCTGCGACTGCAGGAACAGATCGGGACTCTGGGTTCGGCGGATGACGTAGACGGTGAAGTAGCTCGTGAAGACGAGCGCCTCGAAGAGAACGAAGACCCACATGTCCGGCTGCCCGGGGACGAACCGAACCCCACGAGCCCTCTCCTGCGCCCCCGCGCGCTCATCGGGTCCGCCCGCGCGCGGCTCGGCGCTCGCGACGGTCGTCATCGCGCCGCCCCCAACGCGCCGGCGGGCTCGAGCGCGTGATCGGACTCGAGCTCGGGCAGCGGACCGCTGCCGAAGTCTTCGCGCACGATCATCTTCCTGAGCAGCGTGAGGAAGACGGTCGTGTAGGTGACGAACACGGCCATGTTGATCCACCACGCGATCGCGCCGTCCCACGCGAAGACGCCGCGCTTGAAGATCCACGCGGGTGCGACGACGACCTCCGTGAGCGCGTTACAGAGATTCAAGTAGCCGAACCACTTCGGGAAGACGCGGTTCTCGTCGAGCAGGACCGCGACCATCCAGACGAGGGACCCGATCAGGAACACGCCCATGGTTCCTTCGAACGACAGGAACGCGAAGTCGTACAGCCAGCTCATGAGCTCGGGATCGCGGTCGGGTCGCATGGCACCCACGGTGCACGCGACGCCCATGATCAGCATGCCCGGAAGCGTGGCGAGCGCATAAATCACGAGGTAGGAGTACGCGAACGCGCGGCTCACCGACATCCGCCGCATCGTATAGGCGAGCGTCGCGTTCATGATCGCCGTCGCGCCGCCCACGATGGAGACGAAGGCGTAGCCGTAGAGCAGCCCGTAGTGCCGATCGTCGAACCACTGCACGATCTCGGAGGGGGCCAACGAGGGCGGCGGCGGCGGCTGTGTGCGCGCGATCAGGAAGAACAACAGGCCGTAGAGATTGTAGAAGATGACCAGCGTCCACCAACCGATCCACAGCTCGCGCTTGTCGTCGTGGCGCCAGTGCCAGGCGATCTTGCGAATCAGCGAGCCCGACGGCATCTCGGGCACGGCTCTCACTGTGGCGGCGCTCATGTCGCCATTGCCTCGTCTTCGGCTCGCTGGCGCGTGATCGCCTGAGCGAGGACCAGGCCCATGACGACGATCCAGAGGCCGATCGCGATGTTTCGTACCCAGAAGGACAGCAGGCCGTCCCAGGCGATGGGACCTTCCATCGCGAGCCCGACGAACGCTGCCGGGATCAGCAGAACGGCGACGACGAGGTTGAAGTGCGCCACCCAGGGCCGGAAGACCGGTCGCTCATGGCGGTCGAGATAGATCGCCAGGGCGAGGATCACGCTCTGCGCGATCAGGAACCCGACCTGACTCGAGAAGGTCACCCACGCGAGGTCGTTGAACATCAGGGTCTGCTGCGGATCGCGCTCCGGGCGGAACGCGGCGAGGAGCCAGAACAGATTGGCCATCAGGAAGATCGTGGGGCCGCCCGCCGCGCACGCGATGATGGCGTAGGAAAAGATCGGCGTGCGATGCGCCATCCGCCGAATCTGCAGCACGATCAGCGCGAGGATCGGGATGAGCCCTACCGCGAACCAGTTGAACAGGATCATGCTGTAACGGATGCGCGCGAGGTTCTCGGGATCGCGATAGAAGGCCGCGACCTCCTCGGCCGACATCGCGGGCGACATCGGCTGGACGAAGCCCGGAAACAGCAGGAACGCGGACAGCCAGATGAGTCCCAGCACGGGCAACGTCCACAGCAAGATCAGCTCGCCATCGGCTCGCCTCATCTCTTGGTCTCCTCTCGGCAGGATTGGCCACGATTCGCGGTCGCACCATCGCCCGGATCGACGTCAGCGCCAATACCCTGGATTGACGACTTCCCCCGTTGACAGGGGATCGGCAGCGGTGTCAGGCGCCGAGGCCGTGAAGGCAGAACTCCCAGGCGTCCTCGGCCGTAACACGTGACCGGGGATTCTGGACGAAGCGGTTCATGAGCCAGCCGTACATGACGGTCTGCTGGATCAGCAGCGCGGCCCGCTGCGTGTCGGTCACCTGGAGAGACCCGGCCGCAACCGCGGCCTTGAGCACGTCGATCAGCATCCGCGAGATCGGCGCCATCGCCGCGGACAGGCGCTCGGGATCCTTGAGCGCGAGCTGCAACGAAAACTCCGAGATCGGGACGCGGTTGTGGGCCCCGCGCTTGCGGCGCGTCCCGAGAGGCTCGCACCACTCGTGCAGACGGATCGTGAAGGCCCGAAGTCGATCGAGCGGCTTGGATTCGGACTCCACGGCCGAGAGGAGGTCCTTGAGCGACTCGCGGATAGTCTCCTCGAGCAGCGCGAAGAGCAGCTCGTCCTTGCCTTCGAAGTACTGATAGAACCCGCGCAGCGATTGCTTCGAGCGATCGACGACCTCCTGGATCGTGAACTGGGTCGTGCCACTCTCGTCGATCAGCGCGAATGCCGCATCCAGGAGCGCCTGAACGCGTTGCTCCGCGCGGGTGCGCGCCGCGCTCAGGCTCTTCGAGACCGCACGCTGCCGCCAAGCGGGTCCATTTCCGTCTTGCATCTCATCAGCTCTCGCGTTTGAAGAGTCCATACTTACCCTTTGAAGAGCCATGGTTAGCGAGTCTTCGCTCTGAGTCTTCGCTCTGAGTCTTCGCTCACCGTATGGATCTTCTTCCCCTCACGGCTCCCTCCACGTCTTCGGCCCGGGGACTTGACGGAAGTTGTATTCTCTCAGAATGAGAATACAAGTGCCAGAGCGTCGTCGGCCGTTTATGCGGGGGCCCGAACGGGCTCGTGGGGTTCGAAGGAGACCAAGGATGCGGATCGGTCTGATCATCGGGCCGGAAAGAGGGCGGTACCGTCACAAGGTGGCGCAGCTCGTCGCCGACGCCGAAGCGGCCGAGGAGGCTGGCTTCAAGACCGTTTGGGTACCCCAGATCCCCGGGGACTTCGACGCCTTGACCGCGATCACGCTGATGGGGCGGGCGACCCGGCGGATCGAGCTCGGGACCGCAGTCCTGCCGATCCAGACCCGTCATCCGATCGCCATGGCCCAGGAGGTGCTGTCGAACCAGGCGGTGTGCGAGGGCCGCTTCACGCTCGGCCTGGGCACGTCGCACCACTGGGTCATCGAGGACATGCTCGGCCTCTCCTACGAGCGGCCCGTCCGCCAGATGCGCGACTACCTACAAGTCCTGAACGCGGCGCTGCGCGGGCCGGGGACGGTGGACGTCGAGAACGATGGATACCGCGTGCACAGCCCGATCGACGTCACGGACTGGGGCCCCAACCCGGTGGTCCTCGCGGCTCTGGCCCCCTTGATGCTCCGCCTCGCCGGCGAGCACGCGTCGGGGACGATCCTGTGGATGGCCAACGAGCGTGCCGTCGCGGAGCACATCGTCCCGCGCATCACGAAGGCCGCGGCCGAGGCCGGCAGGCCAGCTCCAAGGGTCATCGCCGGGATCCCGGTCGCCCTCTGCGCCAACCGCGAAGTCGATGCCGCGCGGACGTGCGCGAACCAGGTGTTCAACCAGGCCGGATATTCCCCGAACTACCAGCGCCTGCTCGATCGCGGCGACGCCACCGACGCGGGCGACATCCTTGCAACCGGGGACGAGTCGGCCGTTAGCGATCGGCTGCGCGCCTTCCGCGACGCGGGCGCCACCGATCTTGCGGTCCGCGTCCTCGCGCTCGGATCCGGCCGCGAGGCACGCATCGAGTCGAAGAAACGGACCATGGCGTTCCTCGCCTCGCTCTGCCCGGAGCTGTGAGCTTCTCGGCAGGCAGGCCCGCCGGGTCCGGTCAGGCGAGCACCCGCAGGGAGAATTCTCTGTGGCGCCGGATCAGACGGAAGTCGTCGCCGTTGTAGGTGAGCAGGGTCGCGCCGATCCGGCGCGCGCAGAGCGCGATCAGGATGTCGTTCAACAGCGCAGGTAGCTTGGACCGCCAGCTCCTGTCGCGCTCCTCGATCGCGCTGACGACGTCGGACGCGTCAACCCAATCGTCGAATGCTGGGCTCACGATGCGCCCCGTCCGCTCCATCGGTAGCAGGAACTGGCGCACCAAGCCCCGCGTGCGGCGGTCCCGTGCGTCGACCGCGAGTTCATAGGCGACAACGGCACTGAGGAACGTCGCAGGTAGCAGCGGAAGGAGGGCCTCCCGGAACCGGGAGCGCGCGGCGTCGGAGCGGGCAGCCTCCAGGTAGACGTTGGTGTCGAGGAGGTACTTCAACGGTAGACCGTCCGAAAGCGCCCCGCCCGCAGGAGCGTGTCGAGGGCTTCCTCGATCTCCCGGTCATCGATCGCCTTGCGCAGCGCCTTTCGGATGGCCTCCGTATCGGTCTTGGCATTGTAGAGGCGTCGCACCCTCTCGATCAGGTCACCATCGAGGTTGTAGGTCCTCTTCCTGACGCTGGCTCCCATTTGGGTACTGTACAGACCATACAGACGATCTGTCAACTCTATCCATACGAGGATACACGGCGGTAGTCAGGCAATTCCCAAAGACCCCAAATGGGGGCCGCTACAGTGGAGCCGTGGTGGAGTCGAACCTCTCGCGCGGGGCAACACTGGTCAGCGGTCGTAGTCGACGACGACCTCGCGGCTCGTTGGGATAGCCTGGCAGGTCAGGACCCACCCTTCCTCGACCTCATCGGCGTGCAGGGCGTTGTTCACGCGCATCGTGGCCTTTCCCGCGTCCAGGTAGGCCATGCAGGTCGCGCAGTTTCCCGCCTGGCAGTTGAACGGCGGCTTGAGACCTGCGCGACGGGCGGCTTCGAGAATGGTATCGCCGGGTTCGTACCCGACGCGGTGCTTGCGGCCTTCGAGCCGGATCACGATCGACTCCGTCTCGGATTCCACGCTGGCCGTGGGCGCCTCGTCGGATAGCTCGAACCGCTCGATGAACAGCCGGCCCGGATCGACCCCTCGCTGATCGAGACCGGCCTGGACCACCTCCATGTACGGCCCGGGGCCACATATGTAGAAGTCGGCCTGCGTCCGGTCGCCGACGAGCGCGGCGCAGGCCGCGGTGTCGAGGAAGCCCTTCTCCGAGTCGAGGTGATGATGCACCGAGAGGCGGCCGCCCGATCGCGCGCGTAGATGTTCGAGCGCGCTGGCAAAGATGACGCTGCCGGAGCCACGGTTGGCGTACACCAGCGCGATCTCGCGTGCCGTGGTGACGAGCGCGGTCTTGATGATCGAAAGGATCGGCGTGATGCCGCTGCCGCCCGCGAAGGCCACGATCGGGGTCGCGGCGGCGCGCAGCACGAAGATCCCGGCCGGGGGCGTCACGTCGATCGTGTCGCCGGGCGCCAGCGTGTCGTTCATCCAGGTCGACATCTTGCCGCCGGGCACGCGCTTGACGGTGACGGTGAAGGGGTCGCCCGTGTGCGGCGAGCTCGACATCGAGTAGCAGCGGACGACGGCCTCGCCGCCGCCGATCGTCGCGCGGAAGCTGCAGAACTGTCCGGCGGCGTAGGCGAACGCCTCCTCGAGTGCCGGAGGGATCTCGAGGACGAACGACCGCGTGTCGGCGGTCTCGTCGACGACGTCGGCCACCGTCAGGGGGTGGTAGCCGTGTTCGCGCAGCATCGAACCTCGCCGGGCAGGAGTGGATGATAGGACCCCGCACCGGACTTTTGCAACCCGACTCTCATCTGGTAGAAGTACCATTCTCATCCATGGATACCCGCGACAGTGCCGAACAGGCCGAGCTGCGGCGCACGGCTCGCCGCCTCGCTCGCGAGCTCGGACCGCGTATCGTGGCTGGTCTCGACGACTGCAGGCGCCGCGAGCGACTCGCCGCCGCGGTGCGCGACGCCGGCTGGCTCGAGCTGCGCCAGGACAGGGGCGACGGCGATCCGCTCGCCAGCGGGGTCGAGGCGGCCATCATCGCCGACGCGCTCGGGGAGGCCATCGCCGACGTTCCGTTCGCGGGCCCGATCCTCGCCGCGGATCTCGCCCGCCGTGCGGGGGCGCGCCCTGTCGACGGCGCGGTGATCGCCTTCTCGCCCGACCTGATCGACGCCGCGGTGGTCTCGGGCCCGGCGACGGACACGCCGATACTCGCCGTCGACCATGCCCTGCAGGGTCCTGTCGCGGCGTACGTCCTGGTTCCCGAAGGCGACGGCTACCGGCTCGCGCTGGTCAAGGCCGATGGTGCGAGCGATGCGAACGACGGCGCCGACCTCACGCGCGCGATCCGCTCACTGCCCGCCGGCATGCCTCTGCTTCCGGTTCCCGACCAGTCCCGGCACCTCGCACGCGACGATCTCGACGCCTGGGCGGCCCTCGGCCTCGCGCTCACGAGCGCCGACATGGTCGGGCTCATGCGCGGCGTGCTCGACGTCTCGGTCGCCTATGCGCAGGAGCGCAAGCAGTACGGCGTCGCCATCGGCACCTTTCAGGCCGTGCAGCATCTCCTCGCCGAGGCTCGCTGCCTGATGGAGGCGGCGTTCAGCGCCGCGCAGTATCCCGCGTGGGCCGTGGATCAGCTCGGGCCGGGCGAGGCCCGCGCCGCCGGGCGCGTGGCCAAGGCGTACTGCGCGCGCGCCGCGCGCACCGTCTGCGAGACAGCGGTGCAGGTGCACGGCGGCATGGGGAACACGTGGGACTGCATCGTCCACGTCCATCTCCGCCGCGCGCTGCTCTCCTCCCAGTGGTTCGGGGACGACGGCGAGCAGCTGCGCCAGCTCGAGCGGACGCGTCTGGGGGTGTCCTACGGACTTTCGTGACTCGCCGCAGGAAGCGGAGTTCCGGTCGCGGCTGCGTGCCTGGATCGCCGAGAACAATCCGGGCCTGCCGGTCTCCTCGACCGACGACGAGTACTGGGCGCGGCAGGCCGAGTGGCACACGGCGCTGTACGACGCGGGCTTCTTCGGCCTCTCCTGGCCGTCCCGCTTCGGCGGGCACGACCTGCCCCCGGTCTTCGACGTCATCCTCGACGAGGAGCTCGCGGCCGCCGGCGCACCGCCGCGCCCGAGCCTCGGATACCTGGTCCAGGGAATCACGACGCACGCCAGCGAGGCGGTCCAGCAACGCTTCCTGCCCGGCCTGATCAACGGCCGCGAGCGCTGGTGCCAAGGCTTCAGCGAGCCCGACGCCGGCTCCGACCTGGCTTCGCTGCGCACCAGCGCGAGGCGCGACGGCGACGAGTACATACTCCAAGGGCACAAGATCTGGACCAGCTACTCCGACGTCGCCGACTGGTGCTTCCTGCTCGCACGAACGGACCCCGACGTCCCGAAGCACAAGGGGCTGTCGGCCTTCGCCGTGCCGATGCACCAGCGCGGGATCGAGCAGCGCCCGCTGCGCATGATCAACGGCATCACCAAGGAGTTCGGCCAGGTGGTGTTCGACGACGCGCGGGTCCGCGCCGAGAACATGATCGGCCAATCCGGCGAAGGCTGGCGCATCGCGATGACGATCGTCAGCCACGAGCGGGAGCCGAGCGAGGTCGGCTACGTGGCGCGCTACGTGAAGACGGTCAAGGATCTCGAGGCGACGGTGCGCGCGAAGCCCGGCGCGTTTCGGAGCGACCAGCGCGAGGCGGTCGCCTGGGCCTATGTGCAGGCGGAGATGCTGCGGCTGCACGTGCGCCGCAGGCTCTCCGAGCGTCTCGACGGGCCCGACCACGGTCCCGGCGGCTCCATCGACAAGATCCTGATGACGTGGGTCGAGCAGGCGGTGGGCGCCGCGGCGCTCTCCGTGTCGGGATCGCGCGCGGTGGTCGATGGCGACGACGTCGCGCTGAAGGTCTATCTCTACAGCCGCGCCCAGAGCGTGATGGGGGGCACCTCGCAGATCCAGAAGAACATCATCGCCACGCGCATCCTCGGCCTGCCGGTGGCATAACCGGGTGTCCGACGGGTTTTTCATCAGCGTATTCCGTGAGTACACCGAGCACGCACACAGGAGAATTACGTATGGACTATTCCCTTCCCCAGGCGGTTCGGGTCGAGACCGACGGCCCCGTGCGCATCGTGCGCCTCTCCCGCCCGGAGCAGCTCAACGCCGTCAACGACGAGCTGCATCTGGGCCTGACCCGCGTCTTCCCGATGCTCAGCGCCGACGCCGATGCGCGCGTCGCGGTCATCACGGGGGACGGGCGCGCGTTCTCGGCGGGCGGCGACTTCACCCTGCTCGACCGGATGGTGAAGGACCGCGCGCTGCGACGCGACGTGATCGCGGAGGGTCGGGAGCTCGTGATCAACATGATCCGCTGTCGGGTTCCCGTGGTCGCCGCCGTCAACGGACCGGCCGTGGGCCTCGGCTGCAGCGTCATCGCGCTCTCGGACGTCGTCTACATGGCGGAGTCGGCCTATCTGTCGGACCCGCACGTGATGGTGGGCCTCGTCGCGGCCGACGGCGGCCCGATCACCTGGCCCCTGCATACGAGCCTGCTCCTGGCCAAGGAGTACGCGTTCACGGGAGACCGGATCGGCGCGGCGCGGGCGAAGGAGATCGGCCTCGCGAATCACGTCTGCCCGGACGGCGAGGTGCTCGCCGCGGCCCTGGCCGCCGCCCGCAAGATCGCTGCGCTGCCGCGGCAGGCTGTCGAAGCGACCAAACGGGTCCTGAACCTGCACGTCGAGCGGGCGGTGCTAGCAACCATCGATTTCGCCCTGGCGGCCGAGAGCGAATCGTTCGAGACGGACGATCTGCGTAGCAACGTGGCCCGCTTCCTGAAACGGTCGTCGGGATGAAGGCCCTCGACTAGCCCGGGGCATTCGTGCGTTACGTGAGCCCCGAGGATACCTCGAGGGTCCCACCGCAATAGGAGAGCATCGTGGCCAAGCGAACGAGGTTTGCGGAGTACAAGGACCGCTACGCCAACTACCGCTTCGAGCTGAGCAAGGAGGGCATCCTGCTCATGCAGTGCCACACGAACGGGGGCAGTCTGGTGTGGGACTGGAAGGCGCACGACGAGATGGCGGACGCGTTCGCCGACATCGCCGGTGATCGCGAGATCAAGGTCCTGATCCACACCGGGACCGGGGAGAACTACAACGCCGACTGGGGCGCCGCGCCGGTGAAGAAGCCCCTATACCGCGCCATGGACGACCAGAAGGGCCTCGAGAAGCTCGACGAGAAGGCCTGGTACGGCCGCATGCTCATCGAGAACGTGCTCGCCGTCGACGTGCCGATGATCAGCGCCGTCAACGGACCTTGCAACATTCACTCCGAGGTCGCACTGCTCGGCGACATTGTGCTGGCCTCCGAGGACGCCTACTTCCAGGACCTCGCGCACTTCCCGCGCGGCATGGTGCCCGGCGACGGCCAGCACGTCATCTGGCCCGCGATCATCGGACGCAACCGGGCGCGCTACATGCTCCTCACCGGGAAGAAGCTGAGCGCCCGTGAGGCGCTCGAATGGGGCGCCGTCAACGAGGTGCTTCCGAAGAACCGGCTTCTCGATCGGGCGTGGGAGCTGGCGCGCGAGCTGGCCAAGCGCCCTCCCCTCACGCTGCGCTACACCCGCATGCTCTTCACTCAGGATCTCAAGCGTGCCTTCCTCGACGAGCTGGCTCACGGCATCGCCCGCGAGACGTATGCGCAGCGCCAGTTCTTCCCGGTCGGTGGGGGAATGGCGCCGCTCGATCGGCCCTGGGACGAGGAGCCGTGGTCGGACTGATCTACGCATTAGCGTCCGAGCGGCTCACGAGGGTGTGCTGCCGAATGTCGCAGCGATGACGGCCACGAAGGAACCAGCCTCGAAGATACATCCTGACCTGCAGCGCGTGGCAAAGAGATACGCGTCCGTCAGCGTCGATACCACTGCCAGGACCCTCTGGCTGTTCCGATTGGCGATGAGGCTGATGCGGCCACCCAAAGCGCCGCCGGGCGTCCGCATCACCGACACGTTCATTCCGGCTCAGGGCCAAGGACGAAAAATCCGTTCGCGAGTCTATCGAAACGTGACCGCGCAAGGGCCGACACCCGTCCTGCTCTGGCTGCACGGTGGCGGATACGTCATGGGACGGCCCGAGATGGACGACTCGCGCTGCGTCCAGTACGTGCGCGAGCTCGGGATCACCGTTGCGTCAGTGGACTATCGCCTCGCCCCCAAGTATCCGTTCCCGGCAGGGCTGGAAGATGCCTACTCGGCTTTGAAGTGGGCGCACTCCAATGCGCGCGAGCTGCATCTCGACGCGCAGCGCATCGCAATCGGCGGTGCGAGCGCGGGCGGCGGGCTGGCGGCCGGCCTCGTGCAACTGGCGCGTGATCGCCAAGAAGTCCACCCAGTTTTTCAGTTCCTCATCTATCCCATGCTGGATGATCGGACCGTGTTGCGCACCGATCTCGATGACGCCAGCAACGTCACCTGGAGTCGCGCGAGCAATCGATTCGGATGGGAGTCTTACCTCCGCAAGAAACCCGGAACGAAAGACCTGCCGGCCTACGCGGCTCCTGCGCGACGTGCAGACGTCTCCGGCTTACCCCCTGCGTGGATCGCGGTCGGCAGCTTGGACTCGTTCCACGACGAGGACGTTGCCTACGCGCAAAGGTTGCGTGCATCGCAAATCGAATGCGAGGTCGAAATCGTTGCGGGCGCATTCCACGGCTTCGACGTGCTCGATCCCCGAGCCCCCATCGTGGAGAAGTTCCGCGCATCCCAAGTTGCGGCATTGAGGAAGCATCTGTTCCCGTCCGACGCTTGAGGCCGCCGAGCGTGGATCGCGCCTCGCCACGTTGCGCGATCCGGCTGACATGCTGATCGTCGCAACCGCGCTACACCACGGTGCACGCGTTGTGGGGTTAGCCCTTGGTCCACGCGACCTCGTGGAGCGTCGCCAGCTCGGCAAACCCTCTGAGGGGGGTCGCCCCCACGGACGCGAACTCGAACTCCTTGCCGACGCAGAGCTCGCGCACGACGTTCGCGACCCAGATGCGTTCCGGCGGTGCCGCATCGCACACCCGGCGGGCGAGCTGCACCGTCGCACCGAACAGATCCCCACCGTCGTCCACGGGCTCACCGGCGCTGATGCCGATCCGAACTCGGAGCGGGCGGTCCGCCATGCGGAGGTTGTGCCCCCGCAGGGATTGCTGCATCGCGATGGCGGTACGGACGGCGGCAGACGCGGAAGGGAAGGCGACCATGAATCCATCGCCGGTGTGCTTGATGACCCGTCCGTTCTGCGACTGGATCTCGCGCCGCAGGATCTGGTCGTGCACCCGGAGGACTCTCGTCGCTTCGGCGTCGCCCAGCTGCTGTGTCATCGAGGTGGAGCCTTCGAGGTCGGTGAAGAGGACGGTCCGGAAGCCGCCGTCGGGATTGCCCGCAGGATCCACCATACACCCGAGGCCGGCGTCGATGCTCTCGCCGAGAAACGCCTCGACGATCTCGCTCGCGACCTCGATCAACTTGTCGGCCTTCCCCTCGGCGCCGTGCGCCTCGACATGCACCTTGTTGGCGGCGTCCGGGCTGGGGGCGTCCACGAGACAGTAGACCGTTCGCAGCGACGGATTGAACCACCACCGCAGGTACTGGACGCCGTACTTCTCCTGCACCTCCAGGTCGCTCAGGTGGGTGGCGGAGAGCTCGTGGATCCCGGCGTCCACGCCGTGATGGATGTCCATGTAGAGCGGCACGGCAACGGGAGGATAGGCGGTGTGTGCACCGGCGGCAAGCGCCGAGATATCGGCTGATGGGGTCGCGGGAACGATCCATTTCCAGGATCGATGCACCCTTGACGGCGCGCCGCCGCGGCACTAGGAAGGGCGGCGTGAGTCGGGACGCAGTGAACGCGGTCACGACCGATGGCCTGCTCGGCGCGGTCCGAGACCTCGAGCCCGTCCTCCGGCGGCACGCGCCAGAGGCGGAGCGGGAGCGGCGACTCTCCGCGCCCGTAGTCGCCGCCATGCGACGCGCCGGTCTGTACGGCCTCTTCCGTCCCCGGCGGCTGGGTGGGCTCGAGGTCGATCCGCTCACCGCCTTTCGCGTCATCGAGGAGATCTCCCGCATCGACAGCGCCGCGGGCTGGAACCTCATGATCTCGTCGGCCGTAGAACCGTTCGGCGCGTGGTTCTCCGATGACGGCGCCGCGGAGATCTTCGCTGGTCGGGATACCGTCCTCGCCGGGTCGTTCAACCCACCGCGGGCGGCCGTCCCGGTGGACGGCGGGTATCGTGTGACGGGACGGATCACCTTCGTGAGCGGTGCCCACCATGCCGACTGGATCGCCGGGTTGGCGCACGTCGTCGACGACGGCAGGCCACGGCTCGGTCCCGACGGCCAGCCGGTCGTGCTCCTGACGATGTTTCCCCGGCGCGACGTCGAGATCGTGGACAACTGGAACACGCTCGGCATGTGCGGCACGGGCAGCCACGACGTCCGTGCGTGAGGCGTTCGTTCCGCGGACGCGCGCGGCATCGTTCGTGCCCCTCGCGACGCCCGCCGCAAGCTACGACGGACCGCTCTATCGCCTCGCGACCTGGTTGGGAACCGGAGCGATCGCCGTGCCGGCCCTTGGGATCGCCCGGGCGGCGATTGACGGACTCATCGAGCTAGCGGCGCAGAAGACCCCCGCGTACACGCAGAAAACGCTCCGGGACCGCGCCGTCGTCCACGTGCAGCTCGCGCGCGCCGAAGCGGCGCTCGGCTCGGCCCGCGCGTACTTGTACGGCGCGTTCGCTGACGCATGGGCTCACGTCGTCGGGGGCGGTACCATGACGATGGAACGGAAAGGACAGCTCCAACTCGCGGCCACGAACGCGGTCCACGCCGCAGCAGAGGCAGTCGATCTGGTGCACGCGGCCGTCGGGGCGACCGGCATCCGCTGCGAGCACGCCTTTCAGCGCCACTTCCGCGACGTGCACGTCCTCACGCAGCACGGCTTCATCTGCGCGAGCCGATACGAGTCCGTCGGTCGGCTGCTGCTCGGTCTCGACCCTGAGTGGAGCTTCTTCGCCTTCTAGAGGCGCGCTACGCCCGTGGCCGACGATGAGCTTTTGGATCGAGGTCGTGCGCAGCCCCGACGGCGCCAGCATCGCGGCCGCCCGCTGCGGCAACGGCAAACCGCTGCTGATCGTCCCGACGATGGTGGGGACGATCGAAACGACCTGCCCGGCATTTGCGCAGGCCTTTCCGTCCCACGAGGTGATCACCTACGATCGGCGCGGCACCGGTCTGTCCGAACGGGGCGCGCCGCCCGGCGATGCGGAGCCCTACCTGCAGGATGCGCGAACGGTCGCCGACGGGCTGGGGCTCGATCGTTGCGACCTGCTCGGTACGCTGATGGGATGCGTCGAGGCGGTCGCGCTACGCCGCGCGCAGCCCACTGGGAGAGGTTGAATTGAAGGGGTTTTGGGACCCTATTGCGCTGTTCTGCGCCCAGCCAGGATCACTACCGGGCAAAGTTTGAGTTTTGATCACCTCGATCCGTGGCGGGCTTCCGGGGCGGCGGTGCGAACCTCCGAACTGGGCGCCCTCACAAGAGATCGCGCGCCGCGAGGGCATACTTCTGACGCGCCCGAGCACCTACGCCGGGCGGAAAACCGACGCCCCGAAGGGCATCGGATCATGGCTATGGCAGGCGCGTGAAGGCCAGCGTGGGACCGCCCTCGGACGGCATGAACGCGCCGTCGCACGCGTCGTTCACGTACATGCGGATCGGGGCACCCTCCGGCGGGAGGAATGGCATCTCGAGGATGCCCACCGCGCAGGAGTTCGACCGCGTGCCCGCCGCTTCGAAGGGAATCGATCCCGCCAGCGTCCCGCTCACCATCCAGTTGCCGGCGCCGTCTTCCACGAACGTCGCCGGTCCCGAGATGCCCCCGCCCAGGTCCGCGTGCCAGGCACCGCTCAGGTCGCATGCGGCGGGTGTCGTCGCCGGATTGCACGTGCAGACGCTCGAGCACCCGTCCCCCTCGCCGGTGTTCCCGTCGTCGCATTCCTCGGTGCCCTCCAGGAAGGAGTTGCCGCACGCGGGCACGGTGGTGGTCGTCGTCGTGGAGGCCGTCGTCGTGGTCGTCGAAGCGCTCGTCGTGGTCGTGGTCGTCGTCGGGATGATCCCCCCGGGATTCGCCTTGAACACGCCGCCCTCGTTCTTCTTGATGAACTCCCCGTACTCGGCCGTCCAGCACTCGCCGTTGGCCACTTGGAGCTGCACGGTCACCGGCGGTATCAGCGGCGTGCTCGGCAGCTCGAGGTCCTCCTTCCGAGCACGCACCAGCGCCGACGCCTTGCCCTCGTCACCCGGCTTCATGCGGATGAGCTCCATCCCATCCACGTACCGCACCCCGTCCAGGTAGTCGATACGGTTGCCACTGAGGACTTTCCAGCACGGTGCGTTGCCGCACGCGCCTCCGGCCGGCACCGCCGTGCTGATGAGCGGCTGCGGGCGGGCCGACGCGTCGTACACGCACAGAGCATACGAATCGGTGGTGAAGGGATCTCCCAGCGCCTCCTCGCTGGTCGCCTGCCCGCGCACCCACCGCCAGACGAGGTTGCGCTGCGCCGGCGAGCCGTTGTTCTTGAAGCGGAACACGCCGCGATGCGCGATCGTCGGCTCCCGGCAGCCGGTCGTCTTGGGCGCCGGGGTGCACGGCACGGGCGCCTCCCCCAAGCGGCGCCCTTCGACCTCGAAAGCCTGGTCGAAGTAGCTGTCGTACTGGCTCCACACCACGACGAACTCCCCCGCCGCGCTGCTGGCCACCCCGGAGAATTGCACGAAGAACTCATCGTAGTCCTCGAACGTGTCGTCGACCCGGAACGGGGCCCCCGCGGGCGCGCCCGTGCTGTCGAACTCCCGCCCGAAGATGCCGTAGTAATACCCGTCATCCCAGACGATCACGAAGTCGCCATCCGCATCCGCGGCGATCTTCGGTCCGTAGCTGTTGTAGCCCGGTCCCGTATCCGTCACCTGGAACTCATCGCCCAGCGGAGCGCCCGTCGAGTGGTAGCGTCGGGCGAGCACTTCGTACGACGGATCGTTGACCCATGCGACGACGAAGTGCCCCTGGTTGTCCGCCGCCACGGATGGCGCCAGCTGGTAGCCGGTGGTGTACGAATTGACCAGGAACTGCGGACCGACCGCTGCGCCCGTGCTGTCGAACACCCTCGCCATGACGTCGTTGCCATCGTCCCCCTGGCCACCCCAGACGACCATGAAGTTCCCGGCCGAGTCGGCCGCGATCCCCATGTGGCGATAGCTTTCGTCTTCCGAGTTGGCGTCGTAGGCTGGACAGCAACTGGTGTCGGAATTCACCTGAAACTCGCCGCCGCTCGCCGCGCCGGTCGAATCGTACTTGCGGCCGGCGAGGATGTAGGTACCGAGCGCTGGCCGGTGCGCCCAGACCACCACGAAGCCGCCGCCCCCCTCCATGGCCACCTTCGGCGTGCTCTGGGAGCCGGTGGTGAACGTGTTCACCAGGAAGGGCAACCCGAGGGCGCCGCCACTCGCATTGTAGCGCCGGGCGAGGATGCCGGTCCCGTCGTCGTCACCTTGGGCAGACGCGTTGTGGTCGTCCCAGACCACGACGAAGCGTCCCGCCGGATCGGACGCCACCGCCGCCCCGCCCTTGGCATAGGATGTGAAGCCGCTCACCCGAAACTCCGGACCCATGGGCCGTCCGAGGTCGTCGAGGCGGCGGAACCACACGCCCGGGTTCGTCTCGTACGAGTAAGGCCCGCCGCGGTACGTGTAGAGGTCTTCCCACACGACGACGAAGGTCCCCGCGTCGCTGGCGGCGATCGCCACGGACTCCTTCCCTTCGTTGTGGGCATCGGGGTACACGGAGCCGTAGTACGTGTAGCTCCCGCTCACGCTCACCTGGAACTCCGGGCGGATGCCGGCCTTCTCGGCTCGAGCGGTAGGGACGAGCGCGGCTACCAGGACGGCAACCGACAAGGCGATACTCCAGCGGCCCATCGTCATCTCCCGGGCCGCATGAACGCCGTACACCAGGACGCTCATGCAGCGGCCTCTGACGCGGAGAAACACCCCTGCGGCGCACCATACACGGTGGACGAGGAACGAGTCAAGGTGAATTCGTGGTGGAAATTTGTAGCGGAGTCCGGCCGTAAGTGACGGCGAGATGCTCGTTCGGCGATTCGCCGGCTCGCGCGTTTTCTTCCTCATAGGTTCCGCTCCTTGCGGTTGGTTCCCGCGCACTCATCACGACAAGCGTCTCGCGGCTTTTGGGCAACGACCTGTTGGCCGATAGCGGCAGCGCGCCACCGACGTCGATGTCTACCTGACGATCATCAAGAAAACGAAGCAGAGGGGCGAGTGCGGTGCGCGTGACGACCTGGGGCTCCACCGGATTCACATACGCTTGGCTACGCGGGTACGGAATGTAGATCGACCTGTCGAAGACGACCGGCCGCCCGGTCATCGGGTGGCATCTCGCGGGGTGGTTTCGGTCCGCCGGAAGACGTCGTCGACGCCCCGCCGTTTGCGGATGCGCCGTAGTGCCGCTTCGGCTTCCCCACGCACGCGATTCGCGCCGCCGAGACGATGCAGCCGTGTTGCACGATCAAGGAAAGCATGTTCTCAAGAGGCGGAAACCAGGAACCCGTGCCCGGAGACGGCTCCTAGCGGAGGCAACGATGAGCGAGGTTCTGGCCCCCGAGGCCTTCATCCGAGATCTGGTCGCGCGCATCAAGGCCCGGCGGACCTTCGGCAGTCACCCGCTCTGGCTCGAGCTCGCCGACGGCAAGCTGCGCCGCGAGCAGCTGAAGCTGTTCTCGGTCCAGTTCTTCCTGCAGGTGCGCGAGTTCCCGCGCGCCGTGAGCGCGATGCATGCCAACTGCCCGTTCCCCAAGGAGCGCATGGAGCTCGCGGAAAGCGTCTACGAGGAGGAGACGGGACGGTTGTCCGGCTGTAACCAGCCCCACCCGGAGCTCTTCATCCGTTTCGGCGAGGCGGTCGGCCTGGCGCGGTCGGAGATGACCGAGGGCCGCCCCCTGCCCGCGACCCGAGCGCTGATCGACTGGTTCGAGCTGTCGACCAAGCAGCGCTCGTTCATCGAGGCGGCGGCCGCGATCAACCTGGCGGCCGAGGGCCAGGTCCCGGGCGCCTTCGGACCGATGGCGCGCCGGCTCCAGGAGAACTACGGGCTCAGCCGCGAGGCGGTCGAGTTCTGGGACATCCACGAGATGGCGGACGCGGAGCACAGCGACGTCGGCGATCACATCGTCGTCCACCATGCGACCGACGCCAAGACCCAGGCACGCGTGCGCGAGGCGCTGCAGCACTCGCTCGACGCTTGGTGGCAGTTCTTCGACGGCATTCAGACGGCAATCCGAGGCTGAGGCGCAGGAGGAGAAGCCATGGCCGCATACTTCATCGCGCAGTACGTCGTGAACGACCCCAAGCTCTACCGGGAGTATCAGGCAGGTGCCGCCCAGACGATCCAGGCATCCGGTGGGGAACTGGTGGCATTCGACGTCGCCGCGGAGACGATCGAAGGAACACCCCCCGGACCGCAGACGGTGATCGTCAAGTTCGAATCCACGGAGGCGGCCAAGGCGTGGTACAAATCGCCTGGGTACCAGGCCGTGGTCGGCAAACGTCTGGCGGCGACGAAGGGGTTCTCCGTCATCGCCCAGTCGATGAACTTCGGGCGCTGATCCTGCCGCAATCAATGCCGGCGCAGCCACCGCCGGAAGGAGAAGACGCGGGGTCGCACGGGCTCCACTATGCGTCCTGAAACCCTCCGCTGAGAAACACCCATCCGCCGCGGGAGACGACGGCGATTTCGTCTACCGCGGTGAATCCGAGCTTCGAGCCCAGCCGCAGCGAGGGAGCGTTGGAAGCCAGGGCGCCCCAGACAGGCTCGCGGCCCCGCTCGCGCATCAGGTCGATCATGAACCACACGGCGTGCGCGGCATGCGACCGGCCGCGGTGCTCTTCGAGCGTGTCGATCGACACGTCCCAGAACCCCTCGGTCGTCCAGACCGGATAGCAGAACGAAGCCGGGCGGCCCTCGACGAACACGGCCGCAACGGGCGCAAAATCCTGGGCGTGCGTGATCTCGTGGCGAAGACCGGCAGGCAGGTGGGCGAGCGAGTCGCCGCGCATCAGGAGCCGCACGTCAGGATCGGCGGCCGGCGCGGGACGGCCGGCGGGAGCGGTCAGGAGATGCAGAATCGCGCGCTCGACCGTCCAGCCCGCCTGGCCGGCGGCCTCGAGGCAGCCAGCTACGTGCGGCGCATCGGCTGCCTGCGTGACGATCGGTGTCAACCCGGTGGTACCAGTGACTGCGGCGGCAATGGTGGCGCACGGCGGGCGACCCACGACGGCGACGGCCGACCGGGCGCCGTGGACCAGCTGGACGACGAAGCCGTCAGCAGCGGATTCGCCACCGGTGATGGTCGCGTGGCCCGTGAGAAGCATCGCGCGCGGCTCCAGCCAGCGCGGGTCGTCGGGCAGCGCCGCGGCCAGCGTGCGCGCGAGGCTCACCGCCGTCTGGTGAGAATCGCGTCCATTTTCGTCCATCGCGCGATTCATCTCCTCCATGGTCAGATCGCGGCTCGTCGGTCGTCACGACGCACCCGCCCTCGTCGTGGCCGTAATAGCGCCTCGTGATGTCCATGTACAGCGGACGTTCCTCGCGGACGCGCGGAATCGCAAATCGCAAGGAACGTCCCCGTAACGCGCTAGAGTCCCTATGGAAAAGATTTAGATAAACCTTTTTCATCACCAAGAGATGTGATAGCTATGTGACGGCTAGTCAGTGGCAAAGTCGGCGAGACACATCGCGCAAATCGGGGGAGAAGGGGGCGGCGTTATGGGGATTGGGCGGTGGGCAACGACCATTGACGATGAGTACCTTCGGCGCGGCCGGCACTACCGTCGAGGCGTGCCGATGCGGGCGCGAATGCTCTTCGTGGCATTGCTCACCGCGCTGGTCGCGACAGTGTCGGCGCCCTCAATCGCAGGCGCCAAGCCTCCGCCCGACGACGAGCCCTCGCTGTTCGTCGTGCGCGCCCGGGCGAGGCACGACGACGGCGTGCTCACGGTCCGCACGAAGAGGCTGGAGTGGTTCACCGACCGACCCAACCGTGATGCGGGCAGGCTCACGGCGAAGGAGCTTGTGGACCACTGGGGCGGCTGGGGCTTCGAGGGCGATCCGCCGAACGCCGCGGTGCTCGGCAACGGGGTCGACGTCATCGGCGAGCTCTCGAAGCCACGGGTGCTCGGCAAGCGCCTTCTCTTCGACTTCCAACCGATCCGCGGCAGGGTCGAAGACGGCGCGCTCGGTGTCGTGGCGCTTCTCATCGACCCGTCGAGCCCGACGCGATACGCGGTGCGCCTGGTGAACAACTCTTCTGCCGCCGGGAGCTTCGCCATCTACCAGACGCAAAGCGCACTCGCGTTCCCGCCACTGAGCTCGGTGGTGTGGTTCGCCCAGTATGCGTTCCCGACGACATCCGTCATCTTCCAGTGGGACCGGTCGTACCAGCTGATGTGGAGCGAGACCGGTGTGCTCCAGCCCGGCATCCTGTTCTATGCGCAGCAGGCCTGGGCCGCCGATCCATCTCGGGGCGCCGGCGTGACGCTCACCTACGACCAGTCCTTCACGTTCGTGAACGAGCACCCGGGCCTCCCGGTGGGGACCCTCGGGATCACCGCCGAGGGCCGAGTCCCGCCGAACCTGGCGGCGATTGGGTTTGGGCAGGCCGGCTCGGCGGCGTTCGTGGCGCAGGCTCAACCGAACATCGCTACCCAATTCCTGCCCGACGCTGTCCAATACTGGGTGGTGTTCGGGAACTACCTCCAGGGTGAAGTCCTCGACCTGGAAAATCTCACCAACGCGGCGCAGCTCGACTTCCCGCGCGGCGTCACGTCGCTGACCGCGACGCTCAACGCCGACAACACGTGGACGGTCCAGCCGGGCTGAACCGGGACGTTGCCCCACGGACCGGCCCCGAGTAGTGCGGCTCCACACGCGACTGCGTCATCCGGTGCTCTCCCTCCGCGTCCGCGTCATCCAGCTCCACTGCTGCCGATACGCCTTCAGCCCGCTGATCCCGGGCTTGCACTGCGGAATCGCAAATCGCAAGAACGTCCCTATGGAAACCAGCGCACCCGCAACTCCGCAGGAATCGTCCTGCAAGGCTCTCATACCGGACGTCAAGGCGCGCTCAGCCCAGGACGCCGCCAAGCTGCTCGCGGGGCATCCCCTGGCGACGATCTGCGCGGTGCTGCTCGAGATCAATCCGGGTCTCGCGCAGGACATCCTGACCGAGTTGCCCCGCGGTCTTCAGGATGGCGTGCTGAACGCAATTGCGCCCGAGGTCTCCCAGCAATGGAAGCGCAACCAGTCCTTTCCTCAGGGCACCATCGGCAGGCTCATGGAACCGGTCTATGCCGTGTTCCACCCCGCGATGACGGTCGCCCAGACCGTGGAGCGGCTGCGCCCGCTGATCAAGGTTGCGTTCATCACCTACGGCTACGTGACCGACGAAGCCGGCAAGCTGTGCGGCCTCATCACCATGCGCGATCTCCTGTTCGCGCCCGACGACACGCCGCTCGAGCGGCTGATGCTGCGCAACGTCTTCACCCTCAAGCCCGAGACGCCAATCAACGAAGCGATGAGGGGGGTGCTCGACCGCCATTATCCGGTGTACCCGGTGTGCAACGCCATGGGCGTGCTGATCGGGCTGGTGCGCGGGCAGGCGATGTTCGAGGAGCAGACGTTCGAGATCACGGCCCAGGCCGGCTCCCTGGTGGGGGTCGAAAAGGAAGAGCGGCTCGCCACACCACTCACCCAAAGCTTCAAGTTCCGCCATGCCTGGCTCCAGTTGAACCTGCTGACTGCGTTCGTCGCCGGGGCGGTGGTCGCCATTTTCCAGGGCACGGTGGATCGCCTGGTGATTCTGGCCGTTTTCCTACCGGTACTCGCGGGACAATCGGGCAATACCGGCTGCCAGGCTCTGGCGGTGACCCTGCGCGGCATCACCCTCGGCGAGCTCACGCAGGGGAAGGAACGGGAGCTCGTGTTCAAGGAAGCCTCGCTCGGCCTTTACAACGGCGCTCTCACCGGTCTCGTGGCGGCGGTCTGCATGCTGGTCATGGCGATCCTGGAGAACAATCCCAACGCGCTCGAGCTTGGGCTCGTGGTCTGGGTCGCCCTGGTTGGCGCGTGCGTGACGAGCGGCATATGCGGGGCGCTGATCCCGATCATGTTGAGGCGCTTCGGCTTCGACCCGGCCACCGCGTCCAGCATCTTCCTCACGACCGCGACCGACGTCGTGAGCATGGGCATGCTCCTCGGGCTCGCCACGCTCTTCGTCCGCTAACACCTGCCCGCGGATCATCGCCCGCGGGATCGAGGCACAGGTTGGGCAGCGGTCGAGCAGATGGTTGACCGCGGCGCGCATCGCGCTCACGCCGCGAGCCGTAACAGAAAGCGCTTCGGGCCCCGGATGAGGAAGGAATCGATGTGCTCGACGCGCGGCTCGCTGCGCTCGCGGCGCGGCAGTTCGTCGAGCAGCGCCTCGAGCGCGATGCGCGCTTCCAGCCGCGCCAGCGCCGCACCGAGGCAGCAGTGGTTGCCGAAGCCGAACGCCAGGTGTCCCTGCGGATTGCGGGTGACATCGAACTGTGCCGCAGTCGGGCCCCACTGCCGTTCGTCGCGGTTGGCAGAGCCGAGGATCCCGACCACGTGCGTGTTGGCGGGCAGTCGCTGGCCGGCGATCTCGACGTCAGCGGTGGTACGGCGAAGGACGAACTGGACCGGCGCATCCCACCGCAGGGTTTCCTCGATCCAGCTCGGTACCAGGCTTCGATCAGCGCTCACGCGGGCGAGCTGTGACGGATGGCTCAGCAACGCGTTCGTCGCGTTGCCGATCAGATTCGTGGTCGTCTCGTTGCCGGCGATCAGCAGCAGCAGCACGAACATCGTCATCTCGGCCGCGCTCAGGCCCCCGCCATCCTGCGCCGCAACGAGAACGCTGATCAGATCGTCGCTCGGTTGCTTGGTCCGCTGCGCCACGACGCCGCGAATGTACTCCGCGAGCTCCCTCATGGCGTCAGCGAAGCCGCTGGTGAGCGGGTCGACCGCGCGCGTCGAGCCCGTCGTGCCTGCGATGATTCGGTCGGACCATTCCTTGAAATGGTCCTGTTGCTCCGGTTCCACGCCGAGCATCTCGCAGATCACGCGCACCGGCAACGGCATGGCGAGCGCCGCCATCAGATCGATCTCCTCGGCATCCCGCATGTCGTTCACGTACGCGCGGGCGAATTCGCGCACGCGCGGCTCCCACATGGCGATGCGTCGCGGGGTGAAACCGTGGTTCACGATGGTGCGCAACGCGGTGTGCCGCGGCGGATCCTCGGAGAGCAGTTGGCGCGCCCCCATCAACTCCTCCAGCGGAAACGACAGCGCTTGCGTCAGTGCCAGCGCGCGCGCCATCACAGCGGGATCCTCGAGGGGGTTGATGCCCGGAGGAGCACCCATGAGCATGTTCCGCATGGCGTCGGACGAGAACAGCTCCGCGTTGCGGAGAACGAACTGCACGTCATCGTACCGCGACACACACCAGGCTTGCGCCCCCTCTGCCCAGTAGACCGGGGCTTCATCGCGCAGCGCCGCATAGTACGGGTACGGATCTTCCCGCACCGCGTCCGAGAATGGTTCGTAGGGCTCCATTTCCATTGCTCCTTCACACAACGGGGTACGCGACGGACTTGATCTCGGTGTACTGGTCGAAGCCGGCGCGGCCATTCTGGCGGCCGACGCCGCTGGCCTTGTAGCCGCCAAACGGCACATCGGCGCCGTACGGCGCGCCGCCGTTGACACCGATGAAGCCGGCGCGCAGCCGGCGGGCGACGGCCAGGGAGCGCTCGAGCGAGCCCGACATGACGTTGCCGGCGAGCCCGTACATGCTGTCGTTCGCGATCCGGATCGCGTCCTCCTCGTCCTCGAACGGGATGACGGCGAGCACCGGACCGAAGATCTCCTCCCGCGCGATTGTCATGGCGTTGTCGACGTCGACGAACAGGGTGGGCTTGACCCAGTATCCTTTGCCGAGCCCGGCGGGTGCGTCGATGCCGCCGACGAGAAGCCTGGCGCCCTCGTCGATACCCTTCTGGATGTAGCCGAGGATGCGCGTGCGCTGCTTGGCCGAGATCACCGGGCCGCACAGCGTCCCCGGGTCCTGGGGGTCTCCGGCGGCGATGCCCTCGTACATCCCCCGGAGGATCTGGACGCCCTCGTCGTAGCGCGACCGCTGGAGCAACAACCGGGTCGGAATGGCGCAGCCCTGACCGGCGTGCACACACGGCGCGATGCCGATCATGCAGGATTCCGAGAGGTCGGCGTCCTCCAGCACGATGGTGGCCGACTTGCCGCCCAGCTCGAGGAACAGGCGCTTCATCGTCGCGGCGCCCTTTTCCATGATCCTGCGTCCGACGGCGGTCGAGCCGGTGAAGGAGATCAGATCGACCTTGGGTGACAGGACGAGCTCCTCACCGACGAGATGCTCGGACGCGGTAACGACATTGACCACCCCGGGCGGCACGTCGGTGCGCTCGGCGATCAAGCGCCCGAGGCGCGTCGCATTGAAGGGCGTGTCGGGCGCCGGCTTCAGCACCACCGTGTTGCCCGTGGCCAGCGCCTGGCCGATCTTGTGGATCGTCACCTCGAACGGGAAGTTCCACGGCACGATCGCGCCGACCACGCCCACGGGCTCACGCCATACCTTGCGCGCGGTCGGCTGACCGGTGAGCTCGGAGACTGCGTCGCCGAGGTCCGTCCCACGGATACTCGTCGATCAGCTTGGCTGGATACGTAAGCGCGCCTTGCAGCGGGGCGTCGAGCTGCGGCCCGTGCGTCAGCAAGCGCGGGCAGCCAGCCTCGAGGATGAGCTCCTCGCGCAGCGCTTCCCTCTCGGCCTCCAACGCCGCCTGCAACTGCTCGAGGCAACGCTTGCGGAACGCGCGGTTGGTCGACCAGTCCGTCTCGTCGAAGGCGCGACGCGCGGCGTCGATCGCGCGCCGCATGTCGGCCTTCGACGCGTCCGCGACCTCCCCCAGCACATCTTCCGTCGCGGGGTTGATGTTGACGAACGTGCCGGTCTCGCCATCGACGAGCTTACCGTCGATCAGCATCCTCGATTCGAAACGAGTATTGGGTGCGTCAGCCATGCTGCTTGCTCTCTGCAGACGGGGAGTTGTCGGTGGCAACTCGCGGTGGACGGACCCGCACGAGGGCCTGAAGAGCGCCGTGGCGCGGGAGATTCATTGCCAGACGGAGCACATGATGCAGCAGTCGCCCTGGCAGCAGACGACTGCCGAACAGCAGCATGCGAGCATCGAAGCCCACCGCACGCCGGGCGAACGGGATCCGCTCGTCGAGGGCCCTGGCGAGCGCCGCCGCGAAGCGTTCGGGCGGATTCGCCAGGCGTATCGCGAAGCCGCCCGTGCGCTCGATCCCGGCGTAGTGCGTGGCGTACGGCCCGTTCATGTTTCCGTGATGTTGCGTCTGCTCGGTGAGGATGTCCGTCTTGAATGTTCCGGAGACCAGGATGGTGACGCCGAGGCCGAAGGGCGCGACTTCTTCCGCAAGCGCTTCTGCCCACCTTTCGAGCGCCCCCTTGGAAGCCGAGTAGGCGCTGATCGACGGCATGCCGCGGATGCCGCCCTGGCTCGATACGACGACGATCCGCCCACGCCCCACGGCCCGCATGCAGGGCAGCAGCTCCTTGGTGAGCCGGACCGGTCCGAATAGGTTGGTGCGGAACAGCCGCTCCCAAACCTCAACCGGCATCTCCTCGGCTGATCCGACGGCGGCGACTCCCGCGTTGTGGACGAGGACGTCGGGCGGGCCTACCGTTTCCTCGATGGTCCTGGCGGCAGCGATGATCGACGACGAGTCATCGAGATCGAGTGGAACGCCGAGCAAACGGGGATCATCGGCGGCAGCACCCGTCGCCGCCCACAGGCGTTCGAGTCCCGCCTCGGGCGAGCGCATCGCGCCGACGACGCGCCATCCGAGCTTGTACAGGTGGGCCGCGGACGCGAGTCCGAGTCCGCGCGACGCACCGGTGATGACGACGGTACGCGATTCACGCACCGGGTCTACAGTATCCATCCGCCTTCACCGGGTTGACGGTCGGACGTGTGTTCGGCTGCGCGGTCATCCAGCGGTTCCAGTGGCCCTCGAAATATGGGCCGGGTTGCCCTTCTCGCTCGTAGAACCCTTGGGGATCGTAGACCTTGGCTTCCGGATACGGCCAGGGGCAGGCGACGGCCGTCGCAAGCTTCGACGCGCGGATGGCGGCGAAGCCGGCACCGTAGACGAAGTAGGAGACGTTCAAGATGCCCGCCATCGCCAGGAACGTGGCGAGCCCCGGCCGAGTGCGGAACCAAGGCAACCTCTGGGCCAGCTTCTCGGCTTGCGTGCGCCCGGTGTCGTCCCGATGGCAGAGGATGCCGGCGGGGATCATCACCACGGTGACCAGTGAGGACTCGACTATCAATGGAAACTGGAAGGTCGTTCCGGCAAAGACAGAGCCCCACGGCATCACTTGCGAGTAGATGTACAGCCCGGTGTGGACGAGGAAGATCTCCAGCGCCGCATCGATGACGAACCCGACCACGAAGAGCAGCACCGACAAGCTCACGAGCGGGCGGCGCCAGACGAAGGCATCGGCTGGCGCTTGCGCCTGCAGCCGGCGCAAGATCCAGGTGCCCGCGAAGAACGGAGCGAGGAAGTAGAACGTCGAGTATCCGATGACGATGAACGGCTCGACCGTGGGCGAGAGCCTCACCAAGGGCCAGTCTTCGGGAAAGTGCCAGAGCTGCGGGTTGTAGACCGCATATGGCGCCCAGTTCATGATCGGGTCCTGCCAGACGATCATCGTCGAGGCCAACACCATCAGGAGATAGGGGTGTGCGGGGTGTCGTCGCCACGCCCAGACGCAGACGGCGATGAGAGTGAGCATCATCACGACCGTCCCGACCTGATGCAGAACGAGCCAGTGGGGCCATCCGAACAGGAACTCCACCGGACGCAGGGCCCCCGTCACCTCCGGATTGGCGATGCGAGGGGAGACGGCGCCCATGCGCGCGTTGTAGGCGATCAGCCCGAGCACGGTGACGCCGATCGCGATCCACACTCCAGCTCCCAGTGACCGCTTGCCCACCGCGGCCGAGCCGCCGACGAACAGCTGTGTCCGTTCCGTGGTCATCGCGTCGCGGCTATGCACGCCGCCGGAAGCGCAGTGGCAGATCGTTCAGGCCGCGGATGAGGAAGGTCTCGGCGTAGGACAGCGCGCCCGGGTCGATCAGCCGAATTTCGTCGAGCCGCGCGAGGAGCCGCTCGAAGCTGATCCGCGCCTCGGCGCGGGCGAGATTGGCGCCGGGACAGAAGTGCTCGCCGTGACCGAAGGCGATGTTGCGCCGGGCGTTCGCGCGCTTCGGATCGAAGCGGTCGGGGTCCTCGAAGACGCGCGGGTCGCGGTTGGCCGCGCCGATCAATCCCATCACGATGGACCCCGCCGGGACGTCGAGGCCGGCGATCTTCGCATCACGCAGGGCCAGACGGAACGTGCACTTGATGGGGCCCTCGAGGCGCAGGCACTCCTCGACGAAGTTCGGGATTCCCGCCGGGTCGGACCGCAGCTCGCCGGCGAGAGCGGGCTGCTCGGCGAGAACGCGCATTGCGGTGGAGATCAGACGCGCCGTGGTCTCCTGCCCGGCGGCGAAGATGATCGTGGCGAGGCGCACGAGGTCCATCACCTCGGGGAGCTCTCCGTCGGAGAACCGGGCACCGGCCAGCCGGCTCATGACGTCGTCGCCGGGCGACGTGCGTCGCTCCTCGATGTAGCGGGTGAAGTAGGGATGCAGGTTCGCGAACACCTGATCGCCACTGAACTCGCCGTCCGGGTCTCCGACGTTGCCTTTGCCGCCCCCCAACCAGCCGCGGAACCGCTTGTGGTCCTCGCGCGGGACGCCCAGCAGGTCGGCGACGACGAGCAGCGTGAAAGGCCTCGCGTAGGCGGCGGAGAACTCCACCTCGCCGCGATCGGCGAACTCGTCGATCAGTCCCTCGGCGAGGATCCACATGAACTCTTCATTCTCGGCAAGCCGCTTGGGCGTGAAGAGCCTGCCCGCCAGCGCACGATGCCGCGTGTGCTTGGGAGGGTCGAGGGAGAGGAGCTCGTTGCCCATCGGGATCTCGTCGCGGCGACGCTCGATGACCTCGGCCCAGCTCTCGCCGTCCGCGGGCTCCGGGATCTGCACCAGCGGACCGAGCCCGGCGACGATCGCCGAGAAGTGCTCGTGATCCGCGTAGACATCGAGGATCTCGTCGATGCCGGAGAGCACGAAGACGCCGTGGTGGGGCTCGCGCCAGGCCGGCCCGTGCTCCCGCAACGCGGCGTAGTAGGGCGTCGGATCCTGGATGAGCTCCGGGTCGGTGAAGAAGTCCCGCTCGAGGACGGTCATCGGGAGCCCCCTGCCCCACTGTCGAACGGTGTCGACAGCACGTTCGCCATCTGCTGCATGATGTCTCCGATCGTGGCGTAGCCCTTGGCGTAGTCGGAGGGCTGCTTGCCGCCGCCGCCCACGCGCAGCGTCAGGTCGACATCCGTCGCCTGGGCGCGCAGCGCGCCGACGGTGCACTGCTGCTTCGGGATGTGCTTGAAGGGATCGTACCGGAAGTGCCGGGTGGTGTTCTCCCAGGTGATCTTGTGGATGTCGTCGTCGGGCAGGCCCTGGAGAGAGACCCAGAGCCGCTCGGGCGCCTCGGGCCAGGTCGAGTCCGAATGCGGGTAGTCGCACTCTCACGTGATGTTCTCGATTCCGATCAAGTCACGGTTGCGAACGCCGGCCGCGTCGTCGATGAAGCAGGTGACGATGTGCTCGCGGAAAACGTCGCTCGGCTTCTTGCCGTTCGGGAAGCTGTGCAGCGTCCAGCGGTGATGGTGGTCGTGGACGTAGTCGATGCGCTCCAGGAAGTACGGAACCCAGCCGATCCCGCCCTCCGAGAGTGCGATCTTGAGGCCCGGGAACTTCTTGAAGATCTCCGAGAAGATGAGCTCCGAGGCACAGTTGAACAGCGTGATGGGCGTGCCGGCGATCATGATCTCGACCGGCGCGTTGAAGTCCTGCATGTTCAGGCGCGTGCCCGAGCCGATGTGAATGCACACGATCGTGCCTTCGTCCGAGCACGCCTTCCAGAACGGATCCCAGTGCGCGTCGTGCAGGCTCGGATAGCCGAGGCACTGGGATTGTCGGCGAAGGTGATCGCGTGGCAGCCCTTGCCGGCGACGCGCCGCACCTCGCGGGCCATTTCCTCGGGGTCCCAGATGGACGGGATCGCCAGCGGAATGAAGCGGCCGGGGTGGCGGCCGCACCAGTCGTCGATGTGCCAATCGTTGTAGGCGCGCAGCATGGTGATGGCGAGCTCGGTGTCGCCAGCCGCCGCCTGGCGGCCGAAGAGCTCGCCGACGAAGCCCGGTACGGTCGGGAAGCACAGCGATCCCAGCACGCCATTGACGTTCATATCGCCGATCCGCGCGTCGACGTCGTAGCAGCCGGGCCGTAGCTGCGAGAGCGCGGTCGGCTCCACGCCGTATTCCTCGGGCGGGCGGCCCGCCACGGCGTTCAGCCCGACGTTGGGGATCTGCTGACCCTCGAAGACCCAGAGGTTGGTGCCGTCCTCCTTGGTGACGAACCGCGGCGCGCGATCTTTCCACTTCGGGGAGACATGCCGCTCCCACATGTTCGGGGGCTCACAGACGTGGTCGTCGACGCTCACCAGAATCATGTCGTTCATCTGCATGGCCGTGGCGTTCCTCGGGCTGCGTCAGCCCGTGTGAGTCGGCCTCGGGGATTCGATGCCGAGCATGGTTCGCGCGACGAGCAGGATCTCGCGCTTGTGCTTCTCGAGCTCGTGGGCTGCTGCGCCGAGGCTGAGCCAGGGCATCGCGGCGAAGTGGAACACCGTGACCCCACCCATCAGGCTCATGAACCGATGGGGCTCTATGATCGGCTTGAGCTCGCCCGAAGCCACCCCCTCGTCGATCACCGCCTGGAGCCACTCCACCGCGCTCCCGGCGCGGACGAACTGCGTGACCACCCCGGGCTGCGCAGTCGCGGCCTCCCTCAGGATCAGGCGGGCGACGGTGGGGCGCCGTGCCACGTAGTCGATCCAGGCGATCAGCGACGTCTCGAGTCGATCGGCCGGGCTGCCGCCGGTTGGCAGAGCGGCCGTCCAGTCGCCGAAGATCTCGTCCAGTACCGCCGCGTAAAGCTCCTGCTTGTCGCCGAAGTAGTAGAAGATCGCGGCGCGCCGGATGCCGACCTCCGTCGCGATGTCGTCGAGCCGCGTGGCTTCGAAGCCTCGCTCGGCGAAGTGGCGCTCGGCCGCGGCGACGATCGACGCACGCGTCTGAAGGCCACCGCTCCGGTGGCGAACAGGCCTGGGGGCGGCGGCGGACCCGGGTTGCATGGGATTGCTCTTATACCGGCGCGCAAGTAGAATCCGCAACCCCAATGAACTACAAAAGAAATCCCCGGAGGCGGGGGCGCCGAGGGGCCTAGTGACACGCGGGAGCTTGCTCGAGGACCGCAAGCTCGCTGCCCCGCACAACACGAGCCATTCTCGAACCCAGGAGCACGACCATGCGATTGAAAGACAAGGTGGCCATCATCACCGGCGCGAGTCAGGGCATCGGACGGGAGTACGCCCTGCGCTTCGTCCGGGAGGGGGCAAAGGTCGTCATCGGCGACATCCGCGAGGCCCAGGCACGGGAAGTGGTGCAAGAGATCGCGAAGCTCGGAGGTGAGGGTCTGGCCCTGAAAACCGACGTGTCGAAGGAGGAGGACACCAAGCGCCTTGCCGCCGCGGCCCATGAGAAATTCGGGCGCATCGACATCCTGCTGAACAACGCGGCGATCTTCTACGACATGGAGCGCGAGGACACGAGTCTCGAATACTTCAACAAGATCCTGTCGGTGAATCTCACGGGGGTCTGGCTGTCCACTCGCGCGGTCGAGCCGTACATGAAGCGCCAGCGAAAGGGGAAGATCATCCACCAATCCTCCACCGCCGCCTACATGGGGAACACGGTCCCCGTGGATACGTCGGATCCCGACGTGCCCTCACCGTCTCCGCACTACAGCGTGGCGAAGATCGGCGTTTCAGGGCTGACCAAGTACATGGCGGGCTACCTGGGTCCGTGGGGTATCAACGTCAACGCCATCTGTCCCGGCCTCACGCTCAACGAGGCAGCGAAACGAATCGTACCCGAGGACATGATGTCCATGCTCCCCATGTTCACGTCTCTAAAGCGCGCTCTGCAGCCCCAGGACCTCACGGGCACGGCGGTGTTCCTCGCCTCGGAGGACAGTGACCTGATGACCGGGCAGGTCCTGGTCGTCGACGGCGGCATGGTCATGCTGGGATAGGAGGCGACCGGCATCCACCGATTCGCCGGGCGAAACTTCCATGATCGACTTCACAGGCCAGGTCGTGATCGTCACCGGGGCTGGCCGAGGGCTCGGGCGCCTCTATGCGATTGAGATAGCCCGGCGCGGTGGGTCGGTGGTGGTAAACGACCTCGGAGGCACGATGCACGGCGAGGGCGCGGACTCCAGCGTCGCCGCCCAGGTCGTCGCGGAGATCCAGCGCGCGGGCGGCGTGGCGGTGGCGTCGTACGAGTCCGTGGCGAGCCCCGAGGGCGGGGAGGCGATCGTTCGTGTCGCGGTCGACCGGTTCGGTCGCCTCGATGCAGTGGTGAGCAACGCGGGGATCTTCCACACCGCGGATTTCGAACGACTGGATCCCGCCGACTGGCGGCGCATGCTCAACGTCCACCTCGACGGCAGCTTTTATCTCAGCCAGCCGGCGTATCGGGTGATGCAGTCACGGGGCTACGGCCGGCTCGTCTTCATCGTGTCGTCCGCCGGACTCTTCGGTCAGCCGCAAGCCGCCCACTACGCCGCCGCCAAATCCGGGATCGTCGGGCTCGCGAACGTGATCGCCATCGAGGGCGCCGCGCACGGAATCCTGGCGAACTGCGTGCTCCCCTTCGGCTTCTCACGGATGGTCACCGAGACGGTTGGCGGGGAGCAGGTCGCGGCGGAGATGCCCTTCTTGCGCGCCATCAAGTCCGAGCTCGTGGTTCCCATCGTCGTCTTCCTCGCCAGCCGCGCCTGTGAGTTCACGCACCACAACTACTCGGCCGGCGCCGGTCGCTACGCGCGCGTCTTCATGGGGCTCGGGAAGGGTTGGTGCGCCGATCCCGGCAGCAGGCCGACCGCCGACGACATCGCCGCCCGTCTCGCCGAGGTGTCGGCGCCCGAGCCCTTCAGCATCCCGGCGTCGATCTTCGACGAGGTCGCGGAGATTTGCGCGCGGCTGGAGATCGCGTTTTGAAGTCCCCCCACGGCGACGGCCTCGGACGACTGGGCTTGCTGGCCTCGGCCCTCTCCGGCCGCGTCCTGCAGGTGGCGGCCGGCGAGCGCGGCGAGCCGGCGTGGACCGACGGCACGACGATCTTTCTCGACGCCGACACCAGCGCGTGCGACCGGCTCGAGACACTCGCCGTGCAGGCGTCGCTCCTCGCGGCCGGAAGCCTCGAGCCCGATGTCGTTCGCAGGCTCACGCGCCGCCCGGCGTTGGCCAGACGATACCTCGCAGTAGAAGGCCACCGGGCGCTAGCGGCGAATGAAGACCTGCTCCCGCCGCCGGTGCGCTCGCTCATCGACTGCAGCATCGCGGGTCGCGGCGATTCGCCGGCCGCGTCCCTGGCTGCGGCGCTGAGCCGGGAGTCGATCGCCGACCCGCCCGACAACTTCGGAGCCATCCGCGCGAGACGACTGCCGGCGTCGAGCAACCGTGCCGACGTTCCGGCGACGACGCGAGAGCACGGTGCACAACAGCAGCCCACCCCGATGCTGGTCGAGCTCGAGGGGGACGAGGGCGACGACGTCGGCGGCGCCGCAGACCTCTTCTCGAACCCCGCCGGCGCTGGCGGCGCGCTCGGCCGATTGTTCCAGCGGATGCTGGCGATGGTGCGCCGTCTCAACGGCGACGGCCCTCCCGGCGCCGACGCACCGACGCACCGGACGCGCACCGCGACACCGGGCGCCAGCAACGCAGCATTCTCGAGGGGAAGGGCTGGGACCCTGGAAGACCGTGGCGTCGTGGGCCGAGGAGCGAAGTATCCCGAGTGGGACGTTCATCGACGGCGCTATCGGCAGAACTGGTGCACGGTGCAGGAGGTCGAGCCACGGCCGCAGGACAGCACGCCTCGGTTGCTATCGAACCGGTACGGCTTGCGTCGACCGCTCGCCCGCCTCGGCATGGGCCTCGATAGTTGCCACCGGCACGTACAGGGCGACGACATCGACATCGACGCGGTGGTCGAGGCACGCGTCGAGCTGATGGCCGGGTCGACGCCCGACGAGGCGGTCTACGTCGAGAGCATTCGTCGCCGGCGCGATCTCGCCGTACTGCTTCTTCTCGACATGTCGGGCTCCGTCGCCGAACCCGGCTCGGCGGGCCACCCGGTGCACGAGCACCAGCGGGCGGCAGCCGCCGCACTCACGGTTGCTCTTCACGATCTCGGCGATCGCGTGGCGCTCTACGCCTATCACTCGCGGGGGCGATCCGCCGTGCACCTGATGCCGGTGAAGCGCTTCGACGACGATCTCGACGCCCTAGTGATGCGGCGTCTTCACGGCCTCGTGCCCGGCGCCTACTCGCGGCTCGGCGCAGCAATCCGGCATGGTGCGGCCGTGCTGGAGGAACGCGGCGGGACGTCGCGGCGGTTGCTCGTCGTGCTGTCCGATGGACTGGCGTACGACCACGGCTACGAACCCGTGTACGGCGCGGCCGACGCGCGGCGTGCGCTCGCCGAGGCCCGCCGCCGGGGCACGGGCTGCCTCTGTCTGACGATTGGTGCCAGCACCGACGCCGAGACCCTTCGGCGTGTATTCGGGAGCGCCGCCCACGCCACGATCCCGAGACCCCAGCAGCTGCGTCACGTGATCGGTCCGCTGTTCCGCGCGGCCCTCCGCTCCGCGGACGTCCGGCAAAGGGTGTCATGATCGACGGCGATGGTGCTATGACGGCTCACCGGGACGGCATGACGAGCCCGAGTCGTTCGTCGCGGCCGTACTACGTGGCCGTCGGAAACGAGGAGCACGTCTTCAAGGCGGCCTTCCGGCAGCGCATGTCGGTCGTGCTCAAGGGACCTACGGGGTGCGGGAAGACGCGCTTCGTCGAGGCGATGGCCCACGACCTCGAGCGGCCGCTCATCACCGTCGCCTGCCATGACGATCTGACGACCGCTGATCTCGTGGGGCGGTTTCTGCTGCGTGGCGGCGAAACGGAGTGGGTCGATGGCCCGCTGACGCGGGCCGTGCGCGAGAGCGCCATCTGCTACCTCGACGAGATCGTCGAGGCTCGCCAGGACACGACGGTCGTGCTCCATCCACTGGCCGACCATCGCCGCCAGCTCCCGATCGAACGGCTGGGACTGACTCTCGACGCCGCGCCCGGGTTCTGCCTGGTCGTGTCCTACAACCCCGGGTACCAGAGCGTGCTCAAGGACCTCAAGGACTCGACACGCCAGCGGATGGTCGCCATCGAGTTCGGCTTCCCGCCCGCGGATGTCGAAGAGAAGGTCGTCGCCCACGAGGCGGGTATCGACCACGCCAGGGCGACAGAGCTCGTCCGGCTCGGTCAGGCCATCCGCCGCCTCGAGACGACCGGACTGCGCGAGGTGGCCTCGACGCGCGTGCTCATCGCCGCCGGACGGCTCGTTGCCGAAGGGCTCGGCCCGCGCGAAGCCGCTCGCGCCGCCGTGGTCGGCCCGCTGACAGACGACGCGGCCGTGACGAGCGGGCTCGTGGAGATGATCAACGTGTACCTGACGGAGCGACCAGCCTGAGACGGTCTCCATGCCCAGGTGGGAATGACATGTCGTACGAAAGCACCGCGGAGCCGATCAAGCTCGGCTACCTCTTCGACTTTCGGCTGCCAGAGTACTTCCCGAAGGAGCGGCGGGAGGACATGACGCAGACGTTCGAGCTCGTGTTCAGCGAAGGCCTGAAGCAGAGGGTCATCGACCGTCCAGTGCAGATCGTGTTCCGCGAGGTGGAAGGACTTCCGAAGGGAACCGTCAAGGCGGTGATCGACGCCTACGGCGAGCTCGTCGACGAAGGGTGCCTCGTCATCTTTGGTCCGAGCATCACCGACAACGCCGTCCCGACGCGCGAGGCGATCGAGCAGCGCTTCCGTGTGCCGGCGGTCAGCGTGACCGGTTCCGAGGACTGGCTGGGGGAATGGACCTTCTCGTTTCCGCAGGGCTCGCTGACCGACGAACCGATCTTCTGGACGAAACTGCTTGCGAAGGGCGGGCATACCGAGGTCGCCGTCCTCGTCGAGCAGTCGCTGGTGGGCGAGAGCTACCTCAAGAGCTTCGCCAGCGCGTGCCGAGGCGCCGGCATTCGCATCGTGGAGGAGGTGCGGCTCGCCCAGACTGCGCAGGACGTTGGCGATGCGATCCGCAGGGTACGCGTAGTGAAGCCGACCGCGCTCGTGCACTGTGGGTTCGGCTTCGGCATCTTGTACATCAATTCGGAGCTCGAGGCGCTCGGCTGGGACCCGCCCCGCTTCACGAGCACCGCGTTCCAGAACGCGTGGATCAGCCCGGTGCTGTGGAACGCGTTCCTGGGATGGACCGGTGTCGACCAGTATGACGAGGCCAACCTCGTCGGCCAGCGCTTCCTGGACGAGTACAACGCGGCCTACGGACGGCGCCCGGAGTACTGTCTACCCGTGGTCAATCGCGACATCGCCACCGTGCTCCTCCGCGCCTTCGCCGACGCCCGTCCGTTGAGCCCGCGCGGCGTCAAGGAAGCGCTCGAGCGGGTGAAGATGCTCCCCGCGGCCTCCGGTGCACCAGGGACCATGCTCCGTTTGGGAAACTGGAGCCACCGAGCCTGGATGGGCGCTGGCTATCTCGTGGCCCGCAGGCTAGATCCGGACGGCATCAACTCGCATCTCGTCGATCGCTTTGGCCAGGACTGAGACACCGCCACCGCTCGCGCCGCACGTGCGCGACCGGCACTACCGTTACTACGACGTCCTCCTCGGGGCCTTCGTCACCGTTCTGCTCTGCTCGAACCTGATCGGGCCGGGGAAGTCGTGCGTCCTCCGCCTGCCGGTCGCCCTGCCCGGCATCGGCGACGCACTCGTCTTCGGCGCCGGGAATCTCTTCTTCCCGATCTCCTACATCTTCGGCGACGTGCTGACCGAGGTGTACGGCTACGCGCGGGCGCGGAAGGTCATCTGGGTCGGCTTCGGCGCGATGATCTTCGCGACCGTGATGAGCCAGGTTGTGATCCGGATGCCGGTGAATCCGGCCGAGCCGTTCAACGCCATTATCCAGCCGGCGCTCGAAGTCTGCTTCGGGAACACCTGGCGGATCGTCATCGGCTCGATCCTCGCGTTCTGGGCGGGTGACTTCGTCAACTCCTTCGTGCTCGCGAAGCTGAAGCTCGTCACGCGCGGCCGGCTCCTGTGGACGCGGACGATCGGCTCGACGATGGCCGGGCAGGCCATCGACAGCCTCATCTTCTACCCGGTCGCGTTCTACGGGCTCTGGACGACGACCACGATGCTCCAGGTGGTGCTCTTCAACTGGGTGTTCAAGGTCGCGGTCGAGGTGGTGTTCACGCCGCTCACCTACCTCGTCGTGAACGCGCTCAAGCGCGCCGAGCACGAGGACTTCTTCGACGTCGACACCGACTTCACGCCGTTCAGCTTGAAGGACTGACGCCTCGAGGCCTCGGGCCTCGGACTTGACGGCGCTCAGCCGAGCCCTGTCACGGGAAGCGCCGCCCCGTGGACCGCGTGCGCTGCCGGCGACGCAAGAAAGACGATCGCCTGCGCCAGGTCGTCGAGCGCGACCCACCGCCCGGGGTCGGCGTCCGGCATCGCGGCCCGGTTCTCCGGCGTGTCGAGCGTCGTCGGCAGGACGCAGTTCACGTTGATCCCCTTCTCGCGGAGCTCGGCCGCCATCGCCTCGGTGAGGCGGATCACGGCGCTCTTTGCCGCGCAATACGCGCCCATCGCGGCGAGGCCGCGTTGCGCCGAGAACGCGCCGACGTTGACGACCTTGCCCCCACCGCGCGCGATCATGTGCGGAACGACGGCCTGCACCGCGTTCAGCAGCGTCCGCACGTTCACGTCGAAGAGGAAGCGCCACGTGTCATCCGTCGTCTCGTGCACGGCCTCGCCCATGCGGAACCCGCCCGCGAGGTTCGCGAGGACATCGACCCGCCCGAACCGCCGGATGGCCGCCTCCACCGCCGCCCGCGTGGAGGCCGGGTCCAGCAGGTCGGCCGGCGCGAACAGGCACCGGTCGTCCTCCGCGCCGAAAACGGTCGTGAGCGCCTCCCGGCGCTGATCGAGGAGCACCAGGGCCGCGCCGCGCGCGGCGAAGGCACGCGCGACCGCGCGGCCGAGGTTCCCGGCGGCGCCGGTCACCAGAACGGTTCGATCGCGGAACGCCATCATACGCCTCCGTACGTCTTCGTGCCCGTCCCGCGCCGTGCGCGCGTCAGAGATTGCTGTGAATCTCGAGCACCGCGCCCGTGATCGCGCCGGACTCGCCGTCGTCGCAGAGAAAGCGAATCGTCCGCGCGACGTCTTCCGGGGTGGTCTCGGTGCGGAGCGACGGCGGTGCCGCCTCGCGGAACATCTGCGTGTCGACGGCGCCCGGCGCCACGCAGTTGACGCGCACGCCGAGCGATGACGCCTCGGCGGCGAGGCACTCCGTCAGCCCGACGACGGCGAACTTGCTGGTGGAGTACGCCGCGAAGCCGGGGAACTTGGGCGTGCCGCGGAGACCGCCGAGCGAGCTCACGTTGACGATCGCCCCTCCGTGCCCGAGCGTCCGGAAAGCTCGGAGCGCCGCGCGGCTCGCGAGGAAGGTGCCCCGCACGTTGACCGCCATGACCGCGTCCCACGCCTCCGCTGACACTTCCTCGACCAGGCCGCCACGGAACGTCCCGGCGTTGTTGACGAGCAGGTGCAGGTCGCCCCACTGGTCGAGCGTCCGCCGGATGAGATCCACGATCGCGGCCTCGTCAGCGAGGTCGGTCGGCACTACCAGGGGGCGGACGGCGCCCGTCGCGGCGATGGCCGACGCCGTCGCCTCGAGCTCGCTCGCCGTCCGGCTTGCCAGGACGACGCGGGCGCCCTCGGCCGCGAAGAGACGCGCCGTCGCCGCCCCGATCCCGCGCCCCGCACCCGTGACCACCGCAACCTTCCCCGCCAGGCTCACTCCCATCTACCTTACCTCTTCCGCGGCCGGGAGGCCCATGCATAGGACGGGTGCGGCCCGCGGATTGAGTATTGCATTCTCGCCCACAAATAACTAGCTTCTCCCCAATGGAAATGCGAGATTCGCTCCATCGGCCGAGCCTAACGTTCCTAGTCGCACTGGCCATCCTCACGGTCGGTGGAATCCGGGCCACTCCCGCGGCGGCCGTATCCCCGGCCTCCGCGTCGACCGCGCTGCAGTCCGGCGACATCCTCGATTCCAGCACCTGGGAGCGCGCCAAGGATCTCCTTCCTCCGGAGGTGCTCAAGCACTATCGCGAAGGCCAGTACGCCAACCAGGTCATGGACTGGCCGGCGGACAAGTACACCTGGCCCACTGACTTCCTGGAGGGCAGTAAAGCGAACGACGGCCGGTACGCCATCGGCAAGGAAGGCCACGTCGTCGATGCGACCACGGGCGTGCAGCCGGAATTCATCATCGGTTTTCCATTTCCCAAGATCGACCCCGGCGATCGCGACGCCGGCGCCAAGGCCGTGTGGAACTTCCTCTATCGGTCCTGGTACTTCGGGACCGTCCACAGCGAGTCTCAGCTCAACTTCATCGGCCCCAAAGGCCTGGATCGCCGCGTCGACGTGGACGGCCGCTTCATGTACTACGACGGTGTCCCCGTAGCGGATCGGCCGCCGAACCCGCATAACCTCACCAGCCAGAGCCTCGCCGTCATCAACAGCCCGACCGACGTCCAGGGCACCGCCGCCCTCACCTGGCGCTACCGGGACCCGAACAAGCGGGATTCCGTGTGGAGCTACGTCCCCGCTCTTCGCCGCATACGACAGGTCAGCCCCGCCAACCGCTCCGACGGCTTCTTCGGCTCGGACCTGAGTCAGGATGACGGACCGTTCTTCGACGGCAAGCCCGAGGACTTCGTGTGGAAGCTCGTCGGCGAGTCGGACCAGCTCCGCTTCGTCGACCCGTTGAACATGGCGGGGGAATCGCACCACGAATGGCTCGGCAACGGCAAGGGGTGGAGGAACAACTGGCCCGACCTGCCGACCGTGGGCTACATGGACCCGACCTGGAAGGGCGTGGCATGGGCTCCGACCAAGGCGGCTCTCGCGAAGCGTCGATTCTACGTCGTCGAGGGCGTACCGAAGGATCGGTACTATCTCTTCGGGAAAATCGAGCTGTTCATCGACACCATCGCCTTTCAGGGAGCCTGGAACCGGAAGTTCAGCTGGAAGGGCGAGCTGTTGAATACCTACCAGGTCCTCGCGTGGATGCCCCAGAAGGTCATGCGGCCTGACGGCACGGCGGACTTCCTCCAGGGCGCAAGCATGGCCTTTCAGTGCGCGGAGTCCATCAAGATGGGCCGGGCCACGGTCGCGGGGATCAAGACCGCGCCCAACGCCACCTTCGACTCGCGGGTGACCTTCGACCCGCAGCTGTTCTCGATGGACACCCTGTCGCGATTCGGCAAGTAGGAGAAGCGCCATGTCTCTTCCCGCTGGCTCAATACTGATCTCGGCCGACGACCATCTCGACATCCACGCGATGCCGCCCGATGTCTGGTCGTCACGTTTGCCCACGGAGTGGCGCGAACGCGGCCCGCACGTCGAGGAGACGCCCGAAGGGCCGTACTGGCTCTGCGACGGCCAGCGCGTCTCGCCGAGCGGCCGCAAGGAAACGGGGTTCATCGCAGCTCACGACCACGGCTTCCGCCCGGGCCAGCCGCAGACGCGACTCGAGGACATGGACCGCGACGGTGTGCACGCGCAGGTGGTCTACGGCCCGACCTGCACCCAGCTCCAGGTCAACGACGCCGCGCTCCACGAGCAGGTCGCGCGGGTCTACAACGACTGGGCGGCCGAGTTCCAGCGCGAGGCATCCGATCGCCTGATCCTGCTGCCCGACATCCCGTCGTACGATCCGCAGGTCGCCAAGCGCGAGCTCGTGCGCTGCGCGAAGCTGGGCCACAAAGGTGCGCTCGTCAGCGGCACGGTCGGCCGCGGCAAGCCTCTTTTCGATGACGTCTGGACGGACTTCTGGGACGCCGCACAGGAGATCGGCAGGCCGATCCACGTGCACCTCTCGCCGGGGGGTCTCCACAGCCTGACGCCGAAGCTCGGTTCCTGGGAGATGCCCGCCGCCGTCGCCGTGGTGCCGATGCAGCTCGACGAGACGGTCGCGGGATTGATCTTCTCGGGGATCCTCGAGAAGCGCCCGCGCGTCAAGTTCGTGATGGGCGAGGCGGGCCTGGGCTGGATCCCGTACGTGATCGAGCGGCTCGACCACGAGCTACACAAGTACGGCGCGAAGATCCGGAACCACAAGATCGAGATGTTGCCCAGCGAGATCTTCCGGCGGCAGGTGTTCACCACCTACGAGGACGAGAAGCTCGGCGTCGAGCTGATTCCACGCATCGGCGTCGGCAACGTGATGTGGGCCTCGGACTATCCGCACGGCGACAGCACGTGGCCCCACTCCCGCAAGGCACTAGCCGAGTCGCCGCTCGCGCTGCATGGCCCCGAGGTCCTCCGCAAGGTGACCTGCGAGAACGCCGCGCGGGTCTACGGCTTTCAGGTGTGAGGCGACGAGGCGAGACACCCTGTTCCCTTTTCCTGCTGCATTTGGACCAGCGTTGCGACGTCGCCCCTGATGATCCACACTCTCAGTGTGTACGATTCACGTTGCGTGAAGGCCAAGGCATCAACCTACGCCCGTATCAATACTACCCTCCCCCGCGAGCACATCGCGTGCCTGGCGCCACCAACCGCAGCCGTTTCATTCACGACGCGGTGAGTCACTACGTTAAGAGACCGTCAGGATATAACATTTACAAATCGTGATGACAATGCTACAGTCGGGGTGTGAACGTCGAGAGGGTGCTCACGACGAAGTACCGATCGTTGTTCGACCATCTGGACGAGCGCCA
>Ga0187892_10000896_pt1 | contig 73855 bp, 77 predicted proteins | sample MA1701073metaG_FD_139345 | JGI IMG/M metagenome (GOLD analysis project Ga0187892, IMG submission 139345) | Bio-ooze microbial communities from a basaltic lava cave in the Kipuka Kanohina Cave System on the Island of Hawaii, USA - MA170107-3 metaG ...
CGCGGACCGTCGACGCCCTCACGACGCCGTCGCAGCCGCGCTTGCGACCTGCCAACCCGACGAATGTCTCAACTTCTTCGCTCACGCCGGATACGACTTGGATTATTGAGAATCCGCTCTAGCGCCCGACTGGGCATTGCTTGATTTCACCCCCTCCGTCGCGCTATCGCGCGACACCTCCCCCGCTTCGCGGGGGAGCAAACGCAGCGGCACTTTCCTCCCCCGCGAAGCGGGGGAGGTGGCGAGCCGCGCAGCGGCGAGACGGAGGGGGCTGTTACACAACGCCGATTTCGGACCTAGGAACGTCAATGCCGCACGCTCTAGGATCGTCTCCCGCAGAGAGGGAAGCGTCTAAGCCTGCTTCTCCCATCGTCCGCCTTCGGACTGTTTCCAGTAGGTGGCGGCAAGGCCCGCATCCCTGACTGATTTCCAGGCGTCGCGCGCAGCGGCGACTGCGGATTCGTCAGCGCCGTCGAAAATCACGACGGCGCGCGCATAACGGCCGGTCTCGGCGACATCGACTGCCGCGCCGTCTACCAGAAACAGCACGTCGGCGCCGTTGGGCGCGTCCGTCCTGTCGGTGAGCCAGATCGGCTGAAGCGCCGCAAAGCTCGCCTCGCCGCCCGACGCATGCGGCAGAAACGAGTCCTCGCGAAAGGTCCAAAGGTGAGCGTCGAGCGCTGCGACCCGCTCGCGAGAGGAGGCGCGCACGACCGCCTTCCAGCCGCGCTCGAGCGTCTTTTCGAGGAGGCCGGGCAAGGTCGATTCAAGCGATGCGCGCTCAAGGTGATAAAAGAGGATCTCGGCCATCCTCGCGAGTTTGACGGCGGCGCGCGTCGCGCGCAAGCGCTCCGGCGCTTTGATCACGTCAAAGTCGCGGCAAGGATTGAACCCTCCCTTGCGGCCAAGACCGACTTCGCTCCCGCGAAGCCGGGACCGCAAACCCTCCCTTTTCAAGGGAGGGGAGCCCCCTCGTCGATGTCCTCACCTCAACCGATCCATCGAGGAATGCTGCTCGATCAGATGGGCTCAGTTCGCGCCGCAGACTTACCTCCCTTGAAAAGGGAGGTCGGAACGAAGGGCGCGACAGCGGCCTTCGTTCCAGGAGGGTTCAAATCGCCGCGCGCCAATCCGCTCACGGAGTTTTCCGTAGACCCCGCTGAACCCCGCGGAAATTGCGCGCTGCTCACGTCAGGCTTCGGCGCTTCGGCCGGACGCTTTCAGGTTTTGTGCGCAGGCTTCGCGCGCGTCGGCCAGGGCTCGGTCAAGTCGCGAAGCTCGGCGTTGACGGAATCGACGTCGAGCCGGATCGCGCCGCCGCCCGCGAAAGCGAAGACGACTGCGCCGCCGCCGTCCGTTCCCGGCTCGAAGGAGAGCGCGAGGATTTCGAGCACCGCGTCCTTCGCGTCGTTGCGGATATTGATCTGTTTGACGGCGCGCACGTCGTCGAAATGCGCGCCGGACCGTGTGCGGAAGAAGGGACCCTTGCCTTCCGCCTTCTCCCACAGGAACCGATTGGCGACGAAGGCGAAGCGGCGTTCGGCCGGAATCCAGGCGAAGTCGCCGACCTTCATGACAGCATCTTGCAGGCACGCGGAGAGGACGCCGAGGTCCTCGGCGTCGGCGGCCATCAGGCGCAACGGCTTGTAGTCCTTAAGGCCCGGCATTCAGCCCTTCACGCGTTCGATCAGCGCCCCGCATTGAACGAGCTTCTCTTCCAGCCGTTCAAATCCCCGGTCAAGGTGATAGACGCGATTGACGATGGTCTGGCCTTCGGCGCCAAGGCCGGCGACGACGAGTCCCATCGATGCGCGCAGATCGGTCGCCATCACCGGGGCGCCCTTGAGGCGCTTGACGCCGCGGACCGTCGCGATCTGTCCGTCAACGGAGATATTAGCTCCCATGCGCGCGAGTTCAGGGGCGTGCATGTAACGGTTTTCGAAAATCGTCTCCTTGATGACCGAGGTCCCTTCGGCCGTCGCCATCAGCGCCATGAACTGCGCCTGCAGATCGGTCGGAAATCCCGGAAAAGGCTGGGTGACGATGTTGACGGCGCGACAGCGCTCGGCGGATCGCCGGACGGCGACGCCGTCGTCGCGCGCCGCAAGCTTCAGCCCGGCTTCCTCGAGGGCCCCGACGGCCGCGCCGAGAAGATCGAGCCGGGCGTGCCTGAGAAAGAGCTCGCCGCCGGCGACGCCGGCGGCCATCGCGTAAGCTCCAGTTTCGATGCGATCGGGGAGCACGGCGTGCTCGGCCCCCTTGAGCGCGGCGACGCCGGCGACGTGAATTGTCGAAGTCCCCGCGCCTTCGATCTTGGCGCCCATGGCGTTGAGGCAGGCTGCAAGATCGGCGATTTCGGGCTCGCGGGCCGCATTGGCGAGCACGGTTTCGCCCTTGGCGAGGACGGCGGCGAGCATGGCGTGCTCGGTCGCCCCAACCGAAACGATCGGGAAATCGATGCGCGCGCCATGGAGGCCGTCCGGCGCGGAGGCGACGACATAGCCTTCGTCGAGATCGATTGCGGCGCCCATCGCCGCGAGCGCCTTCAAGTGAAGGTCGACGGGGCGCGCGCCGATCGCGCACCCGCCGGGAAGCGACACCCTGGCTTTGCCTTCCCGAGCAAGCAAAGGCCCGAGCACGTTGAATGTCGCGCGCATCTTGCGCACGAGATCGTAGGGCGCCTCGGTCGATGCGATGGTCCTTGCACGGAGCACGATGGTCGAGCCCTCAAACGCCGTCTCGACTCCGTGCTGCGCAAGCAGCTTCAGGAGCATGTCGACATCGGCGAGCCGAGGCGCGTTTCTGACGGTCAGCGCCTTGTCGGTAAGGAGCGAGGCCGCCATGACTTTCAGCGCCGAATTCTTGGCGCCGCTGATGGCGATTTCGCCGAACAAGGGACGCCCGCCGATGATCGCCAGCCTGTCCATCAGGCGTCTTTCCGTTGCGCGGCCTTGCGCCGTATCAAATTCGCCCGCAGCGCCGCCGCAAGCCGGGCTTCGCGGGCCTCGCGCGCTCCGCGAGGTTCGGACAGTTTGCGCGCCGGCGAAGGCTCATGTGCGGCGGCTTCCCGGCCGTTCGGCGGCGCCGCGCCCTTTTCTTTTGACATGGCGGCGGACCATAAGGGGGCGAAAGCCGCGGTCAACCATGTTCCGGGAGTCCGTTCCCTTGTCTGAAGCGCCCATGATCGGCGGCAATCTGATCGGTGCGATATCGTTCGAGACGGCAGCCCTGCAGACGCGAACCGCGAAAGCCTCGGAGATCGACGAACTCGGCCACGTTAACAATGCCGTCTATCTCGTTTGGGCGCAGGAGGTGGCGGTCGCCCATTGGGCGACGCTCGCCGGCGCGAAGCTCCTCGCGGCTCATGTCTGGGTCGTCCTGCGTCACGAGATCGACTACCGCGATCCCATTCTCGAAGGCGAGCGCGTCGAGGTCCGAACCTGGCTCGGCCGGGCGAGCGGCCCGCGGTTCGCCCGCCATATCGACATAAGGAGAGCGGGCGCCAAACGGTTTTCCGCGCAGGTCTTGAGCGACTGGTGCCTGCTCGACGCTGCGACCCGAAAGCCGATGCGCGTCGGACCGGAGATTCTGGCCGCGTTCGGAGTGGCCGGATGACCGCGCGCTCTCGAAGCCGCAGCAACGCTTTTCAGCCGCCGGCCGGCGGGCTATAGCACCGCCTCCCATTCGGGACAGAACCTTGCTGCGGTAGCTCAGTGGTAGAGCACCCCCTTGGTAAGGGGGAGGCCGAGAGTTCAATCCTCTCTCGCAGCACCATTCGCCATGGCGTTCTCTTCCGACTCTACAAAAAGACCGGCTTCACGTGCTTGGCGCGCCGTGGCGTGCGCCCTTCTCCGGCGAGATCGAACGCATCATCATCAGCCGCTGACCGTAGTGTCCTCGTGCAGCCTTCGTGTCTTCGTGGTAAAGGCCTTTCCACCACGAAGACACAAAGACTCCGCGAAGGCCACGAAGATGTCGGCGCGTCGAATGACAGTTTGCATGGCGGCGATCGCCCTGATCGCATTCGCTCTCGCATCACGTGCGGCGGACGATGTCGCGCCCGACTGCACATTCAAGGGATTGAAGTTGTGGGGCAACATCGAGGTCGTCGAGAGCTTTCCAGACATCAAGGTTCAGATCGTGACGAGCTTTCCCGACCTCAAAGTGCAGGTCGTCGAAAGCTTCCCGGACAAATGCGGCAAGTGGAAATTCGTGAAATCGTTCCCGGATCTGAAGGTCCAATTCGTCGAGAGTTTTCCCGACGTAAAAATCCTGTATGTGGAGAGCTTTCCGGGCCTACCATGATGAGGACTCAGTCATGGAAAACTACGGTGTTATGCCAATCCAAGAGTTCGCGATCCGGCCAATTGTGAGAGGCGGCTGGTAGACGCAGCTTTTGTCCGTGGAGCCGCCTGTATTCCTCACCATTGTTGAATTCGGTTCGCACGCGATCGCTGACTACGAATCGGAAATCCTTATCGACCGTCACATATCCAGCGTCGAACACCTTATGTATGTCTCTACGGAACAATATCCCGTTGCGGACCTCATGCCGCCCATCTCTGCCGTAAGGGCGGATATGCGCCGCGTCGAGCGCAGGCAAGACTTTTCCGCCCGAAACGGCGCAAGCTCTTCCGTAGGCGTCTGTTATAGCCACCCTGAATGCGCCCTGCCCCAAACGTGGTTGGATCAAGGTCGGAGACCCAAAACGGGGAGCGTCTTCCGCGAAGCCGAAGTTCCGGGTCTGCGGAGCGTCTCCGAAGTAGGCGCTAACCCGCTCCCATAATTGCAGGCCTTCCGGAGTTTGCGTGTCGTATCTTTTGCCAACCTGAATCGACCTGGCCCACGACGCGGGGAGCTCGATCCATTGGTCGGCTGAAAGGAAAACTGGCTGAACGACGATACGACAGCCAATTGTGTATTCGAATCCTCCCATAGGCTCATTGCGACGATATTTGCTCACGCGGTCGCGCATGCTCTCAAAATCCGGGGCACCATTCTTTGCCCCGAACGCCTCCCAAGCGAGGGTAATCGGTAAATTCGACGAGTGCTGAAAGATTCCGAACCCGCCAATCGCATTCCTCGGGCTTTTCAACCGGAAAAGGAAAAGTTCTCCGGGCTCTATCGCCGCGAAGTTGGCTGATCCGCTCGGTTGCCAAAAGTTGACTTCATCGATTGCTGGCTGCGAAGCCAAGAAATCGAACCAGTCATTGTCCGTATTTGCGATCCAGAGATGGACCACACGCCCCCGCCCGCTACTTCGCCGTGATGCCGCCGTCGACCTTGAATTCTGCGGCGGTGACGAAGCGGCTCTCGTCGGAGGCGAGATAGAGCACGGCGTAGGCGACATCCTTCGGGTCGCCGAGGCGGCCGAGCGGAATCTGGCGCGAGAGTTTCGCCTCGCCCTTCTCGCCGCCGCCGCCGAGCTCAATCAGCGGTTCGACGATCGGCGTTTTGGTGAAAACGGGGTGCACGGAGTTGCAGCGGATGTCGTAGCCGGCCTTGGCGCAATGGAGCGCGATCGATTTCGACATCATCCAGACCGCGGCTTTTGCGGCGTTATAGGCGAGCATGTTGCCGTCGGCGATGAGGCCGGCGACCGACGAGATGTTGACGATCGAGGCCGGCTGCGCGCCCTTGAGATAGGGCATTGCCGCCTGCGTGCCGATGAAGATCGAATCGACGTCGATCGCCATCACGCGGCGCCAGTTTTCGACACTCTCGCTCTCGATATCGCCCCACGAGCCGATTCCGGCGTTGTTGATGAGCACATTGATTCCGCCCATCGATTTGGCGGCATACGCGAGCGCGTCGTTCCAGTGCTCGCGGTTCGTCACGTCATGGGCGGCGAAAAAGGCCGAACCCGGATGTTTCTTGTCGATGTCGGCGGCGACGCGCGCCGCGCCTTCGACGTTGACGTCGGTCACGCAAACCTTGGCGCCCTCATCGGCGAGCAGGCGTGCGAAAGCCTCGCCGAGGCCCTGCGCTCCGCCGGTGATGAAGGCTTTTTTGCCTGCGACTCTCATCGTGCGTAGTTCGTAGTGCGTAGTGCGTAGATTTCGCAAGCGGCCTGCTACGTACTACGAACTACGAACTACGCACTCCTCATCACCCCTTCGCCTGAATCTCTTCGACGGCCTGCGCCAGAAACTCGTCCATGTGCCGGCGGATTTGATGGTCCGACTGTGCGACCCCGGCGGCGGCGAAATCCTCCCTGATCTTGCGAAGAACATCGTCATCGCCCTTTTCCTGCAGGTCGGCGCGAATGACCGCCTGGACGTATTCATCAGCCTTGGGGCCGGCGAGGCCGAGGAGGCCTGCCGCCCACTGTCCGACAAGCTTGTTGCGGCGGGCCTCGGCCTTGAAGCGCAAGGTCGCGTCATGGGCGAATTTCTTCTCAAAATTATCCTGGCGGTCATCGAAGGTCGTCATTGATTTCCTCGCAACTCCTTGAATTCGACGCCGGATCGCCGAACCTCCGGGCCTTCTAGTGCGAGGCCCCAGGCGGGGCAACGCTTCGTCAGCTGAGGGGTTCCCTTGGCGGGCGCTACCCCTTAAGACGCGCGCTTTCCGCCGAACCGCGCTATGATCGCCCGGCCGGCTCCGCGAGCGTCGCCCAGGACGCCAGTCAAGGACTCCCGCCATGGCGCGCCGCAAGCAGATCTATGAAGGCAAAGCGAAAATCCTGTTCGAGGGGCCGGAGCCCGGGACCCTCATTCAGTACTTCAAGGACGACGCGACCGCGTTCAACAACCAGAAGCGCGCGGTGCTCGAGGGCAAGGGCGTCGTCAACAACCGCATTTCCGAGTTCATCATGATGGGGCTGGAGCGGATCGGGGTGCCGACCCATTTCATCCGCCGCCTCAACATGCGCGAGCAGCTCGTCCGCCATGTCGAGATCGTGCCGCTTGAAGTGGTGGTCAGGAATGTCGCTGCGGGCTCGATCGCCAAGAGGCTGGGGCTTGAAGACGGCGCAGCGCTGCCGCGTTCGATCGTCGAGTTCTATTACAAGAAGGACGAGCTTCAGGATCCGATGGTCGCCGAAGAGCACATCACCGCGTTCAACTGGGCGACGCCGCAGGAAATCGACGACATGATGGCGCTCGCTCTCCGCATCAACGATTTCCTGAGCGGCCTGTTCGCCGGCGTCGGCATCAAGCTCGTCGACTTCAAGGTCGAGTTCGGCCGACAATATGAAGGCGATTTGGTGCGCCTCGTGGTCGCCGACGAGATCAGCCCGGACTCCTGCCGGCTGTGGGACATGGAATCCGGCGACATCATGGACAAGGACCGTTTCCGCAAGGATTTGGGCGGCGTCACCGAAGCCTATCGCGAAGTGGCGCGGCGCCTCGGCGTCCTGCGCGATGCTGAGGTCGCAGTCGCCCGCGGACCGGTCCTCGTGAAGGACATCGAGAAAAAATAGCCGGTGCCTTGTTTAGATTGCGCCGCGCATAATCTCACCGACTTTTCCAATCATTCGCATAGGCCGCGCGCCCAGGGGCCGCCGAGGTTCCCGGGGGTCGTGCGCGGCAAGCATTGCGCTTTAGCTTGATCTGCCGACCCTATTATGACATTATGGTGACAATTCAGTTGCAGTTCGATGACAAGAATCTGCTCTTAGGGAGCGCCCCATGGCCCGTAAACCCTTTGTAGCCGCCTTCGTTGGCGCAGCTGCTTTTGTGGCGTTCGCATTCGCCTCCGACATCGCCCCCTGTCCTAGTGATTACCGCGAGCAGGCGACGGATTACGTCACCAGCCGGCTTGAGAATCCGAACGGGGCTCGTGTGCAGATAGTGAGCCAGCCCTACAAGGTGCGCGCCGATATCGGCGAGCATTCCGGCATCCTCGGCTGGGCCGTCGATATTCGTGTGAAGGCGCGCCAGGCGACGGGAGCGCCCGGAGTGTACCTGCCTTACTCGGTTGTCTTCATCGACGGGGCGCCTGTCGCGCTCTGCGAAGATACCGACGAGTTCACGCGCGTTTGACGGGCCGCCGCCTCTCAACACGCCAACGCCCCAATTAAGTCGCGCCGACTTCGAAGGCGCTTTTTTTCCACACGCATATTGTGCGTCCGTGGATTTTTTGGCCTCGGTCATTGCCTTGAAATTCCTGCAAAGAATTAGGCGGGACTTGCAGTCGGCGGATCGCGAGAGCGCGCTTCGTGCGCAATTCCGCCGCGCCGCCTGTCACGACTCTGTTGCAGTCCGCCTCTAGACGCAGGACCCGTGTTCGGCGCGCGCGGCGCCTTCCGAATCGGGAACTCGCTTGGGGGCGAAAAACATGCGCCGATCTGTACAAGGACTATTTTTCCTGCTCGCCGTCGCGCTGTCAGCGTGTTCTGAAGCTGACGTCGCTTCGCCGGGAACGGCCAATCCGGGCACGGTCGGCGGCGGCGGTGGGAGCGGGGGCGGAAGCGGGTCGGGCGGCGGCGGCGCAACCTGTCCGGCAGGCACAACGAATGCGGGCGCTTTGGGGTCGCTTACCGTCTGCAACCTGACGGGAGTCATTTCGACCAACCTGACATTGCCGAACAGCGCCAGCGTCGTTTATCGCCTTAACGGCCGCGTCGATGTCGGCCGCGATGTGGGCGGCGACGGAAGTCTTTCCGGCGGAACGCCGGCGACGTTGACGATCGCCGCGGGCGTCAGACTGTTCGGGGCGGCGGCGGGGGACCTTCTCGTCGTCAATCGCGGCAGCCGGATTTCCGCCGTCGGCACGGCGACGAACCCCGTCGTCTTCACCAGCCGGCAGGCGCTGGAAGGAACCAACACCGAATCCTCAAGCCGTCAATGGGGCGGCGTGATCATGGCCGGCCGCGCGCCGGTCCGCAAATGCGCGACGGCCGTGCCCGCTGAATCGGCGGACTGCCAGAACGAAATCGAGGGGGTGACGGCGTCGACGGGCTTTCCTGCCCGTTACGGCGGCGCGACCCCCGGCGACAACAGCGGCGTGCTGCAATATGTGCAGATCAAGTTCGCGGGCGCGTTCCTGCCCGGCGCCGCCGCCGGAGACGATCTCAACGGGGTCAGCCTCGGGGGGATCGGCTCCGGCACCCTCGTCGACTTCCTCCAGGTCCACAATTCCGGCGACGACGGAATCGAAGTGTTCGGCGGTCGCGTGAACCTGAAGCACATCATCATCACCGGCGCCTTCGACGACTCCCTCGATTGCGACGAGGGCTGGACCGGCAACGTGCAGTTTGCACTCACGATCCAGCGCGCCTTCTCGGCAGGCGGCTCGTCGGGACCCGACAATCTCGTCGAGTGCTCCAACGCGGTCGCCCAGTCGATCCAGCCGAACCCGGTGCAGACCCGGCCGAAGATCGCGAATTTCACCTTCATCGGCCAAGCCCGCAACGACGGCGGCTCGGCCATCCGCGGCATCGAAATCGACTCTTCTGCGGGCGGCAATCCCGGCGCGTCTGGTCGCTATTTCAACGGCGTCGTCATCGGCTCGACCCGGTGCCTATCGGTCAGCGCGGCCGACAACGGCGCCCGCGGCGCGGCCGATCTCACGGTCAATCCGCCTACGTTCAATTCGGTGCTGTTCGATTGCGGGAGCTCGGGGACTTTCAGCGCGGAGGCAGTGTCTCTGATCAACGCCGGAACCAACAATTCCGGTCCTACGACATTCCAGTCTCCCTATGCCGCCAACACGCTCGCTCAGCCAAGCGCGCCGAGCCTCGCCGCGACCGCCAGCTTTAATACGCGCATCGTCAACGGGGCGAACGAGACGGCGCGCGCGGCGTTCAACCTCGCGACCCTCGGCGAGCTGTTCTTCACGCCGACGACCTGGATCGGCGCGGTGCGGGACAACGCCGACACCTGGTGGCGGGGCTGGTCGTGCGGGCTTGAGTCCGCGAATTGCTGATCGATCGGCGGCGGAGCACCGCCGCCTGATTCCGTGCATGCGTAGTTTGAGGGGCCATTCCATGAACCCGCCGCAATCCGCCTCCGCGCGCAGGCTCGCGTTCCTTCTCGGATCGATGCTGTCGGCGCCGTTCGCCGCTTCGGCCCAGCCGGCCGACGTGCCCCCTCCGCCCCCAGCGGCCGACGCCGGCGAACCGGTGGAGGAGATCGTCGTCCTCGGGAAAAACATTCCCGACCCGCAGCGCAACACCTCCGAAATCGTCTCGGTGCTGACGGCCGAGGATCTGGAGCGCTCGGGCGACGACACGGCGGCGGCGGCGCTGACGCGCCTCTCAGGCCTCTCGGTCGTCTCCGGCAAATTCGTCTATGTGCGCGGCCTCGGCGACCGCTATTCGTCGGCGCTGCTCAACGGCTCGCCTTTGCCGAGCCCGGAGCCGTTGCGCCGTCAGGTTCCGCTCGATCTGTTCCCCTCGGGCATCCTCAGCGGCGCCACGGTCCAGAAGACGTATTCGCCGAATTACCCCGGCGAATTCGGCGGCGGCATCATCGATTTGCAAACGGTCGGAACGCCGGAGCAATCGTTCATGACCGCGAAAATCGAGACCGGTTTCAACACCGCTTCGACGGCGAAACGCGGCCTCACTTACGACGGCGCGGGCTCGGACTGGACCGGCATCGGCGGAGCCCTGCGCGACGTTCCGGGACCGCTGCAGGCCGCAATCGACACCGGGAAGCCGGTCACACCGGCCAATTTCACGCAGGCCCAGCTTGAGACGATCGGCGAAAGCCTCGTCAACGCGCCGTTCACCGTCATTCAGTCGGAGCTTCAAGATCCCGACGTTAAAGGCGAATTCACCACCGGCAAGACGTTTCCGCTCGGCGAGGTCGACCTCGGCCTCGTCGGCGTCGTGGCTTACGACAGTCACCGGCGCACCGAGGACGCCACGCGCCAGGCGGTCAACGCCAATCTCGTCGAAGACGACTTCAACGTGCTGACGACGAACTGGAACACGGTCTTCAACGCCTTCGCCGGCGCAAGCCTCGAATGGGACGACCACGTCGTAAAATTCACCGGCCTGCTCGTGCGTTCGTCGCAGCAGAAGGCGCAGATCGGCGAAGGCGTGGACGCCAACGCAGCCGGGACGACCGGCCTGCACGAGGAAGCGACGGCCTGGTACGAGCGCCAGCTCGCGACTTTCCAGCTCGCGGGCGATCACGTGTTCGGCGATCTTGACGTGCGCTGGCGGACGGCTGTCGCCGAATCGAAGCGCGACGCGCCCTACGAGCGTACGCTCGTCTACGATCAGACCCCGCTTTTCCCGATCATCTACAGCGGTCGCACGCTCGGCAACCGCACGCGTTTCTCGACGCTGAACGACCAGATGTTCAGCGGCGGCCTCGATCTCGCCTACACTCTGCCGCTCAGCGATTTTCGCGACGCGGTGATCTCGGCCGGCTTTGCGTATTCAAGGACGGACCGCGATTACGAGCAGCGCACGTTCTCCTTCGTCGAGGCGTCGTCGGACCCCTCCTCCATCCCCAACAGCGTCCGGACGAACCGTCCGGATCTGCTCTTCAGTCCGGCCACGATCGCGCCGGGCGGCTTTCAGCTGGAGGAGTTCACCGGGCGCGACGACAGCTATGACGGCCTCCTCGACGTCAAAGCGGCCTATGTCGCGGCGGACATCGAGATCATCCCGCGCGTCCATATCGCGGCGGGCGTTCGTTACGAGGACGCGAGGGAAAGCGTGCGCACGCTGAACTCCTTCGGGCTTGCGCCCTTCGCGGCGTCGGTGAGCCTCGAAAACGACTATTTTCTTCCCGGCGCCACGGCGACCTGGAATTTCGCCGAGGACATGCTGTTCCGGGTCGGCTTCTCCAAAACGATCGCGCGCCCGCAATTCCGCGAGCTCGCCTTCACGCCCTATATCGATCCGGAGACGGATCGCATTTATCAGGGCAATCCGTTCCTGACGGACAGCAGGTTCACGAGTTTCGACGCGCGCTATGAGTATTATCTTGGTTCAAATCAGTTCGTGACGCTGGCGGGATTCTACAAAAAAATCGACGATCCGATCGAGGAAGTCATTCTCGCCACCCAAGGCTCGACCTTCACCCGCTTCATCAATGCGCCGGCGGCGAAGCTCTATGGCGGCGAGGCGGAATACCGGACGCGCTTCGACATGCCGTTCGACGTGCCGATCCTCAGCGATCCGAAGTGGCTCTTTTCGGTCAATTACGCATTTACCTATTCGGAAGTGACCGGAACCGACGAACTTCTGGTCGACCCGTCGCAGCTTCCAAGCCGCGTGCTGGTTCCTGCGAACCGCTTCAACCTTGACGGCACGCCCCTGCAGGGCACGCCGAAGCATATCGTCAACGCGCAGTTCGGTTGGGAGGCGGACCGCTCGCAAACGACCTTCCTGGTCGGCTGGGTGAGCGAGCGAATCACCCGCCGGGGGCTCGGCGCCCTTCCATCCACGCGCGAGACGCCGGGCGTCCAGTTCGATATCGTGCACAGGCAGGAGATCGAGGTTTACGGCCAGCCCTTCACGCTCGGGCTGAGCGCTCGCAACCTTCTCGGCGCCGATCATGAGGAGTTCCAGCTCTCGGACATCGGCAGAACCGAAGCCAATACGTACGAACGCGGGCGATCCGTGTCGGCGAGCCTGACCGCCGACTTCTGATCTGAGTCGGCGGCAAATACGCGCCCAGAACCGCCGCCGATCAGAACAGCGGCTCGCCGGTTGCGCCGTCGAGGCTGACGCCGAGGATCTTCGCCAACGTCGGCGCGATGTCGCGCATGTCGATCTCGCCGAGATTGCGCCCCGCCGGCGCCGGCGCTCCCGAAATGAAGAAGCTTGCGCGCATTTCAGGATTGTCGGGTAGGAAGCCGTGCGTGCCCATCGATCCCGCCGGCGTAACGGCGGGCCCGGTGAAATTGTAGCCCATGAAGGCTTCGCCCGGCTCGAAATCGACCCAGAAGCTTGCGTTCTTGGCGCCGCCCATGCGCGCGATCTCCTTGGCGTCGATGACGCGGGCGATCTTAAGCGCCGGGTCGGCTTGAAGCTGTTTCAAAAGCGCGGCGACCTTCTTCCGGAGCTTCTTGTCCTTCGGCCGCGCAAGCACGACCGCGGCCGAACCGCTTGCCCCCCAGGGGGTCGCCTCCCAGCCGGTGACGCGCCGTTTTTCGGCGTCATAGGAAATCAGACCGGCTTCGACGAAGGGAACGTAGAGGTTGGTCGCCTGTGTGATCCGCGCAAAGCCGTGATCGGAAGCGATTGCGACGACGAGATCGGGCTGCGCCCGGCGCGCGGCCGCCACAAGATCGCCCACCGCCGCATCGAGGGCTGACAAAGTCGCTTTCGCTTTGTCAGAGCCCGGACCATCCTCATGCTCGAAATGGTCGAGGCTGATGAGATGAAGCGTCATGAATTGCGGACGCTTCTCCGTCATGATCGCGGCGGCGAATTTGGCGCGCGCAAGGTCGCCATCGACCTCCTGGCTGAACATCGCGGCGGCCGGCGTTCCGGTCGACTTTTCGAGTTCGGCGACAAGGCCCGGCGTCGAAAGCGCCTCGACAAGCTTCAGATCATCAGGCGTCCAGGCCCGCCAGACTTCGGGAATGTTCCAGTCGATCGCGCGCGCGCCGACGCTGACCGGCCATCTGACGCTGGCGACAACCCCGCCTTTGGTCTTGACGGCGTCCCAGAGCGTCGGCGTCCTGATGTCCGTTTCGTACCAGTACCAGCCGCCCTGATTCTTCTGCAGCGGATCGAACGTCGTATTGTTGGCGATGCCGTGCACGGAGGGCGCGACGCCGGTGATCAACGTGGTATGATTGGGATAGGTGACGGTCGGCAAAACATTGCGGACGCCGGTCGCATAGGCTCCCGCGGTCATCAGGGCGCGCAGATTGGGCGCGGAAAAGCCGCGCGACTCGTCGATCACATCGGCCGGCTGCAGGCCGTCGATGGAAATGAGCAGCACCGGTTCAGCCGCCGCGCGTTGCGCGCACAGGACTGCGAAAGCCGTCGCCAGCCAGGCAAAGATGAATTTCATTGATGCTCCCTCCCTCGCCGAACCCGCTCGTAGCGCCGGACTTTAGCCCGACTCTGCGAGCTTTTCGAACGGCTTTCCAAACAGCGCGTGGCTGCGGATCGGCTCATCGACCGCTCCGAGCGATGCGTAGAAGCGGCGGGCGGGCGAATTCCCCGGCATCGACGACCACCAAATATGCGTCGCGCCGCGCCGAGCCGCGCGCGCCGCGACCGCCGCCATCAGTTTCTTGCCGACGCCGGCGCGCCGCCATCCCGCTTCGACATAGAGATCGACCATATAGACTCCGCGCTCGCCGAAATCGGTGGTGAAGGAGTCGTGGCTCAAGGCGTAGCCGACGGATCTTGTGGCCCCTCTGCGGCCGCGGCCAGTCGCCTCAGCAACATCAGCGAACAGGAACGAGCGGCTGCCGAACAGCGCGGCCCGGAACTGGCGCGCATCGAGCCGGCCGGTCGGCAGGCCGGAATGCGCATTCAGCGAATCGCACATGGCGACGATGGCTTTGACATCGCGCCTCGTCGCCGCGCGAACCCGGATGCCCATCATGCGGCGACCTCGCCCGCAGGCGAAAGAGGCAAAGCGCGATCATCGTCCATCATCTGCTACGGAATGCGTCGTCGGCGAGAATCATTCGCCGGCTTGCGGCCCCGCCAGCGCCTTGATGATCGTCATCCAGTGATCGAGGCCCGCATAAAACGCATCGACAGGGAGTCGTTCGTTGAGCCCGTGCGCGAAGCCGTCCGCTTCCTTCATGAAGATCGCGGAGACGCCGTAGGTCGGGACGCCGGCGGTGCGGAAATGCATCCCGTCTGTGCCGCCGGACTCCATATAGACGACCATCGGCAACCCGTCGTAGCGGGCATGCACCGCCTTGCCGACCGCGGCGGCGACGTCCTCGCGCGGCGCGCTGATCGGGCTCACCGTCGGTTCACGGAGCACCTTGATCGCGAGCTTGTCGTCGCCGATCGCCTTCGCAAGCGCCGCCTTCACGTCGTCGACCGACATGCCGGGAAAGATGCGGCAATTGACGTTCGCCGTCGCGGTCTGCGGCAAGGCGTTCGGCGCGTGGCCCGCCTTGAGCTGGGTCGCGACGCAGGTGGTGCGCGTTAGGCCGACATAAGCGGGATCGGCGGAGATACGGGCGGCGGCCTTTTTGTCGGAGGGATTTTTTGAGAACGCGATCATCGCCGCTCCGAGGTCGCCGCCAAGCCCGGCGCCGGTGGCGGCGAATGACGCGCGCGTGATGTCGTTCGACATCACCGGGAATCTCAGCGCCTGCACCCTGGCGATCGCCGCGGCAAGATCATAAATCGCATTGTCGTCGCGCGGCCGCGAGGAATGTCCGCCGGGATTGGTCGCCGTGATCTCGAAGTCGGCGTAGGTCTTCTCCGCCGCCTGCACGCCGTAGACGAGCGGCTTCCCATCCGGACCGATCGACCCGCCGCCCGCGTCGGTGTTGAGCGCGAACTCCGCCGCCTTGAGTTCCGGATCCGCGGCGAGCGCGCGCGTCGTCTTCATTTCCGTCTCTTCATCGCCCGAGAAGACGAGGAAGAGATCCCGGTTCGGGACGAAGCCCTCCTTCTTCAGGCGGATGAAGGTCTGGGTGAGGTTTGCGACGCCGTATTTGTTGTCGGTGACGCCGCGCCCGAAAAAGAAGCCGTCCTTTTCCGTGAGGGTGAACGGATCAAGCTCCCAGTCTTCGGGGAGCGCGTCGACGACATCCATATGCGCCATGAAGAGGATCGGCTTCTTCCCCGACGATCCGTCGCCCTTGTAGCGCACGACCAGCGAGGCGGTCTCGCCGAGCGGCCGGATCATGACGTCCTTCTTGGGAAAGCCCGCTTTCTTCAGTTCACCGGCGAGATAGGCGGCCATTTCCGGCATCTTGCCGTGCTTCTCGGCGGTGCGGATCGAGATGATCGTCCGGAAGATCTCCAGCGCCTTTGCTTCGTCTGCGGACAATGTCCGCTCGGCGGCGAGCGCGGAACCGGAGATCAGCGCGGCGAGCGCGGCGGCGAGTGCGAATCTCATGATGTTTTCCCTAGGCTGGCGATGTCCATTCCATGACGGCGTGCGATGGCGCAACCGGCTTGTGCCGCTCATGGGGCTGCCAGCCGAGCGTATAGAGCAGCGCGAAGAAGCCGATGACATAAGCGAGGGCGATCCACCAGCCATGCAGGAGCCAGCGGAACACCGACTTCGCGTCCGGGTAGAGATTGGAAATCGCGACCCCGGCCGATGATCCGAACCAGATCATCGAGCCGCCGAAGCCGACGGCGTAGGCGAGCATCCCCCAGTCATAGCCGCCCTGTTTAAGCGCGAGCGCGGTCAGCGGGATGTTGTCGAACACGGCGGAGATGAATCCGAGACCGAACGCCGTCTGCCAGCTTGCCGGCGGGAGCCGTTCGACCGGCATCAGCGACGCGCAGGTGACGAGCGCGAGCAGAAACAGCGAGCCCTTGAGACTCGCCGCCGCGACCTTGAGATTGGGCAGACGGATCACCGCGGCGACGATGATCGCCGACCACACGCCGATGCCGATGACCGGATACATGTCGAGGAGATGCGGCGCAAAGAGATTGGCCCCGGCATTCGCCCCGATGGCGCAGACGAGAATGAACAGCACGACGCCGACGCGGGTCCAGTCGACTTTCGCGTCGCCTTGGCGATGCTTCTGGATCGGCGAATGCATCTGCTGGATGATCGACAAGGGAATTGCGAAGACGAAGAAGCAGGCGATGGCGGCCACATAGGCGTGGATGACGTCGAGGGGCGAGACGCCGTCGATCCACATCATGGTGGTCGTGGTGTCGCCGACGACCGAGCCCGAGCCGCCGGCGTTCGACGCAGCGACGATCGCCGCGAGATAGCCGATATAGACTTTTCGGAAGACATGGCGCGCGACGACGCCGCCGATGAGAGCGGCGGCGATGTTGTCGAGAAAGGCCGACAGCACGAAGACGAGCCCCAGGAGCGCAAGGCCGCCCATCCAGCCGTCGGGCAAGATGCGCGGCATCGCTTCCGGCGCGCCGCTGTCCTCGAAATGCCGCGACAGCACTGCGAAACCGAGGAGGAGAAGGAGCAGGTTCGAGAGGATGATCCTCTCATGATCGAGATGTCCGACGAGGCCTTCGAGGCCCGAGCCGGTTTTGAAGCCGGTAAACAGGATCTTGTAGGCGATGATGACCGCAAGGCCGGCGAAGGCGACGGTGAAGGTGCGGTGGTGGAAGAGCGCGACGCCGAGCAGCGTCGCGCCGAAGAGAAAGAACTCAACCGGAATGCCGACGAGTTCGAGCGGCGCGCCATCCAGGCCGCCCGCGGCGGCGACGGACGCGAACAGCCCCGCAGCCGCTACGAACGCCGTCGTCGCAGCGCAGATTTTAAGGCTCTTGGAGATGTCGCCCCCGCCCTTCGTTGAAAGCGCGAACCCTAAGCGGCGCGCTCCGTCGGCGCAACCGCGACCATCCGCCGGACGTCCGAATCGGGACTTCGCATCGCCGACGGATGGCGCTATGCGGTGGCCGTGCGAGGCGGGGCGGGAAAATGAAAGCCAAAATCCACGTCACTTTGAAACCGGGCGTCCTTGATCCCCAGGGCAAGGCGATCGAGAGCGCGCTCCATGGGCTCGGGTTTTCGGACGCCGCCAATGTCCGCCAGGGCAAAGTGATCGAGTTCACGATCGACGAGGGCAGCGAGAGCGCTGCGCGCGCCCGCATCGATGACATGTGCAAAAAGCTCCTCGCCAATCCGGTGATGGAGAATTACGCCATCGAGCTTGCGCCATGACGGCGTCAAAACCGGCGAATGAATTCGGCGCCGGCGGATGGACCGCCGAACGCCTCCCCGATCTGGCCGGCAAGACCTATCTCATCACCGGCGGCAACAGCGGCATCGGATACGAGGCGGCGCGCATGCTCGGCGAAAAGGGCGCGACGGTTGCGATCCTGTCACGCAACCGCGCAAAAGGGGAAGCGGCCGTCGCGGCGCTGAAGAAAGCGGCGCCGCGCGGGAGCTTCGAGTTCATCCCGCTCGATCTTGCCAGCCTGCAATCGGTGCGCGAGGCGGCCAAAGAGGCGCGGCGGCGCTTCAAGAAAATCGACGGCCTCGTCCTCAACGCCGGCATCATGATGCTGCCGAAGCGCGAGCTGACTGTCGACGGCTTCGAAATCCAGTTCGGCGTCAATCACCTCGGACATTTCGCCCTGGCCGGCATGCTTTCGGATCTGGTGGAGGCGGCCGGCGGACGCTTCGTCAGCGTCGCCTCGCTTGCCCATCGCTATGCGCGCGGCGTCAAATTCGACGACGTGATGATGGCGCGCGGCTATTCGGCGATCGGAGCCTATGCGCAGAGCAAGCTCGCCAATCTCCTGTTCGCGATCGAACTCGACCGCAGGCTCGCGGCGAACGACAACAAGGCTCGCGCCTATGTCTGCCATCCCGGCTATTCCGACACTAATCTGCAGTCGACCGGCCCTTCGCGCTTCGCCGCCACGATCATGAAGCCGCTGACGGCGATCCTCTCGCAGCCCGCAGCGAAGGGCGCGCTCCCCACAGTCCTGTGCGCGGCCGGCGCGGAAGCAAAGCCCGGAAGCTATTACGGCCCGACGGGCTTTCGCGAGATGACCGGACCCGTCGGAGCGGCGCTCGTCGGCTGGCAGGCGCGGGACGAAGCGGGCGGAAAGCGGCTCTGGGAGCTCTCCGAGACGCTGACCGGAGTACGCTGGTAACGGGTTTTGGGTGTTGGGTTTTGGGTGCTGGGGCGGAATAATGGCCGAGATCAATTCGTATCGCGATTTGGAAGTTTGGCGTTGGCGATGGACCTCGTTGAATCGGTCTATGCCTTGACCAAGACATTTCCGAAGCAGGAAGAATATCGACTTGTGTCCCAACTCCATCGAGCGGTCGTCTCGATACCGACCAATCTCGCCGAAGGCCACTCCAGATCAACGCGCAGGGATTACGCGAGTTTCGTCAGCATCGCCCGCGGATCAGCCGCGGAATTGGAGACGCTTCTACTCATCGCCCAGAGAACCAAATGCGCGAAGCGGGAAGACATTGCTCCGCGACTGGGCGCGGCGGAACGCATCGGACGCATGCTCAATGGGTTGAGGAGCAAGCTCGCCGACCGAGTCTCACCCCAATCCCAAAACCCCAAACCAAAAACCGTGAACCCCGAACCTATGAACCCCCAACACCGAACCCCCAGAACCCAGAACCCAGAACCCAAAACCCAGACCCCATGAAACCGTGCGTCATCGTCTTTCCGGCTTCGAACTGCGACCGCGACGCCGCCGTTGCCCTCGAACAGGCGACCGGCAAAAAGCCGAAAATGGCCTGGCACAACGACGCCGAACTTCCGGATACGGACTTTATCGTTCTGCCCGGCGGCTTTTCTTACGGCGATTACCTGCGCTCGGGCGCCATGGCCGCGCGCTCGCCGATCATGCGCGCGGTGATCGACAAGGCGAAGGCCGGAACGCCGGTTCTCGGACTCTGCAACGGATTCCAGATCCTGACCGAGACGGGGCTCCTTCCTGGCGCTCTCTTACGCAATGCCGGGCTCGATTTCGTCTGCCGCATGACGACGATGGTGGTCGAGAACGGGCAGTCGATGTTCACCTCGGGCTTTGCGAAAGGCCAGTGCGTCGCCTTTCCCGTCGCTCATCATGACGGCAATTATTTCGCAGATGCGGAAACCCTCGACCGGCTCGAATCGGAAGGCCGGGTCGCCTTCCGTTATATCGACAACCCCAACGGTTCGGCCCGCAATATCGCCGGAATCCTCAACGAAACCGGCAACGTTCTTGGAATGATGCCCCACCCCGAACGGGCGATTTCCCCTCTCCTCGGCGGGGTCGACGGCGCAGCGTTCTTCAAAGGACTGGTCGACGCAGCCGCCTGAGCCTGCGCTGGCCTTCAGGGCTTCCATCTGCGAAACTGAGCTCGTGAAGGACGGGGGGTCCTCATGTCGATCGAGCGTGTCTTCGCCGAATTGACGCCGCGGCTGGCGGACGCTTTGGGCCGCGAAAGCGCTGGCGAGACGGTCAAATGGGCCGGCCGCAATCCGGGACTCGGGGACCGCATCCAGGGCTTCGCCGTCGTGTCGGCGGGAGCGGCGCTTGCGCTCGCCAATCTCGGCGGACCGCTTTCGGCCGTCGGACTTCTCGTCGATCTCATCGAACGCGGCCGTATGCCGAGCGGCGGCTATGCGGCGATCGGGCTTGGCGCGCTCGGCTTCATCGCGGGTCTCGCGCTCGCCTGGCTCGGCTGGCGATCGGTCCGCGCTTCGCGCGACGTCGCCTGGGCGGTGACTGATCGGCGGCTTCTCCGGATCGTCGACGGCGACATCGGTGCGCAGGTTTGGCGCAGGCGCGATCTTTCCGATCTCGAACGACTGAACTGGAACGAGCCGAAGCGGCGCGCTTTCGCCATGACGGCGCGCTGCCATCCCGAGTGCGAATTGCGGCTCATCCTCACCGGCCCGGCCGACATCCCGGCCGCTGAAGCCGCTGTCCGCGAACTGGCGGACTGAACGGTTTTGGGTTTTGGGTTTTCGGGTTTAGTGAAACTCACCGCTCCTAAAACCGAACACCGAAAACCGAAAACCTTCAGGAGTCTGGCATGAGAACGGCGATCCTCATCGCGGCGGTCGCGTCGCTCGCAGCTTGCGGCAAACCGCAAGAAGACGCGCCGTTCGAAGAGCGGTTTCAGGCGGCGCTCATCGACGCCAAACGCGGGGACGTGATCGAGATTCCCGAAGGGTCCTTCCGTTTCGATCGTTCGCTTATGCTTGCATCCGACGGCGTGACGATCCGCGGTAAGGGGCCCGATAAGTCGATCCTGTCGTTCAAGGGCCAGAGGCAAGGCGCGGAAGGCCTCCTCGTCACTGCAGACGATTTCACGATTGAAGACCTCGCCATCGAAGACACGAAAGGCGACGCCCTGAAGGTCAGCGAGGGGAAGAACATCGTCATCCGCCGCGTGCGGACGGAATGGACCGGCGGCCCGAAAACCGACAACGGCGCCTATGGCATCTATCCGGTGCAGACGACGAATGTGCTTCTTGAGGAAAATATCGCGATCGGAGCTTCCGACGCGGGCATTTATGTCGGCCAGTCGACGACCGTCGTGGTGCGGAACAATCGCGCCGAACGGAACGTCGCCGGCATCGAAATCGAAAACACCCTCGATGCCGACGTTTACGGCAACGTCGCGACCGGCAACACGGGCGGCCTGCTTGTCTTCAACATGCCGAACCTGAAGCATCCCGGCGCGCGCACCCGGGTTTTCAGGAACCTCATCGACGCGAACAATCACGCAAATTTCGGGCGCGAAGGAACGGCTGTGGCCAACATTCCCGCAGGCTCGGGGATCGTGGTGCAGTCCGCCGACCAGGTCGAAATCTTCGACAACGACATTTCAGGCAACAAGACCGCCAATATCCTCATCGCGTCGGTCTATTCCTCCGGCCTTTCGACCGAGGGCATGACCGATGACTTTGACGGATTTCCGGAAGCGGTGTTTGTCTACGGCAACCGGATGGGCGGCGGCGGCGGCGATCCCGGCAATGAAGACCTCGCGGCGCTGAAGGCCGCGGCGTTCGGATCGAACGGCGCCTTCCCGGACGTGATCTGGGACGGCATTGTCGACCCGATGAAGGCGGTCGGCGGCGCGCCCTCGGCTGAATTGCGGATTTGCGTGCGGAATGACGGATCTGAGGTTTTCAACATCGATGCCGGCAACGGATCGCGGAATGCGCGCCTGGCGACGGCCGATGTCGACTGCGCCCTCGCGAAGCTGCCTCCCGTCGCGCTCTCGGGCGCGCTCGGTGAGTGATCGCGCGAGCGAGCGGCGTTTAAGGTGCGCCATTGTCCTCGCGGCGCTGCTGCTCGCGGGCTGCTCAAAACGCGAGACGAAGCCGAGCTTTCACGCCGAGGGTTTCCCCGAGCGGCTGAGCGAGTGGACGGTGTTGCACGCTCATGACGGCGTGCTCGAACTCAATGACGGAGTTGAGCCTTACGACCTCGCGACGCCGCTTTTTTCCGACTACGCGCAGAAGCTCCGGACGATCTCGCTTCCGGCGGGCGAAGCCGCCGCTTACGATCCCGATGCGACATTCGACTTGCCGGTCGGAACGATCCTGACCAAGACCTTCTACTATGCGGTCTCCGGCGACGGCGTCGCGGCGAGCCCCGAGCGAACCGCCATCGACGGCGCGCTTCCCCTCGGCGGCCTTCGGCTCCTTGAGACCCGCGTGCTCGCGCGCCGCCAGGACGGCTGGATCGCCCTTCCCTATGTCTGGAACGCCGAGCAGACCGAAGCGACGCTTCAGCGGACCGGCGCGGCGATCCCGCTTGTTCTTTACCGGCCGGACGGGCGGCGGGAGGAGTTCTCCTATTTCGTGCCCAACGCGCTGCAATGCGCAGCCTGCCACGCAACTAACGCAGCGACGCGCGCGATCGAGCCGATCGGGATCAAGGCTCGCCACCTCAACAAGGCCTCCTCGTTCGCGCCGGGAATGAATCAGCTCGATCATTGGCGCATCGCCGGCCTCCTCTCCGGAGAATTCTCCGCCGCAGCGGTCGCGCCCAAAAATCCGTCGTGGACGGATGGCAAGGCGGATATCGACGCGCGGGCGCGCGCTTATCTCGACGCCAATTGTTCGCACTGCCATTCCGATGTCGGGCCGGCCGACACCTCGGGGCTCGATTTGCGGCCGCACGTCCCGATGGGGCCGGCGGTCGGGCGCTGCAAGGCGGCGATCGCCGCCGGCTCAGGGTCGGGGGGACGGCCCTATGACATCGTGCCCGGGAAGCCCGAGCGATCCATTCTGGTGTGGCGCATGGAGACCGAGGATCCTGCGGCGATGATGCCGGAAATCGGCCGCGCGGTGACCCATGAGGAGGGCGTCGCGCTGATTCAACAGTGGATCGCCGGACTGACCGGAAATTGCAGCTGATTTTTCGCTTTTTGCGAATTGCGCGGCCGCTCATCCGCGATAGAACCGGCCGCTCCGCAGGCGTCGCAACGAAAGGACCGATCATGCCTGAACTGTCGCCCTCCCGAATTCTGGAAGTCGGCATGTCGTGCTGGGCCTCGCGCGCTTTGCAGACCGCCGTGAAACTTGGCCTTTTCACGACGCTTGGCGGGAAGACGATGACCGGAAAAGAGCTGCAGGCCGCCCTCGGGCTCCATGATCGCGCCGACCCGGATTTCTTCGACGCGCTCGTCGCCCTCGGCTTTCTTGGCCGTGACGGCGACGGCCCCGGCGCCCGCTATCGCAACACCGATGAAACTGCGGCCTTTCTGGACAAGTCGAAGCCGGCTTATGTCGGCGGCATCCTCGAAATGGCGCATGACCGGCTCTACCCGTTTTGGGCCGATCTTATCGAGGGCCTCAAGACAGGCGCGCCGCAGAACGAGATCAAACGCAGCGGCAAGGGCATGTTCGAAGAACTCTACTCAAAGCCTGAGCGCCTCGAACAGTTCATCGACGCGATGACCGGCGTTTCGTCCGGCAATTTCGCCGCTCTTGCGCGAAAGTTCGACTTCTCGAAATACGAGACCCTCTGCGATGTGGGGGGCGCAGCGGCGGCGCTCTCGTTAAGCGTGGCGCGGGCGCACCCGCACATGAAGCTCAAATCGGCAGACCTTCCGGCCGTCACCTCGATCGCGAAGAAGAAGGTCGCCGCGGCGGGACTGTCGGCGCGCATCGAGGCCGTCGACGTCGACTTCTTCAACGATGCATTCCCGAGGGCCGACATCATCACGATGGGCATGATCCTTCACGATTGGAATCTTGAGAACAAGAAACTGCTGATCGGAAAGGCTTACGACGCGCTTCCGGAGGGCGGCGCGTTTATCGCCATCGAACATCTCATCGACGATGCGCGCCGCACCAACGCCTTCGGACTCCTGATGTCGCTCAATATGCTGATCGAATTCGGCGAGGCTTTCGACTTCACCGGCGCCGATTTTTCGAGGTGGTGCAGGCAAGCCGGATTCGCGCGCGTCGAAGTAATCCCGTTGACCGACACTGCGAGCGCAGCCGTCGCGTACAAGTAGCCGGGCGACTCACGCGACGACGCGCAGGCGCTCCCACCGCTGGACGAGACGCGAGGCGATTTCGAGATCGGAGGGAAAATCGATCTCGCACCACTCAAGATTGCCGATGTCGGTCGCGCCGACATGGCCGTCCTTGGCGAGGCGATCGATCACCTGGAGGTACCAGGCGCCGACCCCCCAGCCCTCACGCATGCTCGCCTCGACCTGCTCCCGAAAGAGGTCGCGTCCTTCCTCGCGAATGACGACGAGGCCGATCGATTCTGCGTTGGTCTCGTGCTGCATCAGCGTCTTGCCGACAGCGAGCACCCGGTCGCCATCCAGAGTCACCTTCATGTCGTCGCTGTCGAACAAGGCTTTGCGGTTGATCGTCAAATTGATCGGCGCCCGCGCCCCGTCGATGATCCGTTTGAGGATCGAAACTTCGAACAGCGAATCTCCGTTGATGATCAGGATGTCCTCATCCATGAGATCGCGCGCCATCCAGCACGAGGCGAGATTGTCGGCGACCTTGAAGAAGGGATTGAAGAGCGTGCGCACCGGCGGCCGGATGCCGTGCATTGCGGCGATCGCCTCCTCGACCATCTGGGCCTTGAAGCCGGTGATGACGACGATGTCGTCGATTTCGGGCGCACGGCTTAAGGCTTCGACCTGCCATTGGAGGGTCGAGCGCGAACCCACCGGAAGCAGGCATTTCGGCCGATCGATGGTGAGCGGCAGGAGCCGCGAGCCCTGGCCCGCGCTCAACACGATTGCACGCATCAACTCGCTCCTGAACCCCTCGGCTGCCTTGCCGGCGATGTTTTCTTATAAATTGGCGAAGCTTCCGCCGGATTTCAAGGAAAGCCCGTGCGTCCCGAAGCCGCCATGGGTATAGATAAGAGGGCGATGAGCGTTCAATCGGGTGGAACGACCAATCTGGCGGCCGGCGGCATTGTCAATGCCGCCCCGCGGCCGACGCCCCGCCAATCCGCCAATCGCATCCTGAAAAACGCCAGCGCATTAATCAGCGGGAAGGCGATCGGCGGCGTCTTGAGCCTGGCTTATCTGGCGATCGCCGCGCGAAGCCTCGGCCCCGCCGAGATGGGCTTTCTCGTGCTCGCACATGCCTATGCGACGGTCATCGCCGGCATTGCGCGATTCCAGTCCTGGCAGGCTGTCATCCGTTTCGGGGCCCCAATGATCGCCGCCGGCGAGCCGGCGAAATTCAAGACGCTCATTCGGTTCACGGTGAAACTGGATCTCTTGAGCGCGGCCTTCAGCGTCGCCGTCGCCCTCGTTTTCGTCGGACCGGTGGCGAAATGGCTGGAGTGGCCCGCCGAGGCGATGCCTTGGGTGTACGCCTACTGCGTCGCGGTGCCTTTCCTCATCACCGCCTCGCCGACCGGCGTGCTTCGCCTTTTCGACCGGTTCCGGATGCTCGGCTGGCAGCTCGCCATCATGCCGGTCGTGCGTTTCGTCGGCGCCCTCATTTTGTGGGGGGCGGGCGGAGGCCTCTCGGGCTTCCTTTTCGTCTGGATCTTGAGCGCGCTGCTCGACGGCGCGAGCCTGTGGGCGCTCGGCTGGCGCGAATTGAAGGCGCGCGGACTTATGCCGCGCCTTCGCGTCGCCGAGGGCGAACGAGCAGCGCCCGACTGGCTCCCTTTCATGGTGAAAACCAATCTTTCAGGCACCGTCGATCTTGCCCGCACGAATCTTCCCCTCCTCATCGTCGGCGGCGTGCTCGGAAGCGCGGCGTCCGGCTTCCTCCAGCTCGCCGTCAATCTCTCGAACCTCATCGCGCACCCTGCGAACATGCTCTATCAGGCGACATTTCCGGAACTCTCCAAGATCGCTGCAAGCGATGGAATGCTCGCCATGCGAAAGGTCGCTCTGCGATCATTGGCGACAGGCGTTCTTATCGCTGCGCCGATCGTGATTGGCTTCATCCTGTTCCGCGAGCAGCTCGCTATCCTGCTCGGCGGGCCGGAATTTGCGCCCGCCGCGCCGCTGATCGCGCTCATGGCGCTTGCACAAATCGTCCGCACCGCTTCCGTCGTGCTCGAGGCCGGCGTGGTGACCGCCGGACGGGCAGGTTATGTTCTCGGCTCGCAGACATCGTCTGCGCTTTTGAATATCCTCGCCCTGGCCATCGCTCTGCCGTTGATCGGCGTTTCCGCCGCCCCGCTGTCGATCATGGGCGGATGGCTTATTCTCGTCGCCATGTATCTTGCGGCGCTGTTCTGGCGCGCCTGACTTGCCGGCCGAGGGGGACAGGCGTCGCCTTGTCGAACTCTTCAAAGCAGGACTGGATGCGTGCCGTCCGGAGCGGACTCTGGCGCCGGCGCTGAGGGTCGATGAAGATCGCAACCTCGTAATGCTGGCCATCGGCAAGGCGGCGATTCCAATGGCTCGACTCGTCGAGGCTGCCTGCCCGCGCCCGATCTCCGGCCTCGTGGTGGCGCGGCGCGGCGAAGTCGCCGACGGTTTGCGAACGCCGGTCGCCTGGGCCAATCATCCCATCCCGGATCAATCGAGCGTCGATGCTGGCGCGCGGCTCCTCGACATCGCCGCCGCCGCCGGTCCCGCGGACGACGTCATCGTGCTTCTGTCCGGAGGCGCCTCGGCGCTCGCCTGCCTCCCGTCGCCGGGCCTCGCCATCGCCAAAAAGGCTGCGCTCACCGCCGCGCTCCTCCGCAGCGGCGCGACGGTTGAGGAGATCAACACGGTGCGCCGCCACCTATCCCGCATCAAAGGCGGGCGACTTGCCGCGGCCGCCCACCGGGCGCGCGTCACCACCTATGCGATATCGGACGTGATTTCCGACCGGGCGGAAGCGATCGGCTCCGGACTGACGGTCGCCGATCCGACGACGATCGCCGACGCAGAGACCGTTCTCGCTCGATATGGGATCGCGACACCTGCCTGCGGCTTCAGCGAAAGCATGAAGCCCGGCGATTCGCGGCTCGCGCGAGCTGAATTCCATATCATCGCCTCAGCGCGCACGGCGCATGCCGCGCTCCTCGCGGCAGCCCGCGCCCAGGGCTTTAAATCCATATCGCTCGGTGCAGACCTCGAAGGAGAAGCGCGGGCGATCGGCGCGCGCCATGCAGAAATCGCGAGGGCCTGCGCCGCGCACGGTCGCCCCTTCGCCATCATCTCGGGCGGCGAATTGACTGTCTCGGTCACCGGGAGCGGCCGCGGCGGCCCCAATTTCGAATGCGCCGCAGCGCTGGCGATCGGCGTCTCCGGCCTCGACGGCGTCGCGGCGCTCGCCGCGGACAGCGACGGCGTCGACGGCAATTCAGGCGCCGCCGGGGCGTTCGTCGACGGCTCGACGGCGGCTCGCGCGCAACGCGCGGGCTTCAATCTCGAAACTGCGCTTCGGAACAATGACTGCGCCGCCGCGTTCGACGCGATCGGCGGCTCGTTCGCTCCCGGCATGACCGGAACCAATGTCAACGACATCCGCATCATTCTGGTCGGCGGATCCGGATAATGTCGTTCGCGCCGCAAACGATCGCCGGCGCGCTAAGCGGTTCCGCGCCATAGCAGCCGCGCGGCGCCGAGAAGGCCGGCGTCGGGGCTGACGACGATGCGGATTGGAATCGTCTCGACATAGCTGCGCATGCGGTCCTTGTCCGTAAATCGCGCAAGAAATGCGCTCGCCGGCAGTAGGGCGCGCAGTTCGGGGAGAATGCCGTCGGCGAGAACGACGCCGCCGCGCGCGCCCGTTGAAAGGGCCGCGTCGCCGGCGACCAAAATGGTAGGATTGGAGTTTCCCCTGCTTCGCTCCCGCCAACAAGATCAAGGCGCATTGACTCGGCCGACTTTATGTGGCGCTGCAGATGCGCTTGACTGAAGATCGGCAGTCAAGAGCCGGCTACCGAGGGGTCATTTACGTTATGGTTTGGCGACCTCGCTCCTAATTAGGCTGCCCCCTCCCGCTCCTTCATCATAATTGCAGCGCCAAAAAGGGCGGCGTCGTCGCTGACGATGAGGTCGATGGGGACATCCTCTACAAACGCGCGCATGAGACCCTTGGCCCGGAAGCGCTCTATAAACGCACTTGTGAGCAGTCGCTCGTGGATTTTGGACGAGACACCACCGCCTAGGATCGCGCCGCCGAGCGCACCGGTTGCAAGAACCGCGTCGCCCACGACAGCACCGAGAATTGCGCAGAACATGTCGACTGTTTTTGCGGCGAGCGGCGAGGCGCTACTGGTAGCCGCATGCACAATGTCCTCCGGCGTCGCAAGCCGCCTCTCCCCGAAGAAAGGGGATTGGAGAGTTGAATTCCGCTTGGAAACGCCGTCAATCTCAGCCCGTATTCCTCCTGGAAAAGCGAGGAGAAAGCGATAAATGTTAAGTAGTCCAGGGCCGGACACAACACGCTCGACCGGGACGTGGCCAAATTCGCGCGACAGGACCCGCAGGAGTTCTGCCTCTTCGTCGCCGTGCGGCGCGAAGCCGATCTGGCCACCCTGCGTCGCGATCACTCGGCGGCTGCTAGCAAAGGGTACAATAAGTGCCTGACCGAAGCCGGTGCCGGGGCCCAGCACGACCACGGGCGCGCTCGCTACCGGCGTTCCCGGCTTGACGTTGACGAACGCGTTGGGCGGCAGCGATCGGACGCCCGTCGCCAGTGCCTCGAAATCGTTGATTGCAACTAGGCGGTCAAGTCCAAGCGAGCGCCGAGCAGCGCTGATGTCGAGGTGCCACCGGGAATTGGTAAATTCAATTCGATCATCGTCAGTAATTCGTGCGGCCATTGCGACCGCCGCTAATCGCGGTTTCAAGCCGGTCGAGGCGAGATAAGCGCGCGCGGCGGCCACAGGCGTGTCGAAGTCTGACACGCGGAAGCTCCGCTTGTGCGAGAGCGAGACGCCTTCCGCATTGACGCTGGCGATGGCGAAGCGGGCGTTCGTCCCGCCGATGTCAGCGACAAGGATCATGCAAGGTCCACACACTCGACGATATCGCCGGCCGCGGCCGCGCGAGCGTGCGGCGCGCGGCGGATGAGTCGGTCGGCGCGCGCGAAAGGCGACAGCAGCGAGCTCTCCTGATCGGGCAGCGCCGCGACCTCGTGAACGCCGCCTGCGGAAATCGACGAGGCGGCGCGCAGATATTCCTCGCGGGGGCCGTTTTCCGGCAGACCCGCGGCAAGCCGCGCCGCGAGCAACGGCTGCGCCTTCATACCGAGCAGCGTGCCGATCAGCGGCCTCAGGAACAGGAATGCGCAAACGAGCGCAGAGGCGGGATTTCCCGGAAGCCCGAGGACGCGCGCCTCGGCGAGCGTTCCAAACCAGGTCGGTTTGCCGGGCTTCACCGAAATCTTCTCGAAACGGATCTCGCCTCCGGCGTCGGCGAAAGCCGGTTTCACCAGGTCATAGTCTCCGACGGACGCGCCGCCGGCCGGAACGATGATGTCGGCGGCCGCGCGCTCGAAAAGCTTGCGGATCGCGGCGCGGTCGTCGCGGGCGCGTCCGAGATAACACGGCTCTGCTCCCCAATCCCGAATCAGGCGGTCGAAGGCGAAGCGCGTTGAGCCCACGATCTCTCCGGATCTGAGCGCCCTCCCCGGCTCGACCAGTTCGTCGCCATTGTCGAAATGGGCGACAACCGGCCTTCGCCAGACGCGAATTGCTTCGACATTGGCGGCGGCGATCAACGCAGCGTCGATCGCTGAAACGCGCCGACCTCGCTCGAGGATCGCGTCGCCTTCGCGAAAGTCGATTCCGGCGTGCCGGATGTTTGTGACGCGCCGCTGCTCTCTTTCTATGACAATCGTTCCGGCGGCGGCGGCGACATCCTCCTGGATCGCCACGTGATCGCCGCCCTTCGGAACTGCGCCGCCGGTCAGGATACGGACCGCCTCGCCCGCCCTCAGCTCGCGCCCGAACGCCTCCCCGGCGCGTGATTCGCCGATCAGCTTGAGCCTTGCGCCGGCGATCGCGTCTTCGAAGCGCACCGCATACCCGTCCATCGCGGAGGCGTCGAAGGGCGGCTGCATGGTCCGCGCAGTCACGTCCTCTGCGAGAACCCGCGACCACGCGTCGGCGACAGCAACGGATTCGGCTCCCAGCGGTTCCGCGCCGTCGAGCATGACGCCAAGCGCCTCATCGACCGTCAGCATCCGGACCTCTTTTAAACGGGCCCGATGCGCCCCCCGATTTCTCGACCAGTTCGACCTCGATCGTCATGGTTTTGTCGAGAGACTTCGCCATGTCGTAGATTGTCAGGCACGCGACGGATGCGGCGGTTAAAGCCTCCATTTCGACGCCGGTCCGGCCGGTCGTCTTCGCCTCCGCCGAGACGTCGATGGCGCGCTCCTGATCATTATGCGTTGCTGCTACGCGCACGACCGCAAGCGGCAGCGGATGGCAGAGCGGAATCAGATCGGCCGTCTTTTTCGCCGCCATGACGCCCGCGATTTCCGCAGTCCGCAAGATGTCGCCCTTTTCGGAGCCGTCGCGTCGGAGCGTCGCATAGGCGGTCTGCGAAAACCGCACGCGGCCGCGCGCCAGCGCCCACCGCTCGCTTTCCGGCTTCTCGGAAATATCAACCATCCGCGCGCGGCCGGCCTCGTCGAGATGCGAGAGCTTCCCGACCACGCGATTAGCGCTCCAGGAGCCGAGGCATCAGCTCGACCAGGTTGCAGGGCCGATGGCGGCTGTCGAGCTGATGCGAAATCACCTTGTCCCAGCCGTCTTTCACCGCGCCGTTCGAGCCCGGCAGGCAAAAGATGAATGTGCCGCGCGCAACGCCCGCAACCGCGCGCGACTGCAATGTGGAGAGCCCGACGCTCTCGAAGCTCGTCTGATGGAAGATGACCGAAAAGCCTTCGATCTCCTTGTCGAAGAGCGGCCGGAGCGCTTCCGGGGTCACGTCGCGCCCGGTAAGTCCCGTCCCGCCGGTGGTGATGATTGCGTCAATGGTTCGATCGTCGATCCATTGGCTCGCCTTGCGGGCGATCGCCGCCTTGTCGTCGGGAACGAGATCGCGCGCCGCGACCTCATGGCCGGCGGCGGCGATGCGCTTAGCGAGAATCTCGCCCGAGGTGTCCGACTCGACATCTCGCGTATCGCTCACCGTAAGCACGGCGATCCGCACAGGGACGAATTTCAGTTTCGGATCGATGCCGTGCATGGCCTACTCCGCCGCCCGCCAGCGCGCGGCGTCCATATAGTCTCGCTCCGTCGGTTCGATCCACCGTTCGCCGGCCGTCGTAATCTCTTTCTTCCAGAACGGCGCTTCGGTCTTCAGATAGTCCATCAGATGATCGCAGGCGGCGAAAGCCTCGCGGCGGTGGACCGCCGCCATCGCGACCAGCACAACCGGAGCGCCTACCGCGATTTCGCCGACGCGATGAATGATAAGCGCATCGATGAGACTCCATCGCCTGACGGCGACACCGGCGGCGGCGGCGATCATCTCAACCGTCAGCACCGGATGATGTTCAAGTCGGATCGCCAGAACGCGATCCCTCTCCGGCGGTTCCGCCGGCGCCGGAGGTTGTGGCTGATCCCCCCCTCGCCCCCCCTTTTCAAGGGGGGGAACAGATGTCAGCCGCACGAGTCCGATGAAACTCGCAACGGCGCCGGCCCCAGCGCAGGACTCGGCGAAGGCTTGAATCGCCGCATAGGGATCGAACGGCTCGGCCGCGAGGCGAATCATCGACTCAACCTCCGCTGAACGGCGGCAGGAACGCGACCACGTCGCCGTCGCGAACGAGCGCGGCGGGCTCGACGATCCGATCGTTGAGCGCAACGCGCATGCGCACGGACATGGCGTCGCGGAATTCGTCGTGCTCATGGGCAAGCCGCCGGACGATGTCTTCGATGCGGTACGCTTCCGCCGGGAGCGCAATCTTCCGTTCTCGGCCCATGACATCGCCGAGCTGGCCGTAGAATTCGAGCCGCGCCGTCATCCGCCAGTCGCCGCCATGACTCTGGGCACGGACGGTTGCTGTCCGCGCCGTGATATGTCGAAATCATGCCCTTTGGGCTTTCGCGCGATCGCTTCGTCGATCGCCACATCAAGGGATCGCCGCCCGCCCGCGCGCAACGCGGCTCTCAGATCGGCGTGATCCTCCTGCCCGAGACACAGATAGAGCCGGCCCGTGCAGGTCATCCGCACGCGATTGCAGCTCTCGCAAAAATTATGGCTGAGCGGGGTAATGAAGCCGATTTTCCCGCCGGTCTCGGCGACCGTCACATAGCGCGCAGGCCCGCCGGTCCGATGCGCGGAATCGATCAATGTCCAGCGTTTCGCCAATTCGGCGCGAATAGCCGTGAGCGGAATATACTGATCGAAGCGGTCTTCGCCGGTCTCGCCCATCGGCATGACTTCGATGAGGGTCACGTCCATGCCCCGCTTATGCGCCCATGCGATGAGCGGGGGGATTTCGTCGAGATTGTCGCCCTTTAGGGCGACCGTGTTGATCTTCACAGCGAGGCCGGCCGTCTGGGCCGCATCGATCCCGCCAAGGACCTTGCCGAGCGCGTCTCGTCGCGATATCCGCTCGAATTTCGGCGCATCGAGCGTATCGAGCGAGACATTGACGCGGCGCATGCCCAAAGCAGCGAGGTCTGCGGCGAATTCAGCCAGTCGTGTTCCGTTCGTCGTGAGCGTGAGTTCCTTCAGCGCGCCGGATTTGAGATGTCGCGACAGCGACCCGAACAGCGACATCACGTTCTTGCGCACCAGCGGCTCGCCTCCCGTGATGCGGAGTTTGGTCACGCCGCGCTCGATGAAGGCGCTTGCGACTTCGTCGAGCTCCTCGAGCGTGAGAATATCCGCCTTCGGGGAGAACGCCGCATCCTCCGCCATGCAATAGCGGCAGCGCAGATCGCATCGGTCCGTCACCGAAAGGCGCAGATAGGCGATGCGGCGGCCGAATGGATCCCAAAGTTCGTTCACGCCGCGACTATAGCGCGGCCCGCTTCGCCGGCGCCATCGCGGGTCAGTTATCTGCGAGAGTTTATTGTCATCCCGGGCGCGGCGCAGCGCGAAGCGGTGCGCCGCAGACCCGGGATCTCGCGCAACTTGGGAGGTCCCGTGTCTGCGCGGCAGCACTGCGTGCTGCAGCGCGCACGGGATGACGCAAAACACCTTGACCGCAGATAGTTTAATGCTAAACTATCTCGATGCGGCGGGTTTTCGTCACTGGCGGCGGGTCCGGCATCGGGCTGGCGATGGCGCGGGCCTTCGCATCCTCCGGCGCGCAGGTGACGATCGCCGGCCGCGCTCGCGCCAAGCTCGAAGCGGCTGGGCTCCCGCACATCGCGATGGACGTGACCGACGAGGCGTCGGTAGAGGCTGGAATCGCCGAAGCCGGACCCATCGACATCTTTATCGCCAATGCCGGCGGGGCAGAGACCGCGCCTGCGCTCAAAATGGAGCGCGCGCTGTGGGACAGGATGATCGCGCTTAATCTCACCAGCATCTATTCTTGCGCGCGCGCGGCTGTGCCCCAAATGGTCGAGCGCGGCTGGGGACGCTTCATCGCCATCGGCTCGACAGCCTCCGTGGGCGGCGCGCCTTATGCCTCCGCCTATGCGGCAGCAAAACACGGGCTTCTCGGCTTCGTGCGCTCGCTCGCCGTCGAGCTGGCGAAGACCGGGGTCACCGCGAATGCGATCTGCCCCACTTACACCGACACGCCGCTGGTCGCGCAAGCGGCGGCGGCGGTCTCGCGCAAGACCGGACGAAGCTCCAATGAAGCCGTCGCCGCTTTCGTCAAAGACAATCCGATGGCGCGCCTGATCAAGCCGGAGGAAGTCGCGGGCGCCGCGCTGTGGCTCGCGGGCGACGCGGCGGCCTCCGTCAACGGACAGGCGATCGTGATCGACGGCGGAGAGACAGCTTGAGCGACCGCGCTCCCGTCCGCGCCTGGCTTGCGCTTCTGAAGGCGGCCAATGGCCTGAAGAAATCGGTCGATGCGCGCTTCCGCGACCGCTTCGGCCTGTCGATTTCGCGCTTCGACGTGCTCGCCGCGCTCGATCGCGCCGGACCTCAGGGCTTGCGCGCCGGAGCGCTCTCGCAATTCCTCATGGTGACCGAGGGAAACACCACGCAGGTGACGGCGCCGCTGATCCGCGACGGCCTCGTCAGGCGCGCCGCCGAGCGCGACGATGCAAGGGTGGCGATCTACCGCCTGACGAAAAAGGGCGCAGCGCTTTTCGCCGAGATGGCGGCCGAGCATCGGCGTCTCATTACCGATGCGTTCGAGGGATTGGCTGAAGGCGAGCTTGAAACCCTCCGCGCCCTGACCTTGAGAATTCGCGCGCCAGACACAAGGAGAGAGGCGACCGATGAACCCCAACGCATTTTCGCCTAAGCATTTCCGCTGGGAGTTCGAGGGCGGCGTCGCCCGCATCACGCTCGACCGGCCCGAGCGCAAGAACCCCTTGACCTTCGAGTCTTACGCCGAATTGCGCGACGCCTTTCGCGACCTCGTCTATGCGAAAGAAGTGAAGGCGGTCGTTTTCGGCAGTCAGGGCGGCAATTTCTGCTCAGGCGGCGATGTACACGACATCATCGGCCCCCTGATTAAAATGTCGATGCCGGAGCTTCTCGATTTCACCCGCATGACCGGCGATCTCGTCAAAGCAATGCGCCGCGCGCCGCAACCGATCATCGCCGCGATCGACGGAGTCTCCGCCGGGGCCGGCGCGATCATTTCGATGGCGTCGGATCTCCGCTATTCGACTCCCGAGGCGAAAACCGCCTTTCTCTTCAACCGCGTCGGGCTCGCCGGCTGCGACATGGGCGCCTGCGCCATCCTGCCCCGCATCGTCGGACAGGGCCGCGCCTCGGAGCTCCTGTTCTTCGGCCGCAGCATGAACGCCGCAGAGGGCCTCGCCTGGGGCTTCTTCAACGAGATCGTTCCCGCGGAGAAGCTCGACGCTCACGCCATGGCGGCGGCGAAACGGCTGGCGGAGGGGCCGGCATTCGCTAACGCCATGACCAAGAACCAGCTCAGTATGGAATGGGACATGAGTCTTGAGACGGCGATCGAGGCGGAAGCCCAGGCGCAGGCGATCTGCATGCAGACGAACGATTTCAAGCGCGCCTATGACGCCTTCATCGCCAAGGAAAAGCCGGTTTTCAAGGGCGACTGAGATCGAGAACGCAATGCCTGACACTGACCCCCTCCGTCACGCCGCTTCGCGACGCGACACCTCCCCCGCTGCGCAGGGGAGGAAACGAGCCGCCGCCTTTCCTCCCCCGCGAAGCGCGGGAGGTGGCGACCCCGGCCTTGCGCCGGGGGAGCCGGAGGGGGCGAGTCATTCGAGAGCGGAGGCGACCACGAGTGGATAGCACTTTCCTCGACTGGCCATTTTTCGACGCGCATCACAAGACGCTTGCTCTCGACCTCGATCGCTGGGCGGACTCGACGCTGCCAGCGATCGTCGATGCGCCGGGCGGCCAGGAGCACATCGATGAAACCTGCCGCGCGCTGGTCAAGGCGCTCGGCCGCGATGGATGGCTCCGCTATTGCGTCCCTGCCGCTTATGGCGGCGCGCATGAAACGCTCGACGTTCGCTCGCTTGCGCTCATCCGCGAGACATTGGCCCGGCATTCGGGCCTCGCCGACTTCGCCTTCGCGATGCAAGGCCTCGGCTCCGGCGCAATCAGCCTTTTTGGGAGCGAAGCGCTGAAACGCCGTTATCTGCCGGCGGTCGCCGCCGGGGAAAAGATCGCGGCATTCGCTCTTTCTGAGGAAAACGCCGGCTCCGACGCTGCGGCCATGACGACGAGCCTGAGGCGGAAGGGCGACAATTACATCGCAAAGGGCGCGAAGACCTGGATTTCCAATGGCGGGATCGCGGACTTCTACACGCTGTTCGCGCGTACGGGCGAAGGCGCGAAGGGCGTCGCGGCGATCATCGTCGACAGCGATGTTGACGGCCTTTCCATTGCAGAGCGCATCGAGACCATAGCGCCGCATCCGCTCGCGACATTGCGGTTCGAAGATTGCGCGATTCCAGTCGGCAATCTCATCGGCGAGGAAGGCGAAGGCTTCAAGATCGCGCTGGCGACGCTCGATGTCTTCCGCACAACGGTCGGCGCGGCCGCGCTCGGACTCGCCCGGCGCGCGCTCGACGAGGCAAGCGCGCGGGCATCGAGCCGCCGCATGTTCGGCGCAACGCTTGCCGATCAACCGATTGCGCAGGCTATGATCGCCGACATGGCGCTCGACATCGACGCCGGCGCACTCCTTGTCTACCGCTCCGCCTGGACCAAAGACGTGAAGAAAACGCGCGTCACGCGCGAGGCCGCTATGGCCAAGCTCTTTGCGACCGATCGCGCGCAATCGGTCATCGACAAAGCCGTGCAGCTCTTCGGCGGACTCGGCGTGACTAAGGGCGTCAAGGTGGAAGAACTCTATCGCGAGATCCGCGCCCTGCGCATCTATGAAGGCGCGTCGGAAGTGCAGAAGATCGTCATCGCCCGTCAGCACCTTGCCGATCGTCGCAGGGAGCCATCCTGATGCGGACGATTCTCCTGCCGCCAGAATGGCCGCTGCCCAAGGGTTACTCCAACGGCATCGTCGCCGACGGGCGCTTCGTCTTCACCGCCGGCGTTGTCGGCTGGAACGAGATCGAGGAGTTCGAAGCTCTCGACCTTGTCGGACAGTTCCGCCAGGCGCTGATCAACACGCGCGCGATCCTCGCCGAAGGCGGCGCGAAGCCCACCGATATCGTGCGCATGACCTGCTATGTCGTCGACAAGCGCGACTATCTCGCGCGCAGGAAGGAGATCGGAGAGGCCTGGCGCGAGGTCTTCGGCCGCGTCTATCCCTGCATGGCGGTCGTCGAAGTGAAGGGCCTCATGGAAGATGCGGCGCGCATCGAGATCGAGACGACCGCCGTCGTCCCGAGGAGATGACGAATGCCTAGGGCGGATGATCTCCCCTCTCCCGCTTGCGGGAGAGGGGCCGGGGGTGAGGGTCTCCTAACGAACGCTCCGCTTGTGGTCGACCCCTCACCCCTAACCCCTCTCCCGCCAGCGGGAGAGGGGAATTGGCGGGCATCGCTTCGCTCAGCCCGCCCTACGGGGCGGCCATGAAAATCGCCATCATCGGCGGGGGCCCTGGCGGGCTCTATTTCGCGCTGCTGACCAAAAAGCGCCTGCCGAACGCGACGATCGACGTCTACGAACAGAACCACGCCGACGACACTTTCGGCTTCGGCGTCGTCTTCTCCGACGAAACGCTCGACGAATTCCTCAGCGCAGATCCATCATCCTACGCCATGGTGCGCGAGCGCTTCGCTTATTGGCGCGACATCGTCATCGAGCGGAAGGGCGAGCGCACCATCGTGGGCGGAAACGGTTTTGCGGGATGCTCGCGCAAGAGCCTGCTGCAGCTCCTCCATGCGCGCTGCGAGGCGGAAGGCGTCCGGCTGCACTTCTCGGAAACGATCGGCGAGGCGGACTTTGAACGCCGCTTCGCAGGCGCCGATCTCATTGTCGTCGCGCAAGGCATCAACAGCCCAATTCGCGCGAAATACGCGGAGGAATTCGGCGCGAAGATCGTCGAAACGCGCAACAAATTCGTGTGGCTCGGCTCGACCCGACCGCTAGACGCCTTCACCTTCTTTTTCCGCATGACCGATCAGGGTCCGTTCTGCGCCCACACCTATCAGTATGAGGAAGGGGCCTCGACTTGGGTCATAGAGACGACGCCGGAATGTTGGATGGCGTCGGGCCTTGGCGAGATGAGCGAAGCTGATGGCGCGGCTTATATCGAATCTGTATTCGCGCGCGAATTGCAGGGTCACAGGCTGCTGACCAACCGGTCGATCTGGCGCAATTTTCCGACCATTTCCTGCGCGCGCTGGAGCCGCGGCAATGTCGTCCTCTTGGGCGACGCCAAGGCCACCGCCCATTGGTCGATCGGCTCAGGCACCAAACTCGCCATGGAATGCGCGATCGCGCTTTCCGACGCGGTCGTCGAACATCGAAGCGTCGAGACGGCGCTAGCGCGCTATGAGAGCGAACGGCGGACGCCGGTCGAGATCACCCAGCACAACGCACAGGTGTCGCTGCGCTGGTTCGAGGACATGGCCGTCCATTGGGAGAAGGAGCGTTATGAATTCGCTTTCTCCTTGATGTCGCGCGGGAAGTCGGTGACGTGGGACAATCTGCGGCTCCGCGACGCTGCGTTTCTCGAAAAAGCGGAAAGCGAGTTTTACGCGCGCTATGAGCGGCGCACCGGACGCAGCATCTCCGGCCGCCCGACGCCGATGTTCACGCCGTTCGATCTTCGCGGCTTGACCCTTCCCAATCGCGTCGTCATGGCGCCGATGGCGCAATATTCGGCGGAGGACGGCGACCTCACCGATTGGCATTTCACCCATTACATGTCGCGCGCTTTAGGCGGCGCGGGCCTCATTTTCAGCGAAATGACCTGCCCGACGCCCGATGCACGCATCACCACCGCCTGCACGGGACTGTGGAGCGACGGCCAGACGGCGCAGTGGCGGCGCATCGTCGATTTCACGCACGAGATGTCGCGCGCGAGAATCGCGCTTCAGCTCGGCCATGCGGGGCGCAAGGGCTCGACCAATGTGCCGGCTTTGGGGGAGGACAGGCCGATGGCGTCCGGCAACTGGCCGCTCTATTCCGCCTCGCCCCTCCCCTATTTCGACGGCGTCTCGCAGATCCCGGCCGAAATGACGCGCGCCGACATGGACCGCGTGATCGCGGATTTCGTCGCATCGGCCCGGCGCGGGCACGAAGCCGGTTTTGACATGCTCGAACTCCATTGCGCGCATGGCTATCTGCTAGCGAGTTTCCTCTCCCCGCTGACGAACCGCCGCACGGACGCTTATGGCGGTCGCGCCGCGGCGCGCGTCCGCTTTCCGCTCGAAGTCTTCGAGGCGCTGCGGGCGATCTGGCCGCAAGAGAAGCCGATCTCGATTCGCATCTCCGCCTCCGACTGGGCGGAAGGCGGCATCACCCTCGACGACGTGAAGGAGAGCTGCCTCGCTTTCAAGGTTGCGGGCGCCGACATCATTCACGCTTCGTCGGGCCAGACCGTGCCCTGGCAGAAGCCGGTTTACGGCCGCATGTGGCAGACCCCGTTCGCCGAATATATTCGCCATGCCGTCGGCATGCCGACGATCGCCGTAGGCGACATCACCTTGCCGGAGCAGATCAACACGATCGTCGCCGCAGGCCGCGCCGATCTCTGTGCGCTCGCAAGACCCCACCTCAACAATCCTTTCTTCACCCGGCAGGCGGCCGGACATTACGGCTTCAAGGGGCTCGACGGCGCATCTTTGGGATGGCCGACGCCCCTCAAGTCCGGGGAATATCAGCTCTATCGCGAAGCGGAGAAAGCGAACGAAAAATCGCTGGAGCTGGCGGTCAAGGCCCGACCCAACCGGAGGCATTACAAGGGCGCGCAGTCGTGAGCGATCACCTGGCTCGATACCGCCGAGAGCGCTGGCGAAGTTTTCTGGCTCGCGTCGGATTGACGCGGAAGCCCCCATCATCGTCTTTTTCGAAACGTCGGTTCGGAATTATCCATTTGATGAACGTCGGCCGGCTTCCCATGTGACGACGAAAGAAGGAGGACCTCATGGCAGAGCCCAATATCGGCCTCGACGAGAACGCCCGCGTCGCCGTCGCTGAGGCGTTGACCCGCGTTCTGGCGGATAGCTACGCTCTCTATCTTAAGACGCACGGCTATCACTGGAACGTGGTCGGCCCTCAATTCCCGGTCCTGCACGCGCTGTTCGAAGAACAATATCGCGAACTCTGGGCCGCGCTCGATGTGATCGCCGAGAGAGTGCGGGCGCTCGGCAGGTTTGCTCCGGCCAGCGGAGCGGAGTTCGCAAAACTCGCCGCGATCGAGTCGACGGAAAAGACGCCGCCGCCCGCCGACCAGATGGTGAAGAACCTTCTTGAGGGACACGAAACCCTCATTCGCCGCGCCCGCGAAGCGCTGGAGACTGCGGACGACGCCGATGACGCCGCGAGCGAGGATCTTCTGACGCAGCGCATCCAGACTCATGAAAAAACCGCCTGGATGCTCAGGGCGATGATCGAGTAACCCGCATTTCCCCTTGCGACGGCGCCGGGTTGCTCAGTTTCGTTGCGGCCGCCCTATGGCGCCGGCGACAACACGGCTTGCCCGGCGGCGCCCGGCGCTTTTTCGGCCGCGGTGAACCGGCGCACGACTTCATCCGCCGCGCGCGCCGTTTCATCGAAGGGCGGATAGCGCCATCTGCGCATGCGTCCCTCGAATTCCCGCGCCGCCCCGCGCTCGCGAAGCGAAGCATGGAAGCGATCGAATTTGTCGCCGCCGAAGGCGAAGGTGCGCCGATGCAGCGCGATCACATGCACCGGTTTTCCGGACATTGCGGCCTCCGCCGCCATGTTCACGCTGTCCTCGGTGACCAGAATATGGTCGGCGAGCCCGAGCATGCCGAAATAGGGATTCTCGAGTCCGGCCGCCGCGCTCCCGTCCCACAAGAAATGCGGAAACCGCGCGAGGGCGCGCCCGACGGTCTTGAGCGCCTCGCCCGGGGTTCGCCGCGATCCGGTCACCATCACGCCGGCGCCCTTCCGCGCAAGCGCGCGGGCGATGCGGGCGATGCGCATGATGCTCTTGTCGTTCATCTCGAAGGCGCGGTTCGGGCCGCCGATCAGGATGGCGGCGCGCGGATGCGGCAGACTGGCGAGGGACTCGGCGAGGATCGCGCCGTCCCGCGCGATCGCGTTGGCGGTCACCCGATTCGGCGAACCGATGATCGGGAAGACGTTCGCGCCTTTAAGGTTGTCGTGGTCGGGCGGAATGATCAGGTCGAAGTCCGCCCCGTTTATGCGCGGCGACTGAATCTGGACCGTGAAGACGCGCGCATCGCGCAGCTTTACGACGCGCGTGAATGGCGTCGACAGCCGGCCGCAGGCGATCCACAGATCGGGGAATGGCGGCCGCAAGAGCGCGCCCTCGGTCGAGAGCCGCCGAAACGGATCTCCCCAGACGCTGCGCGGCGCGGCGCGCCATGGCGATTTGACCACGATGCGCTTCGGCGTGATGCGCAGGGGCATCAGGCGCGAAACCGCCTCGGCGAGTCCCAATGCCTGGTTCTCGATGCCGGCGCGTCCGTCGGTCACCACCCAGCAGTCGGTCATCGCAGCATGCTCGGTCATCGATGAATCATGGACGCCCTGTGGCCGCTATTTCCGGCGTTCGCCGCCGCGGCGGCCCACTCATAGCCTGATTTTCCCCACCGGCGTCGAGCCGCCGACGGCCGCGGGTCCGGGGGGTCAGTCTCCAACCGCGTCGTGGACGAAGGGCGTCTCGTTCAAAACGCCGTCGCAAATGGCGTCGAGGCCGGAATGTCGCCCCGGCGCAAGATCTTTTAACGCGGCGACGGAGATTTCGAGATTTGGGCCGCTCGGGGTCATAAAAGGCAGGTCGATCATACGGCGGAAGAAGAAGTGATAGGCGTAGCGCAATGCGCGCTCCTTGAGCGGCGGCGACAGACGGTCGGCAAAGGGAAGTTCGTCGAGGATGGCGCGGTAGCTGTGCGGATCGATTGCGTCGCGGGTGAACCCCTTGTTGCGGATCCAGGCTTCGCCGGCGACGACTACGGGAGCCCCGGCTGCACTCGCTTCGATTCCGGTCTTGGTCGAGTAGACGAGAACCGCGTTCGCCATGTCGATCAGGGAATAGGTGCTGAGATCGTCCTCGGGCGCCACCACCTTGACGTTCTCCGGAAGCTCGGGGAAGGCGGCCGCGATCACATCCCCCATCTTGTCGCGCGACTTCACGAATCCGCTCACCTCGGCGGGGTGGATGCGGACGACCAGCTGCAAATCGGTCCGTTCACGGAAATAGGCGATCGTCTGCAGCATCCAGTCCTTGAGGCTCTCAAAGGCGTTCGACTCGTAATGAAGGCAGGCGTCCCACACGACGCTGGTCAAGGCGAGGGCGATCGGGCGATCGTCCAGCGCCAGGCGCCGCCGGATTTCGTCGGCTGAAAGATCGGCGGATCTGTTGAACCAGATCCAGTCGGCTTTGGCCTGTCGCCTGTCGCGAAGATAGGCCTCGACGCGCGCCCGGCGCTCGGGCGTCAGCGGAAGCCCTTCCCACGTCGCTGCGCCTTCGTCGATCATCGTATGGTGATAGGAATCGCCGTGACTGAAGATGAAGCACTGGCTTCGATAGGCTGGATTCCAGTTGACCACGCGCACGCCGCGCGACCGCGCGACCTCACCGATCACTCCCTGCGGGGTGTAGATTCCGTGATTGAAAACGGCGACGTCGTAGCCGCGCTTTAAGACCGCATCGATGCCGCGCGCGGTCAGGACCGAGGCCTTCACGAACTGCCGCGCCACCGGGTCGCCGAGCGGTTCTCCGGAAATGTCGCCGCGCGCGTAAAAGCGCAACGCGCCGGCGTAGGCGTGCTCGCCGATCGCCCATCCGTCCAGCGTGAGCGATTTGATCCTCCCAATGTCGCAGGATGCGGCGATCGCCGCGGCTTCGCGGCGATGGTCGTCGGTCACAAACTGGCTAAGCTTCAGGATCTTCAGCCCGGTCGGCTTGAACGCCTTCTTGCCGTCTCCGACGCAGGACCGGCAGCGGATCCGGATGTCGGACTCGATGACGCTTTCCGGCGGCTCCCGCTCGATCTTGGTGAGCTGGCATCCCGGGCCGCCGTCGCAGAGAAAGAATTCGACTTGCGCCCCGCGCAGGCTGAGGGCGACGGCCAAGGCCTTTTCGGTCATCGCGCCATGATTGAAGCCGCCCATGCTGGTTGCGACGAGCACACGCTTGGCCGCGCCTTTCGCCGCGCGGGCCGCAGCGAGAACATCGGCCTCGGCGGCCAGCAGGGAATCGAAATCCGGCATTTTTTCTCCGTCGGCCATGCGCGGTTCTTCCGGTCAGGTAATTGCGTCCAAAGTTTCGGCGGCGCGTTCGCTCCGCGCCGGCTGAGCGACCGTCTCGACGGCCCGAGCCGGCGACGGATCAGGCCAGGGAAGCGGATCAAGGCCCAGCCGCTCAAGAATCGTGTTCAGTCCGAACCAGGCCGGGTAAGGATCGAGCCGCAACTGTTTCGGCCGGTGCATTTCGCCGCGCATGTGAAATGCGAACGGGGTGCCTTCAAACAGGAACTCCTCCCATTTCAGGCTGCGGAAATTCGGATAGCCGAATTCGAGGAAGCCCTTGCGCGAAAACGTCTCTTTGGGCGGCACATAGCGCATCTCCGGCGGGAACAGCGCCTCGACCAGCGGCGCGCGTTGGATTGCGGTCACGGAATTGCCGGCAAAACCTTCGATCTTGGGATCGAACACCGGCAGTGCGGCCTCGAAGTTCAGCCCGCGGTCCTCGATGAGCTTGTTGATCATCTGTCCGGTGTCGCGCGACTGGCCGATCGAGCGCCGCTGGTTGCGGTCTTCGGCGATCGTCGCCGGGAAGCGGCGAATGAGGTTCCAGCCTGCCCGCCGCACGTCCCCGCGCGGGGCGCCCTTCGTCGCTTTGAGGTGCAGGAATTTCTGAATGGTTTTCGCCGCGTATTTCGTCGTATCCACCCGCAGCAGGTCGGGATAGAAGGTCTCGGCCTCGAGCGGGATTTTCTCGCGATCGATCACCATCAGATGCGTGCACGGAAATCGCCGCTGCTTCTGATGCCAGCGCGGGTTCCACGGAACGCCGAACACCGCCAGGTCGCGCTCCTTCATCCGCGCGATGATCTCGGCCGCCCAGTTCGGGCGCACCACATAGAGGTCGGGATCGAGGATGATGAGAAAGCGGGTCTTCACCTCACGCACTGCGGCGGCGAGCGAGGCCGCGTGGAGATAGCTCGCGAGAAACTTTTCCGCCTTGAAGGCGACGATATTGTCCAATCCGAACAGCTCGTGGAACCGCGCCAGCAGGTCCTCGCGAGTGAACCCGTCAATCACGCGCGCCGGCAGATAATCGTGAACGCTTCCGGGATCGGCGGCAGCCGCAAACTCCTGTCGGACGAATTCCTGCGCCTCCTCCTGCTGGCTATTCTTCGGCCAGATCGGAGGGAGCTTGCGGCGAATTCGGATGAGTTTGATGATTCGCTGCCGGTTGCCTTTCGACAGGAACAGCTCGGGATTCCAGGTGACGATCCACTCGAACGGATGACCGTCATTCAGGAGGCTGCAGAGGCGGTAATTCAGTCCCGCAAGACGCAGATGGAAGGGCGTCAGCACCGTGCAGATCGTAGCGTCCATGTGCGGTCGGTAACCCAAAATCGTCGCTGACTGCCCGGTCCGACCTTAGCGCAATATCGCCTGGTCGAGCGAGCGGTAGGCCTCGGTTCGAAGCGTTGCATTGGGGTCGCCCCCCGGCCATTTGCGGGCCTTGAGCTCGCCGATGGCCTGTTCGAGGCCGGCCCCGGGCTTTCGCATCGACATCACGGCGCAATAGGGCTTCAGGGCCTCCGGCATGCGCCGCATCAGGCCCGGCGGAACGATCACCCAGGCCCCGCAGATGACGGCGTCGAGTATCTTCGTCTTGAAGCCTCGGCCGAGATCGGACGGCACGATGACCGCAAAGCTTTCCGCCTGCAGCCGCATAATGTCGTCGACGAAACCCAGATGCCGAACGCGCGGAGCAATGCGTCCGGCAAGAGCCTTCGGGGCGTCGGCGGTCGCGAGGAACTCAAAATCCGGGAGACGGTCCTTCAATCCCAGCACCGCAGCATGGAAATTCGCCAGCATGTCGAAAATCAAAGGTCCCGGATGCGATGAGGAGAGACAAAGGACCTGATTGCGCCGGCGGACATTCGCCGGAATGGAATTCAGATAAGGATCGGACAGGAAGTAGGGCGCGACCAAAACACGTCCGAAAAATCCGAGCGCGCGCCAGTAGATTCCGGTGTTGGCGGTTTCGATATGGAGTATGGCGTCGGCGATCCGAGCGACGCCGATCTCGCGCGCGCAATAAGCCAGGAACTTCCTGCCGGCGATCCTCCGCTCCTCCTTGCCGCCGAATCTGCGCAGTGCGATCAGATAGTCGATCCGATGCATGATCTCCGGATTGTGCGACCGCACGATCAATTTGGCGCGCGGCCAGCGGCGGCGCAGAAAGGAGAGTTCTTTCAGCCCCAGGGACATATCGACGATGATGTGCGTGTAGTCGGGAAGCGGCGGGAAAAAGGAGAACTCGGTCTCGAAGGTCTGTCGGTTCTTCAGGTGGGCGAAAGTGTCGAAGGGGACTCCCGACTGCCGCAGAAATTGCTGGCGGCCGTCGTGATCCTTGCAGCTCCCGAGATAATAATAGTCCGGATCGAAATAGGTGTAGGGCAGAAGATGTAGAACACGGCGTTTCTCGCCGGCCCGAGCCTCGCCCGAAAAGGGAATGAAATGCTCCCGCTTGACGTAAAGGCCGTTGTTGACGAGTTCGAGATGCGGCCGCGGCGAGGCGCCCGGAGGAAAGCCGATCGCCGCTTCGGGATCTGCTCGTCGCGCCGATCTGATCACGCCTCAAACATCCTTCCCGCTCCAATGACGCAAGCGGGCGCGGCCCGACCGGCCGCCGCCACTCATGCTTTCGACGACCCTAAGTCCCGACCGCCGCCAGATCGATCTTCACGCCAGGCCCCATGGTCGAAGAGATCGAGATCTTCTTGATATAGGTGCCTTTGGCGCCCGAGGGTTTGGCTTTCGCGACGGCGTCGATGAAGGATTTCACGTTTTCCGCGATCGCCTTTTCTTCGAAGCTCGCCTTGCCGATTCCGGCGTGGATGATTCCCGCCTTCTCAACCCGAAACTGCACGGCGCCGCCCTTCGAATCCTTGACCGCCTGCGCGACGTTCGGGGTGACCGTGCCGACCTTGGGGTTCGGCATAAGGCCTTTGGGACCGAGCACTTTCCCGAGCCGTCCGACCTGTCCCATCATGTCCGGAGTGGCGATCACGCGGTCAAAATCGGTGAATCCGCCCTGCACCTTTTCAACGAGGTCTTCCGCCCCGACGATGTCGGCCCCGGCCTTCCGCGCTTCTTCCGCTTTGGCGTCCTTGGCGAACACCGCGACGCGGACATTGCGTCCCGTTCCATTGGGCAGCGAGACGACGCCGCGCACCTGTTGATCGGCATGGCGAGGATCGACGCCGAGATTCATCGCGACTTCGATCGTCTCGTCGAATTTCGCCCTGGCGTTGGCCTTGACCAGCTTCACCGCCTCCGCGACCGTGTAAGTCTTCTCGCGGTCAACGGTCTTCCGCGCGGCTTTCATGCGTTTTCCGAGAGCCATGGATTTACTCCGTCACCGATAAGCCCATCGAGCGCGCCGAACCCTTTATGATGTTCGTTGCGGCGTCGAGGTCGGCTGCGTTCAGGTCCTTCATCTTGAGCTTGGCGATCTCGCGGCACTGCGCAGTCGTCACCGAGCCCGCGACGGCGCGCCCAGGCGTCGCCCCGCCCTTTTCAACATTCGCCGCCTTTCGCAAGTAATAGGACGCAGGCGGAGTTTTCATCTGGTAGGTGAAGGATTTGTCCGAGTAGATGGTGATGACGCAGGGAACCGGCATTCCCTTCTCCATCTGCGATGAGGCAGCGTTGAAGGATTTGCAGAACTCCATGATGTTGAGCCCGCGCTGACCGAGCGCGGGTCCGATCGGCGGAGAGGGGTTGGCGGCTCCCGCCGGCACTTCAAGTTTCAGGTATCCGGTGATTTTTTTCGCCATGACGAGCCTTCCATAGGCGCCGGAACGGGGCGCCAAGGTTTGGAGGGGCGCGGTCGCGGCTCGGCCCTGGACTTTGGCTTCGCCTCCCGCGCGGGAGGCGTGCCCTTAACGGACCACGGGGACGGTCGCAAGGCGTCTGAAATTTTTTTCCCCGCCGGATTGCGCGTTTGTAAAGATGAATTATAGTTAATTTCGGGCGCGTATCGATTCGGGCGGTGCTTTCGTTGCGTAACAAAGAGCGGACGGCCTCTATGGGGGACTTGAGGCCGTCCGCCCCCTACGCAACTAACTCCACAAAACGCAACAAAACTCATGCATTCTGATCGCGCTCGATTCCGCCGAGCCCGACGGGTGATGTTATAAACTTACAAACCCTGTTTGGCAAGGCTTCATCAAGAATTTCGCTCATCGGGCGAAATAGGTGGACAGGTTCGCCGGGCATTTCAAGGAACAGAGCTTGTCGCCGGTTTCCGCCGACTGAAAAAAGCGCCTGCCGGCGGGAGAGAGCCGGCAGGCGCAACGCCTGATACGCAACATAACTAGCGCCATCCGGGCGCGGGATTCGGGAAGCCCCCAACCCGCCCATCCGGACCGACGCAGCGCCAGCGGGGAGAGAGAACGCGCCTGCTGCAGCCGACCGACGGGATCGCCCTTCGGACGAGGGCTCATATCGAGATCGATTGCGTGCAAGGCGCGGCGCGAATGCGGCGGCAATGTGTTATCACATCACAAGGTGTAATGCTCCCGAACGACAACGGCAGTCCTCTCCAGAAGCGACTGAACGCCCCCTGAATGTCCTAAGCCGCAGCGTTGCTTTGCTCGCGCAAGGATCGGCGGATTGCCTTATAATGCGTGTACGGACTAAATAGTCGAAATCGCCGCGACGCGCCGCACGACGCGCAATCAAGATCGCTTCCGCCGGATTGGCGTTTTTAACCATGTCGGATTCTGGATTTGTGAACAAATTCATCAGCCTACAGCGTTAAAAATCATCGAACATGGTTAATATCTGACACCTCCGCAGACCGCATAAAATCGGCTTCGAAGTTTGAAATCGAAGACGGTGAGCGGAAAGAAATGAATGCGAATGGGGTCGATGCCGAAACAGAGCGCCTGAAGCGCGAGACGAATCAGCTGCATCCGGTTCCAGGAGAATCCGGCGTCGGCGTGGTCGCCCGCGCGACACTCGAACCTTTCAATCGCGGCCTGCTCCCGCGTGCGCCGGAGCGCGGGAGCAAAGCGAATGGCTTGGTTCTTGAGGCCGCCGCTTGCTCATCGGTCGCCGGAGTTTTCCGTAAAAGTCCTCTGAAGCCCGCGCATTTGGCCGATGGCTTCGTCCAGTTTCCGTCCGAGCCCGCCTCAGCCCCCCTTCGCGACCTGGGTGAATTCGAGCTCGACGGGGGTCGCGCGTCCGAAGATCGAGACGGCGACCTTGAGCCGCGCCGCGTCCTCGTCGACGTCCTCGACGACGCCGGAAAAGGAGGCGAATGGGCCTTCGGTCACGCGCACGCTCTCGCCGATTTCGAAGGTGATCGAGGGGCGCGGCCGCTCGACCGAATCGGTCATGACGCCGCGGATCTTGTCGACTTCCCTCTGGGCGACGGGGATCGGCTTCTTGCCGGAGCCGAGGAAGCCGGTGACCTTCGGAGTGTCCTTCACGAGGTGATAGGTCTGGTCGTTCAAGACCATCTTGACGAGCACATAACCCGGATAGAAACGGCGCTCGGCAGTGATCTTCCGCCCGCGGCGGACTTCCGTCACCTCCTCGGTCGGAACGAACACGTCCTCGAACAGCGCCTCAAGGCCTTTCTCCTTGGCGCCCAGCCGGATCGCCTCGGCCACTTTCTTCTCGAAATTCGAGTAGGCGTGGACGATGTACCATTTGTGCTCCATCGGGGTCCCTTCGAGCGCGGTCATAGTTTCAAAATCCATTGCACGCCGAACCGGAGGATCTGGTCCACGACGAAGAAGAAGAGCGCCATCAGGGCGACCATGATCAGCACCATGACGGTCGACACCATGGTCTCGTTGCGCGAGGTCCAGGTGACCTTGCGCCCTTCGTCGCGGACCTGCATCAGGAATTGCGGCAGGCTTGTGCGCTTCTTCTTTTTGACCTCTTCCGCGGCGCCGTCGATGGTCTTGGCGGCGCCGGGTTTGGCGGGGGATTTCGGCGCTGAGCCTTTCAGCGCCGGTCCTTTCGGCGCGGCGCTGCTTGCGCCTTTCGCCCTGCCTTTGGGCTGCGAACCGGCCGTCGTTCTGTCGTCCATAAGGCCTCGTAGAACCGCGATCCCGGACAAAGGCTTCTCGCGCGCCCACCTGGACGATCAGCCTTCATGCGATGTCGGAGATCGGCGGCTAGTTAAACCTTTTCCGCGCCGCGTCAAGGCCGGGAACCGTGGCAGGGGCAGCAGGGATCGAACCCGCGACCTACGGTTTTGGAGACCGTCGCTCTACCAGCTGAGCTATACCCCTAGGCCGCCTTACACTTACGGCGGAGGGTCGGGTCGTTCAATAGCCGCGCCCAAGCGCGACGATCGGCGGGACGAAGGACGGTTATTGCGCGGGCTTTTCGACCGCTTTCTTGCCGACAAAGACTTTGCCGCCGCCGAACCAGGTCTGGCGGCCGTCCCACGAACCGAAATGGGCTTCGGAGGAGCCGTAGAGGCGGAGATCTGCGTCGACCGCAGCGCCGTTGAAATAGACGGCGCCGGAACCGTCGATGATCGCCTTCATGGGATCGGCGCTGCCGCTTTGGACCGCGACGACGCCCGATCCGGCGATGCGCGCGGTCATCGGGCCGACGACGCGCGTTGCGCGCACCGATCCCGACCCCGCGATCGACACGTCGAGCATTCCGTCAATGTCGGCGAGGATGACGTCGCCAGGTCCGGCGATATCGACATCGACCATCGCGGCGTTGCCCACCTTCACGTCGGCGTCTCCCGAGACGTCGATTTCAAGCCCGGCGCCGACATCGCCGACCACCAGCCGGCTGCCGTCGATGACGCCGATGACCGCCTGCTGGACATTGCCGGCTTCGCCATAGACATAGCAGGCGTCGAGATCGAGCGCGCCGTCGAGCGCGCCCATCTTCAAGGTCATGCGGGCGTCGACGAAGCTCGCGTCGCCCTTCTGGGGCATCGACACCACGATGGTCGGATAGTCGGCGAACAGCGCTTCGTCGAGCGGCTTGCCGGTCGAGAGCGCCCGACCGCTGCGCGGATAATAGACGCGGCGGATGCGGTCATTGCAGCAATTGTGATCGTCCTCTTCCTTCCACCGCTCGCCCTTGATGACGACGACGCCGTCCTTGAGCGCGAGCTGAACCGGATGATGCGTCTTCGCCTGGGTGATCGTCACCTCGACCGCGGTCCCGGCATTGGTGGTGATTTCGACCTTGCCTGTCACGTCCTGGAACAGGACCTTGTTCGCCGTGAACGTCTCGGCCGCTGCCGGACCGGCAAGGACGAGCGCGATCGCGCTGGCGAGCATCAATCGGGACATCAAGGCCTCCATGCGCGCGGCGAGGTTAACGCAAGAGCCGCGCGTCGACTACGGCGGCGTCCGAGCAAGAACCGGACCGGCTCGGGACGGTTCGCCACGGATGCGCACATCTCAAAGCCAGCACGGTCAGTCCCCCTCTCCCCCGCCCCGATGATGAAGCAATACTTTGGAGCTGATCGGGGGAGAGGGGTTAGGGGTAAGGGGGTAAACTCGGTGGGACGCCTTCCGAAAGCTAATGTCCGCAGCCGTTGCGCGGACAAAAACCACAACGCACCGACGGCGGCCGCCCCCTCACCCCTGGCCCCTCTCCCCCGATCGGCATTGAGCCCGACCCCGGCGCATCGGCGGGGGAGAGGGGTACCGACCGAGCGCGTTGCAAGATGTGTGAATCCGGTGACGGGGCGGTTCTCGCCGTCCCGATCTCGAACATCAGCCGCCAGCGGCCTCCGACTCGGCGATCAGCGATTCGATCGCCGGACGGACGGGCGCATCCACGGGCAGAATTTCAAGCAGGCGCGTCCAGTGCGCGACCGCGCTTTCGCGATCGCCGGCCGCGCGCGCCTGTTCGCCGAGATAATAAAGCGCCATCGGATCGTTGGGGTCGAGCGCATGAAGCCAGGCGACGGCGGTCTGAAGCTCCGCTTCGCGGCCATCGCCTGGACCAAGCGCGATCAGGACCCCCGCATACGCCCGCCAGTCTTCGGCGATCCCCCCGACCCGCTCGAACAGTTCGCGAAAGGCCGCAGCGCTCTTCGCGTTGTCCCCGAGGACGGCGTAAGAGCGCGCGAGCATGCGCCAACCTTCTGCGTCCTCGGGGTTCGCCACAAGGCGCGCGGCGAGGCCCTCGACCATTCCTCCGATCGCCTGCCGGCGCGCTTTTTCGGGAAGCGCGGCGATCTCGGCGGCCGGATCGATGGCCGCGCGTTTCGCGTCGAACCCGACAAGCTCAGGCGTCCCGACCAGGAGATAGGTGAAGAAAGCCGCCAGCGGAGCGACGCCGGCAAATGCAATCGCCGCAAATCGCGTCCGCCGCGCGACCGTCTCGCCTGCTTCGGATGCTTGCGTTGCGGCCCTCGTCTCGGCTTCGGCTTCGCTCGCCTCGCCGCTCCCGATCAGGCCTGCGGCTTCGTCGCGACCGATTTCCGCCAGCCGCTCTTCGAGCCGGTCTCTCGGCCTGACGCCGCCTGTCCTCTTTCGGATCAACGGCGCAATGAGAATCGCCGCCGAGATGACCGCTGCAGCGATGGCGATCGCCCAGAACATTTCAGGGCGCCGGACGCGGCGGCTCTCCCGATCGCCCTCCCGAGGCCGGCCGCGGTTTTCGCCGCAAATGTAGGACCCCGAAAATCCCCGCAAGCCCGAGGGTCGCGACCGGAGCGGCCCACAGGGCGATCGTCTCAGCGCCGAGCGGCGGCTTCAAGAGCACATAGCGCCCATAGCGGTCGACCACGAAGGCGAGGGCCTCCTCATTCGTATCGCCGGCGACAATCCGTTCGCGGACGAGGAGACGCAGGTCTCTGGCGAGCGGCGCGTCGGACTCATCGATGCTCTGACTCTTGCACACGACGCAGCGCAATTGCCGGCTTACTTCGCGTGCGCGCGCCTCGAGCGTCCGATCGGCGAGGATTTCGTCCGGCTCAACCGCAATCGCCGGCGTCGCCGCAATCGCCAGGGTCGCGAAGAGGAGGCGTTTCATGCTGAAGCTCCTCGACGATCGGCAGAAGGACGCGACGCCAGTCGTCTTCCGTGATCGGCCCGACATGCTTGTGGCGCACCCGTCCCCTGCTGTCGATGACGAAGGTTTCGGGCGCTCCCGTTACGCCGAAATCGACGGCCACGCGGCCCAATGCGTCGTCCCCGATGCGCGCATAGGGATCGCCATAGCGCGCAAGCCAGCGCGCGCCATCGCCTGGTCTGTCCTTCCAGTTGAGCCCGAAGACGGGGACCCCGCCCTTTTTCTTGATGCGCATCAGCACCGGCTGCTCGACTGTGCAGCTCGCGCACCAGGATGCGAAGACATTGACGAGCGCCACGCCGCCTTTGAGGTCGGCGCTCGACAAACCCAGTTCGCGCCCTTCGATCGCCGGCAGCGTGAATTCCGGGACCGGCCGGTCGATCAGCGCGGAGGGCAAGCGGTCGGAGAAAGTAAAGAGCGCCGCTCCGAACGCTGCTGCGATGAGCGCGAAGGCGGCGAGTGGAATGAGGAACTTCAGCCGCATCCGGTTGTCCGCCCTCCGAATGCGAGAGAAGCGTTCCCCTCTCCCATTGGGAGAGGGGACAGGGGTGAGGGTTCAGTCCTATCGCAAAAATACCGCATCCGGAACATCTTGTCCGATCATCGCCCGATAAACGGCTTGACCCTCACCCCCGACCCCTCTCCCAACGGGAGAGGGGGGTCGCGCGCTTGGCGCGCGTTCTTCCCCGGACAACTTCACCGCGCGGGGATGGCGAACCGCGACCCGGCATGCCGGAGGTGGGATGCGTTGGTCAATTCTGGTCTCTCGATCCTAAGCTGCTGCCACGGCGCCGCGCGGGACGGCGCGTCGCGCCGCCCATTGCGGCGCAAGACCGATCATGCCGCCCAAAGCCATCAGGCCGGCGCCGATCCAAAGGCACAGCACGAAAGGATGGCGCCAGGCCCTCACCACATATCCTTTGTCATTCCGCTCGCCGATGGCGAAATAAAGATCGCCCATGAGCCCGGTGCGAATTCCAGCTTCCGTCGTCTGCATGCCGCGCACCGGATAGAAGCGGCGCTCGGCGATGATTGGAGCGGACGCCTTCCCATTCTGTGCGATATGAAACAGCGCGCGCTCCGCCGCATAGTTCGGCCCCCTGATCTCATCGACGGAAGCGAGCGTCGCCTCAAAGCCGGCGATCGAGATTTTATCGCCGACCTCGGCGTAGACGACAGTTTCCGATTTCCAGGCGCCGGCGCCGATCGCGCCGAACGCGACGATGGCGACGCCGAGATGGGCCGCGCTCATGGCGAGATAGGCGCGGGGAAGCTTCCCGATTCCGGTGCGGCGCGCGCGCTTCGCGAAATCGAAGAGCATCGCCGCTCCCGCCCAGACTGCGGCCGCGGCCCCGACAATCGCCGCTGCGGATTTCGGAGAGGCGATGAAGGCGGCGATGAGGAGCGCAGCCAATCCGGCGAGCCCGGCCGCCCACAGCGACTTCAGGACTTCCCCGAGGCGCGCGCGCTTCCATGGCAGCCGTGCGGCCGGCGCCATGATCAGGAAGCTCAAGGCTGCGAAGGGCGGGAACACGATGTTGAAGTAAGGCGCCCCGACCGAGAGCTTCTCGCCGGTCGCCGCCTCCACGAACAGGGGATAGAAGGTGCCGATGAACACCGTCGCGCAGGCGGCGACGAGGACCATGTTGTTGACGAGAAGTCCGCCCTCGCGGCTCACAGCTTCGTACCGCGCTCCCTCTCCGAGCATCGGCGCACGGACAGCATAAAGCGCGAGCGACCCGCCGATTGTTGCGGCGAGGATGAGAAGAATGACGGCGCCGCGCGCCGGATCGACGGCGAAGGCGTGCACCGACGTCAGGACTCCAGACCGGACGAGGAAGGTGCCGATGAGGCTCAGCGAGAAGGCGAGGATGGCGAGCAGCGCCGTCCAGGCGCGGAATGCGCCGCGGGTCTCCGTCGCCCGCAAGGAATGGATGAGCGCGGTACCAGCGAGCCACGGCATGAAGGATGCGTTCTCGACCGGGTCCCACGCCCAGAACCCGCCCCAGCCCAGTTCGTAATAGGCCCACCAGCTGCCGAGCGCGATGCCGATCGTGAGGAAAGTCCACGCGGCGAGAGCCCATGGCCTCGTCGCCCGCGCCCAGTCTTCGTCGATCCGCCCGCCGATCAATCCGGCGACGGCGAATGCAAAGACGATCGAGAAGCCGACATAGCCGAGGTAGAGAAAGGGCGGATGGATCGCCAGACCCGGATCCTGAAGGAGCGGATTGAGATCAAGACCGTCAGTTGGCGGAGGAAAGGCGCGTGCGAAGGGGTTGGAGGTGAAGATCATAAAGGCGAGAAACGCCGCGGCGATCATCCCTTGCGCGGCGAGCGTGCGCGCAATCAGCGGCGAAATCCGTCGGGCGAGCGCCAGCGCCCCGCCATACCCGGCGAGCACGAGGGTCCAGAGCAGCATCGAGCCTTCATGGCTCCCCCAGGTCCCGCTCAGTTTGTAGACGAAGGGTTTCAGCGAATGGGAATTCTCGGCGACGTTCCTGACCGAGAAATCATCGCTCGCATGGGCGAACATCAGCGCCGCGAAGGCGGCGGCGGCGGCGGCGAACTGGATGAGCGCAGCGTTCCGCGCGCCGGCCATCAGCCCGGCGTCGCCGCGCGCGGCCCCCAACAGCGGAAAGACGGCCTGGTGGAGCGCCGCCAACAGCGCAAGGATCAGCGCGAACTGCCCGATTTCAGCGACCATGGCGGGAGCTCCTCCCTCGCGCAGCGGGGGAGGTGGCGAGCGCAGCGAGCCGGAGGGGGCCAGTCCCTCTCCGCGCAACGGAGCCCGCGACATCCCCCCTCCGGCCCTTCGGGCCGCCTCCCCGGCAAGCGGGGGAGGAGGGCGGCGAAATTCCCGCAGCAAGCATCTGCGAATTATGCTTTTTTCGCGCGAGCGACTCAAAGCGGCGAAACGCGCAATCATGAGCGAATTTCTGGCGATGGGCGGATACGGCCAATATGTATGGCCGGCCTATGCGATTTCGCTGCTGGCCATCGGCAGTCTCGCATTCGCCGTCTGGCGCCGCGGACGGCGGCTCAAGCGCCGTCTCGACGCGGCGGAAAACGCCCGCACGAAAGAGTCCGCGTGACGCAGCCCGTCTTCGCCGCGCGCCTTGAGGTCGAAGGATTAAGCGTCGCGCGCGGCGGCGCGCTCATCGTCCGCGCGGCCGCATTCTCGGTAAATTCTGGCGGTGGGGCCATTCTGCGGGGTGTCAACGGCGCCGGAAAGACGAGCCTGCTGCGAGCCATCGCCGGTCTCCTGCCGATCGCCAGCGGCTCGGTGTCCGTCATTTGCCAGGGCAAGGTCTATCGCGACGCCGCTGACCGCCGCATGAGCGCCGTCTATTGCGGCCATGGCGACGGCGTCAAATCCGCGATGACCGGGATCGAGCATCTGCGCTTCTGGCGCGCGCTATACGGCGCGCCGCGTCAACGCATCGATGGCGCGATCGGCGCATTCGACCTTGCCGCGTTCCTCGAAAGGCCCGCCTTGCATCTCTCGGCGGGCGAGCGGCGGCGCCTCGGGCTTTCGCGGCTGCTGATCGCGGAGAAACCGCTGTGGCTTTTAGACGAGCCGACTGCGGCGATCGATGCGGCCTCCGCCGACCGCCTGTCGACTCTGATCGCGTCGCATCGCGCGCGCGGCGGGATTGTGCTTGTCGCCACCCATGACAAATTCGAACTGCCGAATGCAGCGAGGCTTCTCATCGCGCCGGCGGAGCGGCGATCATGATGTACACAGAATATTGCGACACGGACGGCCTCCTCCCCTCTCCCGCGTGCGGGAGAGGGGCCGGGGGTGAGGGCGCGCCAGAATCGCACGCTGACAGCCCCTCACCCCTAACCCCTCTCCCGCTTGCGGGAGAGGGGGACGCCAGCACCCGACTCGCGGCTGATCCCCCCCTGCCCCCCCTTTTCAAGGGGGGGAATATCGGAGTCCTTTTCAAGGGGGGGAATACCACCGCCCGCGGGGCGACGGCATGACCGCGTTCGCCGCCATCGTCCTGCGCGATGTTGCGCTCGCTTTCCGCGCTGGCGGCGGAGGACTGCAGGTCGTGCTGTTCTTCGTGCTCGCGGCGCTGCTGTTCGCGCTCGCGCTCGGGCCCGACCGCGCGACGCTTGCGGCGAGCGCGGCGTCGCTCCTGTGGGCGGCGGCACTCTTTTCGGCGATCGTCTCCTTCGACCGCATGTTTGAGGCGGAGTTCGAGGACGGGTCGGTCGATACGCTTGTCGAGACTTCGGAGGTCCTCGAATTGCGCGTGCTCGCCAAGGCGACGGCGCACTGGCTCTCGACCTCTCTTCCGGTGATCGCCGCAGCGCCAATCGTCGCCCTGCTCCTGAACCTTCCCGCGGACCGGCTCTGGCCGCTCCTCGCATCGCTCCTTGTCGGCACGCCGGCGCTTTCCCTTTTCGGGGCGTTCGGCTCTGCCGCGGCGATGGCGCTGCGGCGCGCCGGCCTCCTCGTCGCGCTTCTGACCGCGCCGGTCATGGCCCCGACGCTCATCTTCGGAGCGCTCGCGGCGACGGGCGGCGCAGAGGCCGAGCCCTCGATGCTTTATCTCGCCGCTATCACGCTTCTCGCCGCGATCATCGGTCCGGTTGCCGGGGCGGCCGTCCTTCGCTTGAACATGAACTGACATGCTGACCGAGTTCGCCAATCCGGAGAAATTCGAGCGCATCGCGCGGATCGCCGGCCCCGCGGCGACCGTCGCCGCGCTCGCTTGCGCCGCGACCGGACTTTATTTCGGACTTGTCGCTTCGCCGCCCGACTATCAGCAGGGCGACACCGTGCGCATCATGTATGTCCACGTGCCGGCGGCCTGGCTCGCGCTCTTCGCCTATGTCTTCATCGCCGGCGCTTCGGTCGTCGGCTTCGCCTGGAAACATCCGCTCGCCGACGTCGCGGCGAAATCAGCCGCGCCGATCGGCGCAGTCTTCACGGCGCTCGCGCTGATCACCGGATCGATCTGGGGCAAGCCGATGTGGGGGGCGTGGTGGGCGTGGGACGCGCGGCTCACCTCCATGCTCATCCTGTTCTTCCTTTATCTCGGCTACATCGCGGTGTGGGAGGCGTTCGAGGACAAGGGACGCGCCGCCAGGATCGCCGCAATCGTTGCGACGGTCGGCGTCGTCAACGTGCCGATCATTCATTTCTCGGTCGACCACTGGTCGAGCCTGCATCAGAAGGCGAGCGTATTCCGGTCGGACGGACCGACCATCGACCCGGCGATGCTGACCCCGCTTCTCATCATGGCGGCGGCCTATATGGCGGGATTCGTCGGCCTCCTCATCGCCTCGATGCGCAACGAGATCGCCGCGCGCCGGCTCGCGCGGATCGAAGCCGCGCGGCCCGTGTCCGAGGTGCTGCTGCAATGACGAAACGTAGCAGGCGCATCGCGATTCTCGCCGCCGCTCTCGCCCTCGGCGCCAGCGCGGCCGGACTCGCGATCGTCGCGCTCGGGCGCTCGGTCGCCTATTTCTATGCGCCGTCCGATCTCGCCGCCCTCCCCTCGCCGCCCGGCGGGACGATCCGGCTCGGCGGGCTTGTGGCGGCAGGTAGCATTCTGCATACGGACGATACGGTGCGTTTCACGGTCGGCGACGGCGCCGCCGAAATCGACGTGCGCTATCGCGGACTCCTTCCTGACCTCTTTCGCGAAGGCCAGGGCGTCGTCGTCGAGGGTCGTCTCGCCGAAGACGGCGCGCTCGACGCAAGCCGCGTCCTCGCCAAGCACGACGAATCCTACATGCCGCGCGAAGTCGCCGAGGCGCTCAAGGAGAAAGGGCTGTGGCGGGAGGGCGCCGATCCCCAAACGCCCTGATGTCATTCGCGCCGAGGCCAGCCCATCCACTCGGCGATCTTGCCCGCGCCGAGACGCGCAGCAGGCGGGCCGTCGACTCCGAGCTGCGCCAGAATCGCCGGAAACGCCTCGACCTGCTCAAGGCGCATTTCGCGGTCGGTGAGGAGCGCGAGGAGATCGGAGGCGAGGCGTTCGGGCCGGCACTTTTCCTGCAGCAGTTCCGGAACGACTTCGCGCCCCGCAGTCACGTTGAGAATGGTGGCGAATTTCGTGGTCGCGACAGCGCGCACCCACAATGCGGTCAATGGATCGACCCGGTAGGCGACGACCATCGGCACGCCCTTGATCGCCAGCTCCGTCGTCACCGTTCCCGACTTGGCGAGCGCCGCGTCCGCCGCGGCGAAAGCGTCGGCCTTTTCGTTTTCTCCGGCGAAGACCGCCGCGCCGGACCAGCCCGCCATCGCCGGGCGCGCCAGCTTTTCAACCGCTGGGTGGAGCACGGCCGCGACCCGCAGCAAAGGAACGCGATCCGAGACGATCTTCAGCGCTCGCCCGAACGGTTCAATCAGTCTACGGACTTCCGTCGCGCGGCTTCCCGGCAGGACGAGGACGAGCGGCGCCTCGCCGATCTCGTGGCGCCGGCGGAACGCGGCGCGATCGCCCTTCTCGGCGAAAGCCTTTTGGAAATTCGGATTGCCGATGAACTCGGCCCTGACGCCCGCGCGGGCGAAATAAGGCGGCTCGAAAGGAAGAAGGCAGAGAACGCCGTCGAAATATTTCCGCACAAACTCGACGCGCTGCGGCCGGGACGCCCAAACCTGCGGCGCGCTGAGCTTGAAGAGCTTGGCGTCCGGGACGGCCCTGCGCATGCGCTTCGCGCAAATGCGGGAGAACGCCCAGCCGTCTACGAAGATCACGGCTCCGACCGCGTCGGCCGCGGCGCGGCGCGTAAGCTCGCGGGCGCGGGCGTACCCCTCCGGGAGCGCCCGCGCGACGTCGGTGAAGCCGATGACCGACATGGCCTCTATCGGAAAGAGGCTCTGAAAGCCTTCCGCGGCCATCAGAGCGCCGCCGCAACCGGAATAGTCCGTATCGGGAGGAGCGACGGTCTTCAGCTCGCGCAGGAGCGCCGCGCCGAGCGCATCGCCCGAAGGCTCGACCGCGACGAGCATGATTCTCGTCCGGGCCCCAAGGGCGCGTTCAACGACCCCGCCGGTCACGGACGAGCCAGGCGGGCCTCGAAGCCGTACACGAAGAGGCCCGTCGAATCCGCTTCCGCCGCAGTCTCGGCCGCGTCGATGACGAGCGCCCTGTCCGCCTCAACGGCGATTCCGGCAAGCCCGGCGCGATGGGCGCGCCGCGCGGTTTCGGGCCCGATCACCGGAAGATCGACGCGGAGCTCCTGCCCCGGCTTCGGACGTTTAACGAGAACGCCGCGACGGCGGCCACCGCGCAGCTCGGCGGGCAGCGCCGCGCAGCGGTCAAGCATCAGATCGGTCCCCTCAGCCGCCTCGACGGCAAGGACAAGCCCGCCCGCAACGACAGCGCCTTGTCCGACGTCAAACGGCCCGAGCGCCTCGATGACTTTCGCCGCCTTGCGGATGTCGGCGAGTTCGTCCGCATCCGGCGCAATTCGGCCGAGAGGGCCTTGCGGCACGATCAGTTCTCGCGTCGCCTCGTCCGGGCCGACGACGATGAAGCCTTCCGCCTCGAGGGTTTCGACAATGGTCTTGAGCAACGCCCCGTCGCCTCGCGCCGCGGACGCGGCAAGCTTGGGGATCAGGGCGGCGCCCCGCCAGTCCGGCTTGAGGTCCGCGAAGTCTGGACGCTTCACGACGCCGGACAGAACGACGGCGTCGCAGCCGGCGGCCTTCAACGTTCGAATGATCTTCCCGGCTTCGGCGACGCCGACCGACTCGCCGGGAAATTCCTCCATTGCAGGGTCGGCCATTCCGGAAAGGCGCAGCACATGAATGGGTTCGCCGCGCGCCGCGCAGGCTCGCGCAACTCGGCGCGGCAAGGGTCCCGCTCCGGCGATCAGTCCAAGCTTGCGCCAGCGCGCCGCGGTCATCGCGCGGGCGCCATCAGCGGTCGGTCGCCGCCGGCGGCGATGAAATCAAGCACGCGCCGGACTTCGGCCCGCCCGCCAAGCTCTCTTTCGACCTGCGCGACGCGCTCCCTGAACGTGCCGTCGCGGGACTCGAAGAGGAGCTTGAATGCAGCGCGCAGGTCGCGGATGGTGTCGCGCGCAAGTCCGCGCCGCTTCATGCCGATGACGTTCAGGCCGGCGAGATGCGCATGATTGCCGAACGCCAGGCCGTAAGGAATGATGTCGGCCGCCACGGCCGCTACGCCTCCCACCATGGCGAACGCGCCGATCCGGCCATGCTGGTGGATGCCGCAGAGTGCGCCGAGAATCGCGCCTTCCCCGACTTCGACATGCCCGCCCAGGCTCGCGGCGTTGGCGAGCACGACATTGTCGCCGACGACGCAGTCATGCCCGACATGGCACGCGGTCATGAACATGCCGCGCGCCCCGACGCGCGTTTCCCCACGCCCGCCCGGCGTGCCGAGACTCATGGTGGCGTATTCGCGGATGATGTTGTCGGCGCCGACGACGAGACGCGTGTCCTCGCCGCGATAGCCGGTGTGCTGCGGCGGTCCGCCGAGCGACGCGAAGGAGTGGATCACCGTGCGCGCGCCGATCTCGGTGCGCCCCGCTATGACGACATGCGAATTGAGGCGCACGTTCTCGCCGATATTCGCCTTCGCGCCGATGATGCAATAAGGACCGACCGTTACGCCGGGGCCAAGCTCCGCGCCCCTTTCGACGATCGCCGTCGGATGGATGTCGGTCGAGACAGTCATGGCCGCGCGTCGGCCTGCATCGCCATGAAGATCGCCTCTCCGACGGGAACGCCGTCGACGCTCGCCTTGCCTTCATATCGCCACACCGGCGGCCGGCGATGAACCGGCCGGACGAGCAGTTTCAGCGTGTCGCCGGGAACGACGGGCTTCCTGAACCGCGCCCGGTCGAGCCCCATGAAAAGCACGATCCTGTTTTTCACATCGAGCTGCTCCGTATACACCGTAAACGCGGCAGCCGCCTGCAGCATGGCCTCGATCATGAGGACGCCGGGCAAAACCGGCCGCTGCGGAAAATGTCCCTGAAAATAGATCTCATTATAGGTAACCTGCTTGATTCCCACGGCGCTCTCCCCGGGCCGGATATCGGTCAGGCGGTCGATCATCAGCATCGGATAGCGATGCGGCACGAGCTGCATGACTTCGTGGAGATCGAGGGATGTCTTTCCCGGTTCGATCATGGTCCGTCCGCCTTCCTGCGCGCGAGCCTTGCAAGGGCCGCGACTTCGCGAAACCACGCCTTCACCGGCCGCGCCGGGGACCCGCCCCATTTCTCGCCCGCCGGAACGTCGCGCATCAGGCCGGACTGCGCCGCGAGCTGCGCGCCGTCGCCGACGACGACATGGTCGGCGAGTCCGACCTGCCCGCCGATCATCACGCCCTCGCCGATCGCCGAGCTGCCGGAGACGCCGGTCTGCGCCGCGATCACAGAATTCCTCCCGATGCGAACGTTGTGGCCGATCTGCACGAGATTGTCGATCTTGACGCCGGAAGCGATCGTCGTATCGGCGAGGGCCCCGCGATCGATCGTCGTGTTGGCGCCGATCTCGACGTCGTCGCCGATGACGACGCGACCGAGCTGGGGCACGCGCACGAGGCCTTCCGGACCCGGAACGAAGCCGAAGCCGGCCTGGCCGACGACGGCCCCTGCAAGGATCGCCGTGCGGGCGCCGATGATCGCATGGCTGACGACCGCGCCCGGACCGATATGGCAATCGGCGCCGAGGACGACGCCGGGTCCGATGACCGAGAGCGGTCCGATCTCGCAATCGTCCCCGATGTCCGCGCCGTCGGCGACGATAGCCGTGTCGTGGATGCGCGCGCCGCGCCCGATCCGCGCGTGCGGACTGACGCCGGCCTTAGTCGATAACGGGCGATCGTGATGGAGGCGCGCGGCAATCCGGCAGAAGCTGAGTTTCGGTGCGGGCGACAGCGCAAGCGCGCCGCCCGAGAGAACGCGCCCCTCAAGCCCCTTCGGACCGAGACAGAGCGCGAATGTCTTTCCCTCAAGACTCTTCGCGTTGACTCCCGACTCGATGAAGACGACGGCGTCGGCGATATCCTCAGATTCGAAATCGACCGCGCGCGCGACGACGCCGGACGCCGCGGAGACAAGCGTTGCGCCGGCGACATCGGCGGCCTCCTGCACCGACAATGGCGGCGCCGTCAGATAGAAGCGCGCGTCAGGCATGGATGGCGTTCGGCCGCGGATGATGCGAAAACGGCCGGCGCTTCCGGCGCCGGCCGTCTCCGATTGCGACGTGAAGCGAGGCGATCAATTCTTCTTCGGCGCGGGCTGCGCCTGCTTCGCTTGCGCTTCCTTCAGTTTCTTCATGATGTCGGCGAGCGAGATCTTCTCCACCGCGACGGTCTTCATCTTCTTGTCGAGTTCGGCGATCACTTCGGCCGTGATGTCGGTCTCCGGCGCCGAGTACATCACCATTGCGCGATCGACGAGTATCGTCGCGCCGCGCTTGTCGACGATCGATTTCAGAATCGGCCGCGACTCGATCAGGATTTTGTCCTGCGCGTTCTGCACCGCGCCGGTGAAAGCCTGCTCCATGATCTGCGCTTGTTGCGGCAGCGCATATTGCTGGCGGACCGCGAGATCCTTTTCAGTTTTCGCCCGCACCTCGTCCGACATCAAGGCACCGTTCTTCTGGTAATCAGCGATTTCCTTTTTCAGCTTGTCGGCTTCAGCCTGCAGCTCGCGCTCGACGCTGGCCTTGATCGTCTGAGCCTGGCCAGGGATCGTCTTACCCGCCGCCGATTGCGAAACCAGCATCGCCCGGTCGACGATCAGAATGACCGGCGCCTTGGTCGCCTGGGCCTCGGCCGTGGTCGCGGCGCCGATCGCCGCCGCGCTGCAAATCGCCAGCGTCGCTGCGCCGGCCATCGCCAGAAACTTTGTCTTCATGTCGTAACTCCTCGTACCTTTCTAAAAACTCGTGCCCGCGCTGAAGCGGAACCCTTCCGTCCGGTCGTAGTCCTCTTTGCGGAATACGCGCGAAACGTCAAATCTGACCGGGCCGAACGGCGAATCCCAGCTCACCGTGACCCCGGCGGAGAGCCGGATCGACAAGTCGTCCTGCACCGGCTTGACGAATACGCCGTCGCCATCGGGGTCGACCCAGAACGTCAAATCCTCGTTCAAAGCCTTGGTTTTCTCATCGACGAGACCGACCGTGCCGAAATCCGAGAACAGCGCAGCGCGGATTCCGTAAGACTTCGGCAGAGGCAGCGGCAAAAGCAGTTCCGTCGAACCGATCAGGTACGCCTTGCCGCCGATCGACTGGCCGAACGGCGTTCCGTCGCGCGAGACGCCCGCGCCCTGCTGGAGGAATCGCGGGCCGACGCCGGCGACCTCGAAGCCGCGGAATGTGCTCGCGCCTTCGAAGAAACGATCGGAGAGCCGCACGGTGTCGCCGGCATAGCCGTCGACATAGCCGGCTCTCAATTTCAGTGCGCCGACGAATTTGGCGAACAGCGGCACGTAATAGGCGCCATTCAATTCGGATCGCCAGTAATTCACGTCGCCGCCGGCGCCGGCCACGGACTGCGTGAGGCCGAGACGCCATCCCCTGGTCGGATCGATCGGATCGTCGCGGCGGTCGAAGTTTATCGAATAGCCGACGAGCGAGGTGACGAAGTTGCCTTCCGATTCGCAGGTCGGCGTCAGCTGATTGATGACGAAATTGCAGTACCCGGATTGCAGCAGCTGGATAGGCGCGCCGAACCCGTCGGCCGCGTTGACGATTTCGAAGCTCGCTCCGGGGACCAGAAACGTCGCCGGATCCTGTCCTGCGCCGAGCTGAATCTGGTTCAAGGTGTCGATGTCGACCTTGTCGCGCGTGAACTGGTATTGCAGCGCGCCGCGGCCGTATTCGGAGATCTGAAATCCGGCGTTGAGTCCGAAGCCGTAGCGGTCGCGAATGAACCCGGATTCCTTGAAGTCCGTACGCTGATTGAAGAGCGAGAATCCGGCGGCGAGGTTGCGGTCGAGGAAATAAGGCTGCGTGAAGCGGATGTCGACCTGGCGGGTTCGCGAGCTCGCCTGTACGCGAAAGCGCAGGAACTGGCCCTTGCCCATCAGGTTTCGCTCTTCGACCGAAAAATCGAGAATGAAATTCTCCGTCGAAGAGATGCCGACGCCGACGCTGAAGGCGCCGGTCGATTTCTCCTCCACATCGACGTCGAGCTGGGTGCGGTCCGGAGCGGAGCCGGGCTTCTCCTCTATCTCGACTTCCTTGAAGTAGTCGAGCGACTTGAGGCGGCTCTTGGAGCGGTCGACCAGGACGCGATTGAAGGGATCGCCTTCGGCGATGCGGATTTCCCGCCGGATCACCTTGTCGAGGGTGCGCGAATTGCCCTTGATGTTGATCCGTTCGACATAGACGCGCGGGCCCTCGTTCACTTCGAAGGTAATGTCGATCGTCTTTGTCTCCGCGTTGCGATCGAGACGCGGATTGACGTCGACAAACGCATAGCCCGTCGAGCCGGTGGCGAAAGTGATCGACTCGACAGTCTTCTCCACCTTTTCGCCGTCGAAGGTCTGTCCCGACTTGATCGGAACGAATTCCTCGAGCGCATTCTCATCGAGCTTGGCGAGACTCGTCTTCACCTTCACTTCGCCGACCGTGTATTTCGGGCCTTCCTCAACCGTGAAGCTGATGAAGAAGTCCTCCCGGTCGGGCGTCAGCTCGGCGACGGCCGAAATCACCTGAAAGTCCGCATAGCCGTTGCGCGCATAAAACTGCCGCAGCAGTTCGCGGTCGTATTCGACGCGATCGGGATCGAAATTCTTGTTGCTCGAAAAGAGCTTCCACCACCGACTTTCATTGGTGAGAACGACGTCCCGGAGCTGGCCGCTAGTGAAAGCCTTGTTGCCGGTGAAGTTGATCTTGGCGATGCCGGTTTTCGGGCCCTCGTCGATTTCGTAGATCACGTCGACGCGGTTCTGCTCGAGGGGGGTCACCTTGGGCGTGACGGCGGCGGCGAAGCGGCCTTTGCGGCGATACAGTTCGAGGATCCGTTGTACGTCGGCCTGAACCTTGGCGCGGGTGAAGACCGTACGTTCGGCGACCTTGATCTCCTCGGTGATCTTGTCGTCCTTAAGACGCTTATTGCCTTCAAGGATTAGGCGATTGACGATCGGGTTCTCCTTGATGTCGATCAAGAGGGACCCGTCGGGCTGCATCTGCAGCTGCACGTCGGAGAAGAGCCCGGTATTGAAGAGCGTCTTCAATCCGAGATCGAGCAATTCAGGGTCCGCGCGATCGCCGGGAGAGACCACCAGATAGGAGGCGATCGTATCGGCCTCGATGCGTTGATTGCCGCGAACGGCGATCGACTGGATAATGGGCGCGGGTCCTTCCGGACGAGGCGCAGCGGCCGCTGCGGCGGCCAAAGGATCGGTCGGCGCCGGTTCGGCGGGCTGAGGCGCCGCGGGCTGATCGGTCGGCGTCGCTTCGTCAGGAGCTTGCGCGCGCGCCGCCGTCGCCATCAGCAGGCAACAGGTCAGAGCGATGCGCGAAGCGCCAACTCCCGACTTTCCAACTCTCATCGCGCCGACCCAGCTCGCCTATGACAGCATATTAGCGATGTCATTCCACGTCACGAATAGCATCAGCGACGCCAGCAACGCGATGCCCACCCTAAAGCCTATCGCTTGCGCTTTCGCCCCAAGCGGTTTTCCGGCGACGGCCTCATACGCGTAGTACATCAGATGGCCGCCGTCGAGTAGCGGCACCGGCAGGAGATTGAGGAACCCGATAGAAACCGACACGATCGCGGCAAGCTCGACGAATGTGGCGAGACTGACCTTTAACATGGTCAAAAAGCTCGGTTTTTCCGCATAGCCCGACTCATCGAAACCAAGCATCACCGACTGACCGGCGTATTGCGCCATCTTGATCGGACCGCCGAGCTGGCTCGCGTCCTCTTTGCCGAGAATGAGGCGTCCGAGATATTTCATGGTCCCGGAGAGAATCTGGCCGACCTTGCGCACCGACTCGCCAAGCGCTTCCCCCGGTCCGTAACGGACGAATCGGGTCGCATTGGGATCCCCTCGCACGCCGAGCCTGCCGGTGGTCGCCTTGTTGCCGAATGCGTCGGTCATCTCCTCGCGGCGCGGCGTGACCGGCAGGGAAACCGTTTCGCCGCCCCGGTCGAGAGTGAAGACCAGGCGTTCGCCTGCGCCGAGCTTTGCAACCAGCGACAGATCATCGAAATCGCGGATCTGCCTGCCGTTCACCGCGACCACGGTATCGCCGGGCATGATGCCGGCCTCGGCTGCGGCGGAGTTCGGATCGACGGCGCCGATCTTCGCTTCAGTCACCAATCTTCCGAACGCCATCAGAAGAACCCAAAAGATCGCGATCGCGAGCAGGAAATTCGCGACCGGTCCCGCCGCCACGACGGCTGTGCGCACGCCGACCGGCTTGAAGTGAAAGCACACGCGCTTTTCTTCCGGCGTCATCCCGCGCTCCGCAGCGCCGTCGTCAGGGCGCGGAAACTGCGTCGTCGCTGGCTTGCCGGTTTTCGATTCGTCGGGGACCGATGCGGCGTTCGCATCGCCGAAAAACTTCACGTATCCGCCGAGCGGAACGAGCGCGATGCGCCATTCGGTGCCCTTGCGGTCGACCCATCTCAGGAGCGTCTTCCCGAATCCGATCGAGAAGACCTCGACGCGGATGCCGAACAGCCGCGCCATAAAAAAATGACCATACTCGTGAAAGAAGACGATGATCGTCAGCAGAACGAGGAAAGCGATGATCGAAATCGGGAGGATGGCGTATTGCGCAATCGACGCGGCGATCGTCATCGGCTCCACAAGCTCCGTTACGCGGCAGCGCGCGCGTCGACCGCCGCGGCCGCCAGCCGCCTAGCCTCATCGTCAGCGGCGGCGGCCTCCTCGATCGTCGAGAGCTTATCCGGTCCGTTACGCCGACCTACTTGGTCCAAGACATGCTCGGTAACGCCTGCAATGTCCAGAAATTTCAGGCGTCCGGCCAGGAACGCCGCCACCGCCACCTCATTGGCGGCATTAAGCGTCGCCGGGAATACGCCCCCCCGTTCGAGCGCGTTGCGCGCGAGTCTGAGGGCCGGAAATCGGTCCGGATCGGGCGGTTCGAACGAGAGCGGCGAGAGACGTGCGAAATCGAGGCGCGCGCTCGGGCTCGGAATGCGGTCGGGCCAAGCGAGCGTCGCGGCGATCGGCGTGCGCATGTCGGGCGTTCCTAGCTGCGCGAGCACCGACCCATCGACATACTCCACCATCGAATGAATGACCGATTGCGGGTGGACGACGATCTCAATCTGCGCAGCTGAAACCGGAAACAGGTGCGAAGCCTCGATCAGTTCGAGGCCCTTGTTCATCAGGGTTGCGGAATCAACCGAGATCTTTGCGCCCATGGTCCAGTTGGGATGCGCGACCGCCTGCGCCGGTGTCGCGCCCGCCATTTGAGCGGCGCTCCATTGCCGGAACGGCCCGCCCGACGCCGTCAGGATCAGCCGCGAGACGCGATGAGGCCGCTCGAAATCGAAGACCTGAAAGATCGCGTTGTGTTCTGAGTCGACCGGCAGGAGCGCGCCGCCCGACTGGGCGACCGCGGCCTTCACGACATCGCCGGCGCAGACGAGGCACTCCTTGTTGGCAAGCGCGATCGCCGCGCCGCGCTTCGCCGCGCGCAAGGTCGGATAGAGCCCTGCAGCGCCGACGATCGCGGCCATCACCCAGTCGGCGTCGCGCTCTGCAGCGGCCTCGACAGCCCGCGGCCCGGCGCCGGATTCGATGCCGGTTCCGGCGAGCGCATTGTCGAGGTCCGCCTTCAGAGTCTCATCGGCGATCGCCGCGAATTTGGCCCGAAATTTCTTCGCCTGCTCTGCAAGCAGCGCGACATTGCGGTTGGCGGTCAGCGCTTCGATCTCGAATTCGCTTTCGCCGCGCCCTCGCGCGAATTCCAGGAGGTCGAGCGTGTTGACCCCGATCGAACCCGTCGAACCGAGGATGGTGATCCGTCGCGCCTTGCGCACCGCATTCTGCATTGCGATTACCCCGGAACTCGTCCCCATTCCGATTGCACGTATAACACGAGCGTCATCGCCGTGGTCGCGAAAATCATGCCGTCAAGGCGATCCAGGAACCCGCCATGGCCCGGGATGAGATTGCTTGAATCCTTCACGCCGAAGACGCGCTTGAACGCCGATTCCGCCATGTCGCCGAGAATCGAAGCGAGGCCGAGGCTGCCGCCGATCAGCGCGTAATTCGCCAACAACGCGTCAGTCCACAAGAGTTTCGCCGTGACCATTGCGGAGATGGCTCCCAGAATGAGGCCGCCGACTGCGCCTGCCCAGGTCTTGGCCGGCGAGATCGCCGGACTCATGCGCGGTCCGCCGACCAGCTTGCCGGCGAAATAGCCGCCACTGTCCGCCCCCCACACGATCAGGAACAGCATGAGCGTCAGCGCCCGCCCCTCGGGAACGTCATTTCTGAGCCAAATGAGCGCGACCGAAGGCGCTAGGATATAGGCGGCGCCGAACGCCGCCCAGGCGGGACGTTTGGCGGCCGGCATCGTCGCGATGGCTGAGAGCGCGCCCGCGCCCGCGCACGCGGCGAAAGCGAAGCCGTAACGGCCGGCGGCGGCGAGGGCGAGGGCGACGGCGCCGCCGGCCGCAAGCGCGAAGAACGTGCGCGTGAAATCGCGGCCTTCGACCATCCGCGCCCATTCGTAGGCCATCACGATGACGGCGAAGGCGACGATGGCGGCGAAAACTGCGCCCCCAACATAGATCGCAGCGAGCGCCGCGGGAGCAAGAAGCGACGCCGACAAAACGCGCTTCTTAAATGATCCGTTGACCGACGTTTTCGGCGCAGGTTCGGACGCGGTCGCCATTTGCGGAACTCTAACTCTGCTCAGAACTGCGTCCGCCGAACCGCCTCGCCCGGGAGCGAAACTCGGCGATCGCCGCGGCGAACTGGTCGTGATCGAAATCCGGCCACAGCACGTCAAGAAAGACGTATTCGGCGTAAGCCGCCTGCCAGAGAAGAAAATTGCTGGTCCGCTTCTCGCCGCTGGTTCTGATGACGAGATCGGGATCGGGCGCGCCGACGGTATCGAGACGCGCCGCGAGCGCCGCTTCGTCGACGCTCTTCAAGTCGAGGCGCCCGGCTTTAAGGTCTTCCGCGACGGCGCGGACGGCGCGGATGATCTCGTTGCGACCGCCATAGTTGAACGCGATCTGAAGGTTGAACCTGGTATTGCCCTCGGTTTCCTTTTCGGCGCGCGAGACGAGGAGCTTGAGGTCGAGATCGAGCGCCTCACGGTCGCCGATGATGCGGACCTTGACCCCTTCGCGCTTCAAGGTCTGCAGATCGCCGGTGATGAACTCGCGCAAAATCCCCAAAAGATCGCGGATTTCGCCGGCGGGACGTCGCCAGTTCTCGGTGGAAAAGCTGTAGAGCGTGAGCCAGGAAAGGCCGAGGTCGCCCGCCGCACGCACGGCGCGCTTGGCGGCTTCGACTCCGGCTCTGTGTCCGTCGGCGCGCGGGAGGCCGCGCGCCGCCGCCCATCGGCCGTTGCCGTCCATGATGATAGCGACATGGCGGATGCCGTCGCCGTCCCCCGCCTTCGGCGACCGTTCCGTCATGCTCTACAATCCCGCAAGCGAGCCTTCGTTTTCACTTCGACGTTCCGCCTGCGGATCGCACCGTCACACCTGCATGATCTCAGTTTCTTTGGCGGCGAGAGTGTCGTCAATGTGTTTGATCGATTCGTCTGTCAGCTTCTGAATCTGCTCGATCAGCCGCTTCTGTTCGTCTTCGCTGGCGTGATCCGTCTTCTTCACGATCTCCATGCCTTCGCGGCGAACGTTGCGGACGGCGACGCGCGCATGTTCGGCGTATTTGCCTGCGAGTTTCTTCAGCTCGACGCGCCTCTCCTGGGTGAGCGCAGGGATCGGAATCCGGATCAGGACTCCGTCGACGACAGGATTGACGCCAAGTCCTGAGTCCCTGATCGCCCGCTCGGCGGCGCCGACAAGGCCTTTGTCCCAGACCTGAATCGAGATGGTGCGAGGCTCGGGAACGCCGATGGTTCCGACCTGGTTCATCGGCATCGACGCTCCGTAGGCGTCGACCATGACATGGTCGACGAGACTCGCAGAGGCCCGGCCGGTGCGTAGCCCGCCGAATTCGCCTTTAAGCGCGGCGAGCGCTCCGTCCATTCTCTTCTTCAGCTCTTGCAGATTGACCTTCGGCGACGTCATGTCCCGGTCTCCAGATTTGCCGCGGCGCGATCGCGAATCGGCCGTACGCCCATTAATCGTCGGCGATGATCGTGTGCGCGCCGTCGCCGGTGACGGCGCCGACGATACCGCCCTTGGCGCCCAAGGGAAATACGACGATCGGTATGCCGTTTTCGCGCGCCAGCGCGATCGCCGTCTGATCCATGACCTTGAGGTCGCGGACCATCACCTCATGATAGGTGAGGCGATCGAGTTTTTGCGCCTTGGGATCCTTTTTCGGGTCGGCGGAATAGACGCCGTCCACCTGCGTCCCCTTCAAGAGCGCGTCGCAGCCCATCTCGGCGGCACGCAGCGCAGCGGCGGTGTCGGTGGTGAAGAACGGATTGCCGGTGCCGCCGGCGAAGATGACGATCCGCCCTTTCTCCATGTGGCGAATCGCGCGGCGGCGGATATAGGGCTCGCAGATCGCCGTCATCTCGATCGCAGAGAGGACGCGCGTGTAGAGGCCGGCGCGTTCGAGCGCGTCCTGCAAAGCGAGCGCATTCAGCACGGTCGCGAGCATGCCCATGTAATCGGCGCTCGCCCGCTCCATGCCGGTCGCCGCCTGACCCATGCCGCGAAAGATGTTGCCGCCGCCGATGACGAGACAGATTTCGACTCCGAGCTCGCGCGCGTCGCGCACCTCGCCGGCGATGCGGACGACAGTCGGCGGATCGATGCCGAACTGGCCCGGCCCCATCAGCGCCTCGCCCGAAAGCTTCAGAAGGACGCGCTTGAAGCGCGGCTCGCCTGTCCCGCTCTTCGGCGCCGATTGACTCATGGGTCTTCGCCTCCGCCTGATCGGGCGCCTGTTTACGCCAATCGCGCCGGCGAACCGGCCTAATCCACGTCGTTCGCCGCTTCGACTCCTTCGCCGAGCTCCAGCCTCGCAAATCCCGCGAATTCGACCGGAGCGCCGACGTCCTTCGCGGCGTTTTCGATCACGCGACGCACCGGCGTTTCGCCGTCGATGACGAAAACCTGCTCAAGCAGCACCGCTTCTTCGTAGAACTTGCGAATTCGTCCGTCCACCATCTTTTCGATGATGTTCGCCGGCTTCCCGGAGTTGCGCGCCTGGTCGAACAGAATGTCGCGTTCGCGCTTGACCACGGCCGGATCGAGTTCTTCGATGCGGCCGGCGAGCGGGCGCGCGGCCGCGGCGTGCATGGCGATTTGCTTGGCGAGGGTCTCAAGACGCGCGCGGTCGCCGGCCGATTTGAGCGCGACGAGCACGCCGATCTTTCCGGCGCCGTCGGCGACCTGTCCGTGGATGTAGGCGGCGATCGCGCCCTCGCTCACGGAGAGCTTCGCCGCCCGCCTCAACGTCATGTTCTCGCCGATCTGTCCGACCATTTCGGCGATCTGGGCCTCGACCGTTTTGCCGCCCGAAAACGGCGCGCCTCGCACCGACTCGACGTCGCCTTTCGTGGTCAGCGCGATCCTCGCAATGTCGGCGACGAGTTTCTGGAAGATTGCGTTGCGCGCGACGAAATCGGTTTCCGAATTGAGTTCGACGAGCACCGCTTCGGCGCCTGTTCCCTTGCGCGAAACGGCGGCCGCGACGAGACCTTGCGATGCGGCGCGCCCGGCTTTCTTGGCGGCCTTGGCGAGACCCTTCTTGCGCAGCCAGTCGACGGCGGCTTCCATGTCGCCTTTCGTTTCGGTCAGCGCCGCCTTGCAGTCCATCATGCCGGCGCCGGTCTGTTCGCGCAGCTCCTTCACCATCGTCGCAGTGACTTCAGCCATCTCTCAACATCCTTTCCAGTCGCCGCGCGGCGCCCGCGCAAGGCGCGCGCTCTCGCAGCTCACATGCGAACTTCCGCCGGCGCGCTAGCCGTTCACGGCGGCGCGCATCGGCTCTTCGGGAAGCGTCTCGACGATCGCCCGCTCGACCGGCGCCTTTTCGAGGGCGCCGATGTCGACGCCGAGCGAAGCCTGGCTCGCCGAAATTCCGTCGATCACCGCGTCGGCGACGAGATTGCAGTAGAGCGCGATCGCGCGGCTCGCGTCGTCATTGCCCGGAATGACGAAATCGATTTCGTCGGGACTGCAATTAGTGTCGACGACGGCGGCGACGGGAATTCCGAGCTTCTTCGCTTCCTTAACCGCGATCGCCTCCTTCTTCACGTCGATGACGAAGAGGAGATCAGGGAGGCCGCCGAGTTCGCGGATGCCGCCGAGCGAGGCTTCGAGCTTTTCCTTCTGGCGGCCGAGCTGGAGCACCTCCTTCTTGGTGAGGCCCTTGCCGCCGTCGGCCATCCGCTCCTCGATATCCTTCAGTGTACGGATTGAATTCGAGATGGTCTGCCAGTTGGTGAGCGTGCCGCCGAGCCAGCGCACGTTCATGTAATACTGCGCGCAGCGCCCTGCGGCCTCGGCGATCGCGCTTTGCGCCTGGCGTTTCGTGCCGACGAACAAGATCCGCCCGCCGGCGGCGACGACGTCGCGGATCTTGACGAGCGCCTGATGCAGCATCGGCACCGTCTGCGACAGGTCGATGACGTGAATGCCGTTTCGCTCCCCGAAAATGTAGGGCTTCATCTTCGGATCCCAGCGATGGGTCTGATGGCCGAAATGGACGCCAGCCTCCAAGAGCTGGCGCATGGAAAATTCCGGCAACGCCATAGTCGAACTCCTTCAGTTGTTCCGCCGCAGCGACGCCGGGCGACAAGCCCTTGAAGCCTCGATCCACGGGGAAGCCGCGGAGCGCAAGCCCACCGAAGTCGGCGCTGCGTGTGAGATGGCGGGGCGTATAGGCGCTCCGGCCGGCGAATACAACCGGGGATCGCCCGCCGCGCGGCGCGCCGCCGCAGGGCGCGGTCAGCGGCCTACAATTCCAGCGGCCGGATTTGCGCAACGCGCCCGGGCTCCTTCCGCCAGATGTCGGAGGCGTCGACATAAAGCTCGACGCCGTTGCCGTCCGGATCTTCGAGATAGAGCGATTTCGTCACCTCATGGTCGATCGGCATGGCGCTGACGCCGGCGGCTTCGAGCCTGGTCTTGGCCTCACGCAAGGCCTCGATGCCGCCGCCAATGTTGAACGCCACGTGATGGAGGCCCGCGCCCCCCTTGGCGCCGTTGACGCCGCCTGCGTCGACGGTCTCCATCACCGCAAAATCGTGATGATTGCCGAGCGTGAAGAAGGTCATTTTCGAGCCGGCGTCTTCGTAGCGCGCGCAGATCGGCAGCCCCAGCAGGCCGTTGTAGAATCTCTCGGAGCGCGCGCAGTCGGCGACCTTCACAACGACATGTCCGAGCGCTTTGATCTTCATCGCAATCCCCTCTCAAAAGGCTCGGAGTCCTAGCACATCGGTCGCGCCAATCGGCATCATTCCCTTCTTGTCCATCTTGATTCCCAAACACCAGGTCCGGAGTCCGGAGTTCCTATTCTCATTGCCCATTGCCTATGCCCATTGCCTATCGTCTCCGCCGCCGGAATCCGGCGCGAGAGCATGAGGTGGAGAGGAGGCGCGGCCCGCCGTTCTCGTCCTAGTCTTCAGTCAAGGGTCTCCTTACGGCGGCCCCGCGCGCGGCGTTTTTGACTGACATCCGCCCTGGGCGTCATCGAAGCTTGGCCTTTGGGGCCTTGCTCCTCCGAGGGTCCAGGCGCCCCCGGCCGCTCCGCGGCCGGGATTCATTAAAGACTCCGCGCGCGAAGCGCGCGGGGCCGGCCGGGACCGTTGGATCGGCAAGTCATCAGGCCCGATCCGCCTCCCGCGACGCTCGCGA
>Ga0187892_10000897_pt1 | contig 73820 bp, 58 predicted proteins | sample MA1701073metaG_FD_139345 | JGI IMG/M metagenome (GOLD analysis project Ga0187892, IMG submission 139345) | Bio-ooze microbial communities from a basaltic lava cave in the Kipuka Kanohina Cave System on the Island of Hawaii, USA - MA170107-3 metaG ...
ATCGTGCGCGCTCACGGCGGGTTCATCAAAGCCGGCAATCGCCCCGAGGGAGGCAGCGTTTTCACCGTGCGGCTGCCGGTGTCGCGCGAGCGTTGAGGCGCTTGCGGCCTTCGCCGACTGGCGCCCAACCGTACGCGCGGACGTGCGCACCGAGCGGCTGGCCGAGGCCCTGCGTGACGAGTCGCGCCTTAATTAAGCACATGGGGCGAGCGCCGTCGGGATTCCCGACGCGCCGCTCGTGCGCTTCGAGGGCTTGCCGGGGGAATTCAGCCAGCACGACTTCGGGCCGGTGGACGTCGAGTACCTCGACGGGACGATCCGGAGGATCCGCTTCTTCGCTTCTCGCCTGAAGTACTCGAGGACGATCCGTGTCTCGCTCGTCCGCGACGAGCCCACCGAGACGCTGATCCGGAACTTCGCCGACCGTCTGCACGGCTGGGGCGGTGCTCCGCTGATGAGCATCTTCGATCGGCCCAAGACCGTGGCCTTGAAGTGGCTGCGCGACGGGGTCGTCACCGGAATCCGTCCTTCGCCTAGCCGCCGTGGAGCTCGGCGTCGGCGGCGTACCAGGCGCGGAAGTAGGCCTCGAGACCGGAGTTCGACGCCCCGGTCGAACGCGCCCGACGGAAGGCCGCGGATCAGCGGGCGAAATGGCGCCGAAAAGAGCCGACTTGATAACGATCCGTATTCAGTCTATATTCAGTCCGTATTTGGATCGAGGTTCTCCAGTGAAAGATGTCCAAGTCTCCGAAGGGATCGTCCCCCTCGGAGAGTTCAAGGCCCGTGCCGCCAAGCTGCTCAGGCGCCTCGCGAGCACCGGCGAACCGATGGTCATCACGCAGAATGGCCGCCCGGCCGGCGTGCTGCTTTCACCCAGGGAGTTCGATCGGCTGCAAGAGCGCCAGCGATTCCTGGAGTCGATCGCGGCGGGGCTGGCCGACGCCGAGGCCGGGAGAGTCGTCGGTACCGTGGAACTTCGTGAGCGCCTGCAGGCGTGGCGGGTTGAGCGCAGCCGTTGATGCAGGTCGTCTGGGCCGAGCAAGCGTGGCAGCGGCTCGCCGAGATCGAAGCGTTCATTGCGAAGGATGACCCGGCAGCGGCGTCACGCCTCGTCGACGAACTCATCGAGCGAGGCGACGCTTTGTCCGACCACCCGGATCGCGGTCGCAGGCTACTGGAGCTTCCTGAGAGCGGCCTACGGGAACTCGTCGTCGGCAACTATCGACTCGTCTACCGCCGAAGCTCGAAGATCATCGAGGTGCTGACAGTATTCGAAGGCCACCGCCTGTTTCGTAACGAGGAGCTGTCGGAGGGGGTACCTCCGAAGCCTCCGGCCGAGCATGGCCGGAGCACAACGGAGAAACGGCGACCGCCCGAATGACACACGGGTCGACGGTTGGGCGGATTGGCCCGCGGGTTCGATTCCCGCCGCCTCCACCAACCTGCGTCACAATGCCTCCTTCTGGAGTGTGCTTCCTTTTCAAGATTTCAAGGTGTTTCGGAGAAAAGTGACTCCAGAGCGTCCCGGGATCCCCCGCCAGGAGGGCACCGTCCTGTCTTCTTGAGGACTCGGACCAACTTCTGGACCGCCTCCGAGTCGAGTTCGGCACGTGGGATCTGCCACGGCGCGAAGTCGGTGAATTGGTGGAGAGCGGGGGCGACATCATCCTGACCTGGACCGGCGGCACGGGTCCCTATTCGTCATCCGCAGCCCTCGCCCAAGATGACCGCGAGTACTCGGTGATCGCCTCGAACGTAGCCGGCGCTACCCTTACGCACTCGGGCACTGCGGCAGCCGCGGTCGGCCTCCATGCCTACATCGTGTCGGACATCGCCGCGAAGCCCACGCTGAGAGGTTCCGAAAAGCGCCACCGTTGCCAGCCTGGGATCCGGCCGCCTTCGACGCTCGCGTTGCGGGTGTAGAATCCAGCAATGGTTCGTCCTGAACGAAGCTCCCGGTTCGGGGAGCCGAGATGCCGTACCAGACTTGCGGGTGGAAGTCCCGCCGCGGAAAGCCTGCCCGGGCGCCGCGTAGCAGGCTCCTGGGTCGTCTCCAGCGCGCCCGCGGCCTCGGTGTCCGCGTCCGCCCAGAATGAGGACTGGCCTACTGCACGCTTTGCCGCCGAGCTCGGTCTCCACCGCTTGCTCGGAACGCCGCTATCCTGGAGGCGCGCACGCGACATGAGAAGACGATCCGTAAGCCGTGTGCAGGAAATCTGCATGCACGGTTTGAAAGGGGACTTCAGGAGCTCGGGCCCGCAAGCGCACCGGGCCTGATATCTACCAATGCTGGGCGACATCGAACGGGTGCTGGAGGCCCTCAACTCAGCCGGGGTCCGCTACCTGGTCGTCGGGGGGGTGGCGGTCGTGCTCCACGGTCACTTGCGCACCACGGCGGACCTGGACCTGGTCGTCCAGCTCGAGCGCGACAACGTCTTGAGAGCCGTCCGTGCGCTGGCGGGCCTCGGGTATCGCCCGCGAGCGCCCGTCGCGGCCGAGGCCTTCGCGGATGAGGAAGTCCGGGAGTCATGGGTGCGGGACAAGGGTCTCACGGTGTTCTCCCTCTGGAGTTCTCAGGCACCGACGCTGGAAGTCGATCTTTTCGTGCGAGAGCCGTTCGGATTCGTCGACGTTTTCGCACGAGCACTGAGGGTGCCGTTGGAGAGGACCTCCGCCTGGGTGATATCGCTGCCGGATCTCATCGCTCTCAAGGGTCGGGCCGGAAGGCCACAAGATCTCCAGGACATCGAAGCGCTCCGGGCACTCGAGGCCGACGAGGCCGGCGAGAACGGGGAATGAAGCGCGACGACGCCGAACCACGCCATCGATCCGTGGACGGCTTCGACAGAGGCTGGGACGGGCATCGGCGGCGTCAGGCCCGGATCGGGCTCGGGTTGACTCCCCTGCAACGGCTCCGCTGGCTGGAACAGACGATGGATGAGATGCGGCGGCTCCTCGGCCGGGCTCGCGCCGTCCAGCGGGAGCGGCGGGGATAAGGGGATTCCCGGGAGACCCAAACCGAGTTTCAGCGCGGCCTCGTACTTCGCCCCTCTTCCATCCCCGTGCGTAACCCGGACTTGCCCTCGGGGATGCGAACGTCGACTCGATCCGATTCGTGGTGCGCAGGTGGAGCCAGTGCTCGGCCGGGAAGTCGTGAATCAACCATGAAGAAATCGCGTGACCACGTTGCGAAGGAGAATCGAATGCGCGTTGCATTGCGGATGATCGCGGGAATGTGCTGCCGCCCTGGTGGTTGCTGAAGGGCAACCCGGCCGGGGAGTGGGTGGACGCGGGACTCTACCTGATGACCGGGTGTTTCTTCGCTAGCCAAGTGATCCTGGCTTTCCCCCGACTCCGTCTGCCCCGATCGGGGCGCGGCGGCGCACCGTCCGTGCGGGGAACGGACAGCAGTGTGACGCGGATGGGGGGCGGCCCATCGGCCGCCGAGGTCGTGCGTCACCGTCCCGTCGGACCGCTCCGCATCACCGGTAGCACCGATTCCGGTAAAGCCAGCCCGGGAGGAGCGCGTGGGCCCGAGCCAGCCGGGCCAGCTGCGGATCCAGCGTCGCCGGCTCGAGCCGCAACCCGTCGTACCTGAACTGCAACGGAGCCATCGCCGGCTGCAGCACGACCACCCGGTCGCCGCTCATGTAGGCGTTGCTGTTGCCGAACTGCATGATCGCGCGATCGGGCTGCTCGTCCGCGGGTCCGACGAGGCTGCGTCCGATCATCGGGTGATCGACCTCGAGGCCCATCAGGTCGAGCAGCGTGGGTCCCAGGTCGAGCTGGCTTGCCACCCGGTCGTAGGGGGTCCGCGGGACTCCCGGCCCCAGGATCAGTCCCGGGATCTTGAACTTGGCGATCGGAACGAGGTCGTTGCCGTAGGTCCGCGTGTTGTGGTCGGCGACGATCAGGAAGATCGTATCGGCATAGTAGTCCGACCGCGACGCCAGGTCGAAAAACCGGCCCAGCGCGTGGTCCGCGTACTTCATCGCGTTCAGACGCGTGGCCGCGGGCTGTTCGTAGAGCGCGATGCGACCCGCCGGAAAGTCGAACGGCGTGTGGTTGGACGTGGTGAGGATCAGGGAGAAGAAGGGACGCCCGGCGTGAGCGCGGAAGATGCGATCCGCCTCGAGGAACAGGTCCTCGTCGCTGACACCCCAGGTGCCGTGGAAGGCCGTCTCGGGGAAGGTGGGCTCGTCGTAGATCCTGGCGAAGCCGTTGTTCCTCAGAAACCCCCGCATGTTGTCGAAGTGGCTCTGTCCGCCGTAGATGAACTCCGTCTCGTATCCGCGATCCTGGAGCAGCATCCCCAGCGTGAAGAAGCCGTGCTGCGACCGCTCCAGCTTGACCACGCTGCGGCTGGGCGTCGGCGGGAATCCGGCGACGACGGCCTCGATCCCGCGGACCGTGCGCACGCCGGTCGCGTAGAGGTTGCGCAGCAGCATCCCTTCGCTGCTCAGGCGGTCGAGGTGGGGAGTCAACGGCAGGCCGCCCAGGCAGCCGACGAACTCGGCGCCCAGGCTCTCCTCGAGCACGATCACCAGGTTCGGCGGTCGCTCTCGCGGATACCGGCCGCGCTGGTGGTGCCGCAATGGACTGACGCCCGGACCGGAGTCCTGCGGGGCGATGCCCGCGGCCCGGCCGACGAGCGACAGCATCTCGTCGACGGGCATCGACCCGTAGGCCTGCGACGGATCGCTCTCGTAGTGCAGGGTGTAGAGCGAATACAGCAGGGAGTAGCTCGAATCGAGCGCCAGCTGGTTGGCGAGCTGGTTGTCGCTGAACGCGGCCGTGCTGATGTTCAGCGGCCGGTGATCGAGCGTCCCGCGGGCCGCGAGGAACAGCACCAGCAGCGTGGGGACGAGCGCCGCCGTGCGGCGCCACGCGCTCCACGGCCGGTAGCCCAGCACGAGCGCCCGCAACCAGCGGGCCACCGCCGCCGCCGCCGCGCCCGTCACGAGCAGCACCAGCAGCAGGGCCAGCCCCTGGTCGGACCACAGCGTCCGGAACACCTCGCGCGGATGGGCCAGGTACTCGAACAGCAGCCGGTTCGGTCTGGCGTCGAACTCGTTGATGAAGGGGATCGTCGCCAGTTCGAGGAACAGGGCCAGGGCGAGGACCAGGGTCCAGTAGGCGATGAGCAGCCAGCGCAGGCGCGTCACGACCCGCTTGCCGAGCGACAGCAGCAGCACGGGCACGAACGACAGGTAGGCCGCGAGCGCGCCGTCGATGCGCAGGCCGATCAGAAACAGCGTCCCGGGATCGTCGAGGCCGATCAAGCGCCCGTGGTAGACCAGGAACAGCCCGGCCCGGGCGAGGCCCAGGAGGACCAGCAGCAGCAGGGCCGGCAGCAGGGCCGGAGCGAGCGGGCCACCCCGGAGGCAGCGGACCCGCGCGCCGGCCGCATGAAGCCACGGCAGCGAGGCGGGAACGACCCGGGGTGCGCTTCCGGTCCTCATGGGCCGGCGGCTCCGACGACGGGCGCGGACGCCGGTGGCCCCTTGACGATGGCGAAGCTGTCCTTCACTTGGCCGGTCCAGTCCACGAACCGGGCATCCAGCCGGCCACCGTCGAAGTCCAGCACCATCGATCCTCGCCGCCGCAAGGCGTAGGGCAGCGCCGGATGGTGCAGCTGCTTCTCCGTCGCCTCGCCCGAAGAGCCGGCCACGACGTACACGATGCCGCCGACCGCTCGAGCCAGGAGAGCATCGCCGTGTCGGTCGAGACGTCCACGCACTTCGTGGAGGGGCCCGGGCCTCGCGATCCTTCGGCGCGCGGTGCCGCACCGAAGGATTTCGCGCGCGGGGGCCTCTACCGTGCGGGCCCCGTCCCGGTCGCCGGGTCCCGATCGGGGGTGGAGTTGCCAACACCGCGTCGGGAAAAGCGGTCAGCGGTGCGGTTCCGCCGGGTCTCTGCCTGGACGCTCGGCTGGCTCTGCACGGGTCTCGCCCTCGCGGCGACCGAAGAACCCGGCCTGACGCTGGGCGTCGTAGGGGCGGCCGGCCTAGCCGTGCCCGCACCCTCGCGGGGGCGCCGGCTGGCGGTGCTCTCGTTGCTCGAGCCGTCCCGTCTCTGCGCTCCGGGCGAGGTCGCGGTCCTCGACGGGTCGGAGGCTCGGGTCTGGCTGCTCGGTCGTCCGGCCCGCGAGGACGAGCCCTGCTGGCTCGCGGGACTCGCGACCCTGGCCGCCGCGCGGTCGCACCGCGGAGCGACCTACCTCGTCGCCGACGACCTGGACGGCCCGGCGGACGGCCTGTCGTTCGCCCATCTCGTCAAGCGCGCCGCGATCGCACTGCGCGGCGCGGACTCCTCGGCCGTCGTGGTGGCCGGTCCCCCCGGAGACGGGGTCGACGCGCGGTGGTTCGAGGCCTTTGCCTCCGCGGGCCCGTCGCCCTACCTCGACGCCCTCGCGGCGACACCCGCCGCCTTCCCCGCCGTGCTCCAGGCGCGCGAGCGCTCGTTTCCTGGGGTCGGCGTGTGGCTCGTGGAGCGCGAGGAGCCCTCGGAGCCGCGGCCCGACGCCCTCTTGCGGGTGGCCGTCGCGCTGGCCCGCGGCGCCGCGGCCGTGTTCGTCCACGCGTACGCCGCTGAGGAAGTCCGCGAGCTGGCCGCCTTCCTCGACGCGCTCCCCCCGGACGTCCAGGCGACGTCGGCGCCGCCGCACGACCGGGCTCGCTCGCCCGGCCCCGTGCTGAAGCTCCTGGGCGGCCCGGGAGGCCGGCAGCGCCTGTTCGTGATGTCGCCGCACGACGAGACCGTGGCGTTGCGGCTGGCGCCGCCCACGGTCGAGCGGGCCGAGGTGCTGGACGTCCTGACGGGCGATCGTCGGCCGGCCGAGCTGAATCGGGGGAGTCGCGGAACGGCGGTGGCCTGGCTGCCCCCGGCCCCGCACGTGACGCTGGTCTCGGTCCAACCGTCGGACGCGAGCGTCGGCGAGACCGTCGCGGTCGCGACCCACGTCGGCTTGACGGCCGAGGAGATCATCGCCCGGGAACGGGAGTCCCGGGCGCGCCAAGAGATGCGCCTCGAGACCTTCCGGGCCGCCGCGCGCGTGTCGTACCACTTCACGCTGGCCAGCCTCGGAGAATCCGTGGACGTGGTCACCGACAACGACGCCTTCGGCTCCGGCGACGCCATCGAGTACCGCGAGCTGGAGATGTACGTCAACGGCGCGCTCTGGCGCGGCAGCGCCCCGAAGTTCCCCTTCGTGGCGCCGGAGCAGATCAAGGAGATCCCGCTGCAGCTCACGCTCCACGAGGGCTACGACTACCGGCTCGCGGGTGAAGAGGAGGAGCGCGGCCGCCCCTGTTACCGCATCGCGTTCGAGCCCCGAACGCCGCAGGCCGACTTTCGCGGCACGGTGTGGATCGACGCGCGGGAGTTCTTCCGTGTCCGTCTGGATCTCGTCCGGCTGCACGCCACGGCGCCCGTCACCTCGGACGCGCTGACCCAGTGGTTCGAGCCCGTCGAGACGCCTGCGGGGCCGTTCTGGCTGATGACGAGCCTGCGGGGCCAGATGACCTTCTCCGCGCTCGGCGAGGAGGCGGCGATCGAGCGCACGATCCTGTTCGACGATTTCCGTGTCAACCCTCCGGCGTTCGAAGAGCAGCGGCGGGAGGCGCTGTCCTCGAAGGATCCGATGTACCGCGACTCGCTCGCCGAAGGGTTGGTCGCGCTGGAGCCGCTCGGCCCGGGGGGCGAGCGGGCCGCCGTCCAGGCTTCCCAGACCAGCAACACGCTCTTGATCGCCGGCATGGGTGCCGGGGTCGACGGCGACGTCGCCCTGCCCTTCGCCGGCATCAACTGGTTCGACATGGACTTCAGGCACAGCGGCACGCAGATGGACCTGCTGTGGGCCGGTCCGTTCGCCGGCCTGTCCGTCACCTGGCCGCGGATCGCACCCCGCTGGGAGGCGACGCTACAGGTCCGCGCCGCGGCGATCGGCGAGAAGAGCCGCTACAGCGACGCGACCGGCCGCAACCCCGAGCAGGACGCGTCGATCCTGACCGAACGGGTCCAGGGCTACTTTCGCCGCGGGCTGACGCCGGGGCTGGCCGTGATCTTCAACCCGTCCCTGACCTTCCAGGGATTCTCGCCGGAGGACGGCACGCGCGCCGACTACGTGCTGCCTCCCGACACCTGGATCCCCGGTCTCGGCGTGGAGGGCGTCTACCAGAAGCGGGGCTATCGGATCGCGCTGTTCGCCGAGGCGGAGCACCGGCTGGACTGGGCGCCGTTCGGCCTTCCGGAGGAGATCGCCGCCGGGCCGCCGCCGAGATCGACGCCCGTCCGCTACGGCGCCCAAATCGGCAAGAACTTCTACGCGCACGGCCAGGAGCGCTTCTGGATCGATCTGTCGTTCTTGGACGGCAGCGACCTGGACCGCTACTCGCGCTACCGGTTCCACGAGACCGACGGGCTGCGCCTGCGGGGCTACAACGCGTCGGGGCTGCAGTTCGACCGCGGGGCCCTGGCGGAGATGGCCTACGCGTTCCGCCTGGGTGGCGCCGTTCAGGTCGAGCTGCTCCTGGGCAGCGGGCTGTTGCAGAGCGAGGAGAACTACGGCCCGGGCTGGGAGCACGCGACGGGCGCCGGCCTGAGCCTCTCCTTCGCGGGGCCGGCCGGCACGTTCTTCCGCATCCGCGGATCGCAGGGCCTCGAATCGTCCCTGCCGATCGACGGCGATCGGGGGACGCTGCGGGTCACGGTCATCAAGAGCTTCGGCGGCTGGTGGCCGGCGTCACGCCAGCGTCGGCGGAGCGCGGCCGTCCAGCACGCGCTCGCGGACGACCAAGCCGCCGAGGAACGGCTTCAGGGAGGGCGGTAGGGGGATGGAGAGCCCGACGCGCGCCCGTGCCGCCTTGCCGCTCGTCGCCGTTGCCGCCATGCGTGGCGTATCCGGCGCCGGCTGTTCCCTCCTGCGCACGCTCGCCCGGAGGCCGGTGCTGTCCAGCCGCGGCGCCGAGGCGCTCGTCGCCGCCTGGCTCGCCTTCGCGGGCAACACGGCATTCTGGGCGGGCACGCTGCGGGCCACGGGCGGTGTCTTCGCGCGGCCGGTCCTGCTCGCCGTCGTCGCCCTGCTGCTCCTGCTGCTCTGCGCGATGCTGGCCGCGCTGCTCGATTCCAGATGGTCGTTCAAGCCACTGGCCGGGACGCTGCTCCTGACCTCGGCCGTCGTCGACTACTTCGTGCGCGCCGACGGCATCCGCATCGATGCGACGATGCTGCAGAGCGTCGTCGAGACCGACCTGCACGAGGCGCTGGAGCTGGTGACTCCGGCACTCCTGCTGCACGTCCTCGTTCTTGGTCTCCTGCCGCTCGCGGTCCTGGCCCGCATCCGCATCCGCTACGGCTCCCCGGGTCGCGAGCTGCTCGGCCGGCTCGGCGTCGTGGCGGGAGGGCTGCTCGGCATCGGTCTCGTGGCCCTGGTGTCCTACAAGGATCTCGTGGCTTTCGGACGGGTCCACGAGGCGCTCCGCTACCGGGTCACGCCGTTCAACTACTCGATCGTCCTGCTGCACCGTGCCCTGGATCGCGACTTTCGCGAGCCGGCACGGGTCGAGGCGCTGGGGACCGACGCGCGCATCGCCGCCGCCGCCGCCGGCCGCGAGCGGAGAAAGCTGCTGATCCTGGTGGTCGGCGAGACGGCCCGCGCCGCGAGCTTCTCACTCAACGGATACGAGCGGGAGACGAACCCGCGGCTCGCCGTCGAGAACGTGACCAGCTTCACGCGGTTCTACTCCTGCGGCACGGCCACGGCCGTGTCGCTGCCCTGCATGTTCTCGGCGCTCCCGCGCCGGAGCTATACCGACCGGGCGGCGCGCGCCCAGGAGGGCCTGCTCGACGTGCTGGACCATGCGGGGGTCGCCGTGACCTGGCGCGACAACAACTCCGGCTGCAAGCGCACCTGCGACCGGGTGGAGCAGGAACGGGTGTCGGGCGAGGCATGTTCGGGCAAGGAGTGTTACGACGAGGCGTTGCTCGACGGCCTCGACGACCGGCTGACGGGCGCCGAGGCCGACACCGTGATCGTGCTGCACCAGAAGGGCAGCCATGGCCCGGCCTATCACCGGCGCTACCCGGCGGCGTTCGGCCGGTTTCAGCCGGCGTGCGAGAGCAGCGACCTGCAGGGCTGCGCGCGCCAGGACATAGTCAACGCCTACGACAACACGATCCTCTACACGGACAGCGTGCTCGCGGAGGCGATCGCGCTGCTCCGCCGCCAGGCCGCGCGCGCCGCCACGGCCCTCGTCTACGTCTCCGACCACGGTGAGTCGCTGGGCGAGAGCGGCCTGTATCTCCACGGGCTGCCGTATTCGATCGCGCCCGACGTGCAGAAGCACGTCCCGTTCATCGTCTGGTTCTCGCCTGAATGGGCGGCCGACACCGGCCTCGACCCGGCCTGCGTCGCCGCGCGCCGCGACCTCCCGCTCGGCCACGAAAACCTGTTCCACACGATGCTCGGGCTGATGGAGGTCGAAACGTCGGTCTACGACCCCGCGCTGGACCCGTTCGCCCCCTGCCGCCGCGTGCGCCGAGCGGCCACCGCGTCTATAATCGCCTGGCCCACGTCCGCGATCGACGGGCGCCTCCCGGGTCGCCACCGGCTCCGGGGTGGGCGTCCGCGCCAGAACCCTCGTGGATCACGACGATCTGCAGCTCGTCCGGAGGCTCCTCGCCCGCGACCGGGAGGCGTTCCGGTCCTTCTTCGCCTCGCACTTCCCGCGGCTGCAGCGCTTCGCGATGACCCGGCTGGACGGCGACCCGACGGCCGCCGAGGAGGTCGTGCAGGCCGCGCTCTGCCAGGCCGTCAACAAGCTGGACACGTTCCGGGGCGAGGGGACGCTGTTCAGCTGGCTATGCACGTTCTGCCGGCACGAGATCTCGGCGCACGTCGGGCGCGCGAGCAACGTTCGCGAGGTGGCCCTGGTCGAGGGGGCGCCCCAGGGACGGGCCGTGGTGGACCTCGCCACGGGCGACGACCCGCAGACCGCGCTCGAGCAGGACGAGTTCCAGCGCCGGGTGCACGACACCCTGGACGGACTTCCCTCGCGCTACGGCGACGTGCTGGAATGGAAGTACATCGAGGGGATGCGCGTGAGGGAGATCGCCGGGTGCCTCGGTGTCGGGGAGAAGGCGGCGGAGTCGATGCTGACCCGCGCCCGGCAGGCCTTCCGCGAGGCCTACGAGAGAGAGCCCGACGACGTCCGGACGAAGCCGATCTCGCAGGGGACGGCCTCGGGGGTCCGTCGATGAGGACGGCACGGTGAGCGGTCTCGAAGACGGGACGAACGGCCCCGGCGGCGATCGCGTCGAGCGCCTGCTCCGCCGCGCCGGACCCCGCCCGGCGGCGCCGGAGCCGAGCGCCGCGCGCGTGCTCCGGGTCGTCGAGCGGGAATGGGACGCGGCGATGCGCCGGCGGTCCACGAAGCGACGGCGCGCCTGGACGGTCGCCGCTGCGCTCGCCGCATCGGTCGCGCTCGGTCTGCTCACCGTTCCGCTGCTCCGCACGGCCCGCGCTCCGGTCGTCTCGAGCGTGGCGCTGACGATTCTCGAGATGCGGACCGGGACCGTGCGAGTCGGCGATGCGCCGGGTGTCGCGGACGACGCGCTCGCCGCCGGCACGCGCATCGAGTCGGGAGCGGACGGACGGGCGGCCCTGCGGATGTCCGGGGGCCAGTCCGTGCGGATGGACGTGGGGACGACCCTGCGCCTGGAGTCGCCCGATGCGGTCGTCCTCGAGCGCGGCGCGGTGTACGTCGACTCCGGATCCGACGCGGACCGTGCCGGCCGACCGCTGATCGTGCGCGCGCCGCAGGCGGAGATCCGCGACATCGGCACGCAGTTCGTCGTCGCGCTGGAGGCCTCCCGGCTGCTGGTGCGGGTCCGCGAGGGCCGCGTCCAGCTCCGGGACGACCGCGGGACGCACACGGCGGACGAGGGCGTGGAGCTGACCCGCGGGCCGGCGGGGGAGATCTCGCGGCGGTCGATCCTGTCCCACGGACCGGAGTGGGAGTGGGTGGGCGAGATCGCGCCCGCCCCGGCGATCGAAGGGCGCCCGCTCCGCGAGTTCCTCGACTGGGTGGCCCGGGAGACCGGCCGGCCCGTGGTGTTCGACGGCGCGGAGGTGGCGGAGCGCTCCGAGGAGATCGTCCTCCGCGGTACGATAGACGGGTTGCGGCCGGAGAAGGCGCTGGACGCGGTCCTGCGGACCTGCGGCCTCCGGTGGAGCCTGGAGTCGGGGCGTTTCGTGATCGGGAGCGCCCGGGAGGACGGGGCCGGCGGATGATCGATGGCTTCCCGGGCCGGAGCTTGGTCCGGCCCGGGTGGGCCGGGTTCCTCGTCGTCCTGAGCTGCGCCGGCGGATCGGTCGGGGCGGCGGCCGAGCCGCGGATCTTCGAGGGCCAGCCGCTGGCCGAGGCGATCGAGACGCTCCGCGCGCAGGGGATCGAGATCCTCTACAGCTCCGCGCTGGTGGGGCCGGCGATGCGCGTCGAACGCGTCCCGGAGGCGACCACGCCCGTCGACATGCTCCGTGCGCTGGTCGCGCCGCACGGGCTCACCGTGCAGTCCGGGCCCGGGGACAGCCTGCTCGTCGTGCGCCTACCGGCGCCGGGGACGATCCGCGGGATCGTGCGCCTCGCCGGCGGGGGACGCTTGCCCGTGAGTGCGCGCGTCGCGGCGGGTGGCGCCGCGACGAGCACCGGCCGTGGCGGCGGGTTCGAGCTGCGGGTTCCGGCCGGCTTCCACGCGGTCCAGGTCGTCGCGGCGGCGCACATGCCGCGCGAGATCCCCGGCGTGATGGTCGAGCCCGGGTCCACCGTCGAGCTGATCGTCGAGCTGTCGCCCGAGGTCTCGCTCGAGGAATCCGTCGTCGTCCAGCGCGAGGGATCGGACGGCAGCGTCGAGATCGCGCCGGCGCAGCTCCGCGAGGATCCGGGGCTGGCCCGCGACGTGATGCGGGCGGTGTCGCGCACGCCCGGGACGGCGGGCTCGGACGTCTCGGCCGCCATCCACGTGCGGGGTGGGCGGGACGACGAGATGCTGGTCATCCTGGACGGCCTCGAGATCTACCAGCCGTTCCACGTCCGCGATCTGGGCGGCGGGTTCCTGGGGTTGATCGACAGCTCCGACGTCGGACGGGTCGGCTTCTTCCGCGGCGGTTTCCCGGTGCGCTACGGCAATCGTATGAGCGGCGTCCTCGACATCGCCTCCGTCGACCCCACCGGGGGCACGCGGACGACCGTGGGAGTCCAGACCGGTCAGGCGCGCGTCTCGTCGCAGGGACGATTCGGCGGCGACCGCGGCCTGTGGCTGGTCTCCGCCCGTGCCGGGGCGCCGAAGCAGTCGTTTCCCGAGTGGATCTCGGAGAGCGAGTACGACCCGAGGTACTACGATTTCCTGGGGAAGATCGAGAGGAGGGTCGGGCAGCACGTCACCGTGGCCGCCCACCTGCTGTTCGGCCTCGACGACGCGGAGTCGCGGACGGGGCCCGTCCTGACGGACCCGCCGGCCGACGTGACCGCGGTCGACACCTCGTACGGTAACCTCTACGGCTGGATCACCGTCCGCTCGGCGTGGAAGGCGAAGCTGGCGGCAGAGACCGTGATCTCGCTGGGGGAGATCGATCGGGACCGGCGCGTCACGGTCGCGGGGCTCGGCGCGGCGCGCGACGATCGGGAGTTCGAGGTCGGCGGGCTCACGCAGGCCTGGACCTACGACGCCGGACGCCACGGGGTGCAGTGGGGGGTCGGGTATCGCCACCTCCGCTCGGACTACGTCTACACGGCGTTGCCTCCAGGATCGATGCGGCCACTGACGGCCGGGCCGTCGGGAGGCGAGACGTTCGCCTACCTGTCCGACACGGTGCGGATCGGCGACGTGCTCGAGATCGAGCCCGGAGTGCGCTGGGAGAGCGAGACCTACACCGGATTCGACGACGGCTCCTACGCGCCGCGGCTCAGCCTCTCCTGGCTCGCCGGGGAGCGGAGCGTCGTCCGGCTCGGCTGGGGGATGTACCACCAGGCGCAGCGGATCCACGAGCTGCAGATCGAGGACGGCGTGCAGGGCTTCTCGCCCTCCGAGACCGCCGATCAATTCGTCGCCGAGTACGGTTTTCTCGGGGACGACGGCCGTGGGTTGACGCTGGGCGCCTACTACAAGGAGGTCGACGACGTGCGTCCGCGCTTCGAGAACCTCTTCGATTCGACCGGCTTCCTGCCGGAGGCCCGGGCCGACCGAGTGCTGGTGGCGCCCGATCATTCGACGATGACCGGCGTCGAGCTGCAGCTCCGCGGCCGGGCGGCCGCGGGGCTCCGCTGGTTCGCCGGCTACGCGCTGTCGCGCGCCGAGGACACGATCGACGGCGCCGACGTTCCCCGAAGCTGGGACCAGCGGCACGCCGTCGATGCGGGCATCTCGGGCAGCTTCGACGAGGGCTGGGGCTTCGGCCTCACCGGCTCCTACCACTCGGGCAGGCCGACCACCGGTGCCACGGCCGAGACGATCGATGACGAAACCGTCATCGTCTTCGGGCCGCGCAACCGGGAGCGCCTGCCGTCCTACCTGCGCTTCGATCTCCAGGGCTCGCGCGCGTTCCGCTTCGGGCGGCACCGCCTGAGCTTCCGCTTCGACGTGATCAACCTGCTGGATCGCGACAACGTCTGCTGCGTGGACGGGTTCGAAACGGTCCGGGGCGCGGACGGGCCGACGGTCGAGCGACGGGACAGGCGCTCGCTGTCGCGGACCTATTCCCTCGGCTCGGTCTGGGAGTTCTGAGGGACGGGTTTCCCCGGGCCGCGATCCTGCGCGGCCCGCCGGTGCGCATCGTCGCCCGCCGCCTTCCTTCGGAGGTCGCCGAAGCACCGGGGACAAGTGGTTCCATACCGCAGGAATCGAGGTCGATCAGAAGACAGGCGTGGTCATCGGCACGTTCGACCGGTTCAACTTCAAGACCGCCTCCGGTTTCCAGGTCGCGCTGGTCCCCGTGAGTGCTGGGAGTTCGGTTGCCCCGTCGTTGTGGAAAAGAAGGTCAAGGTCAAAGTGGAGCCTACCCGAAGCACCGTGGCACCTTGCCGGCCGCAACTGGGAAACTGCTCTTCGGTGCTCGACGCCCGCCGCGCACCTGGCGGCAGCGGGATCCGGGGGAGGGGGGCGGAAACGCGGCAACTTTTGGCCGGGACGGTGCGTTCCATGCTGCGCGAATGATCGAGGCGGTCTTCGAACGGGTGGCCCGTGAGCACAAGGACCGCGTGTTCAGCCACGCGGTCTGGCTGTTGCGCGACCGCGAGGAGGCCGCCGACGTTGCCCAGGAGGTGCTGGTGAGGCTGTGGCAGCATCGAGAGCGGGTGCAGGTCGAGGCGGCCCTGGGCTGGCTCCTCAAGGCCACCCATCGGCTGTGCATCGACCGCTGGCGCCGGCGCCGGGCCCGACCGGAGGTGCCGCAGCGCGAGGGGCTGCCACCGCCCGAGGACCCCGCGCCCGACCCGGAGCGCCGCTGCCTGGGCGCAGCGGTGGGCGCAGCGCTGGGGGCCTCGCTCGACCGGGCGCTGGGCTCGCTCGACGATCGCCCCCGCGCGGCCATCCTGCTGCGCGAGGTCGAGGGCCTGCCCTACGACGAGATCGCCGAGACGCTGGGCGTGCCGCTGGGCACCCTCAAGTCCATGATCCACCGCTCGCGCGAGAAGTTGCGCGATGCGCTGATCCGCGAGGGGGTGCGCCCTTGAACGCCTGCGAGCGCTGCCGTGAGTGGGTCCACGCCAGGATCGACGGCGACCTGGCGGGTGACGCTGCGCGCGAGCTGCAGGCGCACCTCGAGTCTTGCGCGGCGTGCCGCGACGAGGCGGCCTCGCTCGAGCGCCTGGTGCTCGATCTCCGCGGCGCGCCTGTCGAGCGGATGCCCGACGACGCGTTCGCCGCGGTGCTCGCCCGCACGTCGCGCGCCTCCCCAGGCCGGACGGCTTCGTTCGTTCGCCGCCGCGGCGCGTGGATCGGCCTGGCGGCCGCGGCCGGGATCGCCGCCGCGCTCTTGTCCTTCCGGCCCGGCGACGACGGCGGGCCGACTCCCGAGGAGATCGCGCAGGCTCGCCGCGATGTCCAGGTTGCCCTGGCCCTCACCGCCGACGCGCTCCAGCGGGCCGAGACGGTCGGGAAGCGCGTGTTGACCGAGGAAGTTTCCCCGACGCTGCAGCGGGTCCCGATCCGCTGGCGCAACGTTGCCGAGTCCGGCAGGAGAAACCGCACATGAACAAGACACTCGCCGCCGTCGCGCTGGCCCTCGCGCTCGGGCCGTTCCCCGCCCGGGCGGCCGAGCAGGACATCACCCGTCATCCGGCCTACGTCGATGGGTCGGCGATCCTCGAGCTGGCGGGGGAGGACGGCGACATCGTGGAGGTCAGCATCGGGCCGGGGCTGATGGGCGCCATGCGGGCCGGCGTCGACGACGCGACAGGCCTGCTTTCCGGGCTGCGCGGGATCTACGCCTACGTCGTCAATCTGGACCACGATGCGGCCCGTGAAGCCGGCGCCCGCCGCAAGGTCAAGTCCCTCGAGCAGCAGCTCTCCGCCACGGGCTGGGAACGCATCGTGCGCGTCCGCGAGGAAGGCGACCACGTCAACGTCTTCACGCGCCCCGGCGGCGACGGCAGGCCGGGCAGCGCGCAGATCGTCAGCGGCCTCGTCGTGCTCGTGCTCGAGGGCGACGAGAGTCAGGTGGTGTTCGTCAACATCATCGGCGACATGGACATGGCCAAGTTGGGCGCGCTGGCCGACACGGTCAACCTCCCCGGGCTGAGGGACCTGAGCGGGGACGACGAGTGAGCGGCCGAGCGGCGCGAGCCGTGGCCTGGCTGGCGACGATCGGCGTCAGCGCGGGCTGCGGCCTGTTCCATCGCGGGCCGTCGGGGATGGAGGGCGCCCTCGAGCGGCAGCTCGACTGCGACCTGAACCGCCAGTTCGGTCTCGAACTCGGGAGCGTGACGGCGCCGATCGCGAGCGGAATCCTGCGTGCCGCGGCCGACGACGAGCACGGATCCCTGGTCGAGCAGCTTCATCTGCGCCACGTCGGCGTCGCGGTCTTCGAGGTTCGGGAGCCGGGCGACAAGCCCGCCCGCCTCGACCCGCGCAAGCTCGGCCTCGAGGGCTGGGAGACCGTGCTGCGCGTCAAGGACGACGGCGATCAGGTGCTGCTGATGTCGCGGCCGGAGCGCGGCGGGATCCGCGAGGCCGTGCTCGTGTCCTACGACGGCGAGGAGGTCGTCGTCGTGCGGGTCAAGGGCCAGCTCGACGGGCTGATCCAGGCGGCCGCGGCGGCGGCGCGGGACGACGCCGGGAGACGAATCGGCACCGGCCAGGACCGAGTCCGCTAGCGGCACGGGAGGAACGTCAGGGCTCGATGGCTGCCACGCGCCGGGCGAACGCGTCGATCTGCTTGTGCAGCGTGAGGCCTTCGACGGTCCCGTCCGGCGCGACGGCGAACGTCACCGTCCCGCGATCCGGCGCGATGCGGAACGACACGCCGGACTCCGGAACCAGGCGGGCATCGGGCTGTCCCGGGTTCTGGACGAGCAGCGCGTCCCCGTCCCGCAGCACGCGCAGCCGGATCTCGGGAGCGGCGGTCGGGCTGTAGATGCCCGCGTAGCGCTCGAGGACCTCCGCGGCGAGCGTCACGGCCGTCCCGTACTGCGATCGCTGCGGCTCGCGTCGCAGCTCCGAGAGGTCGGGGCCGTTCTCGAACAGCTCGGCCATCCGGCGGGTCTTGCGCTTCCGGGCCAGCTCGTGGGGCAGGTCGAAGCGGACGACCTCGTCGAAGTTCGCCAGGTTGTAGACGTACACCCGCCGGGCGCGCAGGTCGTAGACGGTCGAGTAGCTCGTGAAAGCTCCCGGCCCTCGCTGGTGGATCGACTCGAGCACGGCGGCCACCGTCTGCAGCGAGACGTCGCGGCGCGTGGCCAGGACCTGCTCGGCGCGGGCAAAGCGCTGGCAGCGGTAGCCCGAAGGCCGCAGTCGCGTGTTGGTCGCGAGCAAGTGGTCCGCCTCCCCGATCCGCGCGACGGACAGGCCCGAGTCGGGCAGCCAGGCGACGACGGCGGAGTCGCCGGTGGCGTCGGCGAACAGGAACTGCGAGCGAGACAGGTGAGGGCAGTTGTGCGCCTCGAAGTAGGCCAGGGCCTGTTCGACGGTCGCGCACTCGTTCATGATCTTCTCGATCAGGTTCTGGGGGGTCGGCCGGGCGGGGTCGGGTTCCCACGGCACCTGGGCCACGACCGCGGCGTCGAAGGCCAGCCCCTGCTCGTTCATCCCGCCCTGCGCGAAGTCGTCCCGGAACCCGACGTTGACCCGACCGAAGCGACCCGGCTTGCCCGGGACGAACCAGATCACCCCCGGCTCGGTCCAATCCTCGTTGTTCCCCATCAAGACCGTGGTGTCGTCCTTCAACGTCAGGATCGCGCAGGCCTCGGCGATCGGGCCGGCGGGCAGCGCCGCCGCCACGGCCAGCGCGGCTCCGATCCGGCGACGTCGGTCCATCGGCCCTCCTGCTGGCGGCCATGCTGCGCCGGCGTCGCCGGTTTGGCAACTCCCTCGCCGGTCTGTCGGCCTCGCGCGCGGCACGCCGGGCGGGCGAGCGGCGTGATCCGGAAGGCCCGAGGGGGTCGGTCAGGCGAGCACGAACGGTCGGGCGGCTCGTGGCCCGCGCCGTGCTCGCAACTGATGAATCGTGGGAGGCGGAAGCTGGTCGAGGAACCGCAGGTAGCCCGGGAGGTCGAGACGGCGCAGGGCTTTCGTGCGGCGTAGCGCCGCCGAATCCTCGGCCGTCGTGGGCAGGTCGCGCGCGAGGTCGAGTCTCTCAGAGCGAGCGTCCACGCCGTCGAGCTGGAGCAGGAACCGGATATCCGCCATCTCTTGCAGCGCCCGCCCGGGATCGTTCTTCATGGCATGAACCTTCATCGCCGCGAGGTGTTCCGCGCGGGGAACGCTCAGCTCGTGGCCCCCCAGCCGGAGCGTTGCTCCCGTCGACTCGAACAGTCGCCGCGCAGTCTCGCCATCCACGTAGATCAGATCGACGCGGCCCAGCTCGGCCTTCGGATGCAGGTGGTTCGAGTAGCCCGCGCTCGAGTGGAGGGTCTCGTAGCCCAGGGCTTCCAGAAATGCGACCAGACGCTCGCGGACGCGAGCCTCCGTGACGAAGTCGAGATCGAACGTGGCCCGCGAGAGGCCGTAGGCGTGAAGAGCGAATGCTCCAGCCAGCGCGAAGCGCGCATGCTCTCGGCCGAGGAAACCCGCGACCTCGGCGATGACCCGCGAGAACTCCATCCGGCCGTCCCTCGAGCGGTGAGAATACCACCCGAGGACGCAGACCCGAACCGGGGAGCGGCGGCGGTCATGGTTCGGTTCGAAACCGCGGGCCAAGGCTTCGAGCCGAACCGGCGCCGCGCCGGGACGGGGGCGAGGCCGGCCCGGGCGCGGCTCCTGCGGCGGGGGTCTGTCAGGGAGCCTGGCCGTGGCATAGACTGATGGCCGTGGTCACGACCGTCGGGCACGGCATCGCCGAGTGGCTGGACGACCGGCGGCGCGCCAGCGGGTTGCGGACCGCGCCGCTGCCGCTCGACGACCTGCCGAGCTGGCGGCTACGGGACGGACGGCTGCAGCACGCGACGGGGAGGTTCTTCTCCGTCGTCGGCGCGCGCTCGCACTCCGCGGAGCCGCGGCTCGACGGCATCGAGCAGCCGTTGATCGACCAGCCCGAGGTCGGCATCCTCGGCTTCCTGCTGCACCGCGCCGCGGATGGAGCGCTCGTCCTGGCGCAGGCCAAGGCCGAGCCGGGTAACGTCCACGCCGTGCAGATCGGTCCGACCGTCCAGGCGACCGAGAGCAACTACCTTCGCGTGCACGGCGGAGCGGCGACGCCCCTCCTGGAGCGCTTCCTGCGCCCCGCGCGACCGCCCGTCTCGGATTCGCTGCAGTCCGAGCAGGGGAGTCGGTTCCTGGCCAAGTTCAATCGCAACCAGGTCGTCGAGACCGCGGACGATCCGGTCGAGCCCCCCGGAGCGAACTGGAAATGGGTGCGGTCGGAGGAGCTGCTCGAAGCGCTGCGCTCCGACTTCACCGTCAACACCGACGCCCGCTCGGTGCTGGCCTGCACCGACTGGGATCGACTGGCCCCCGGCGGCGAGGCGTTCGCGCGCTGGCGCGGACGCGGCGGCTGGCGCGAGCTGCTGTGGCGGTCGGCGCGAGGGGCGTCGTCCGGGATCGAGGCGGATCTCTGCCGCGCCGAACGGACGCTCGCGACGTGGCGGTCCAGGTTCCGCGTGAAGCTGGAGCGGGTGGCCCTCGAAGCGCTGGCGGCGTGGGGGCTCCGGGACGGCACCCTGGCCCGCCGCGCCGGCGGGGACTTCGAGATCGTCGGTCGCCGCGTCCACGCGCCCGGCCGGGAGGTCGCCGACTGGGACCAGCCGCTCGTGGCATCGCTCGTCGAGGGCGAGGTCGTCCTCGTGGCCCAGGTGCGCGAGGGCGCGCTCTGCTTCCTGTTCCGGGCCAGCCCCGAGGTCGGATTCCGCGAGGGCGTGCAGTGGGGGCCGACGCTGCAGCGTCCCGGGGGCGATCCGCCGGCGGGCGCGTGGGGCGAGTGGCTCGGACGGCGGAGCGACGTCGAGGTGCTGGCGAGCTGCCTGCAATCGGACGAGGGCGGACGCTTCGACCGGGCGATCGCGCGCTATTCGGTCCTCCTGGCCCCCGAGGAGATCGACGCCCCGCTCGACGACGGGCTGTGGATGAGCCTGGCCCTGGTCCGCCGGTTGCTGCCCCGCCCGGGCACGTTCACGAACGAAGCGCGTAGCGCGCTGTCCGTGTTGCTCTCGGACCTGTGATGTGAGCGGCAGCCCGGCGCAGGTCACCGTGGTCCTGGCGACCTACGATCGACCGGAAACGCTACAGGTCGCGGTGCGCTGCGTGCTGCGTCAGAGCCGGGACGACTGGCGGCTGCTCGTCGTCGGGGACCATTGCGCCCCCGCGACGGGCGAGCTGCTGCGCTCCTTCGACGACCCGCGCATCCGCTACCTGAACCTGCCGGCGCGCTGGGGCGAGCAGTCCGGCCCCAACTCGATCGGCATCGCGCTCGCGGCCACCCCCTGGATCGCGTTCCTCAACCACGACGACCTGTGGCTCGTGGACCATTTGGAGCGGGCCATCGACGCGCTCGAGCGCGAGGCGGGCGGGTTCCACCTGTCCGGCTGCGCCTTCGCCTTCGTCGCGCGCGAGGAGGCGGGCCAGCGCATCCCGCTGTTCGCGAGCCGCAACGAGCACCAGGCTCCCGCGGAGCGCATGGTCAACCCGCGGGTCCGCGAATTCGAGCCTTGCAGCGCGTGGACGCTGCGGACCGACGTGGCCCGCGCCGTCGGATCGTGGACCTCAGCGCGGGCCCTGCACCGCACGTCGCTGCACGACTGGGTGCTGCGCCATTGGCGGCACGGCACGCGCTTCGTGATGTCGGAGTCCGTCACCTGCCTGAAGGTCACGACGCAGTACCACGGTCACCGGCGGGGCGAGGTGACCTACGGTCGCGCGAGCCCGGAGCACCGGTGGCTGGATCGCCTGCTCGAGGAGCGGCGGCCGGAGGCCCTACGCGAGTGGCTCGACGAGCAGTGCCGCACGCACTCCCACCTCGGCCGGAACTGGTTCTGGGGCAGGAAGGCCTTTCTGCTGTCGCCGCTCGACCCCCTGGCCCGCTGGGCCATGCGCACGCGGGGCTTCGACCTGCACGACTTCCTCGCCGACCTGCTCGGACGGCCGCGGGGCCGCTTCTCCCGCCGCCTGCTGCGCCTGCGCACGGGTCAGCCGGCGCCGCCGGCCGTGGCGCTCGACGAGCTGCTGGAGCACTGCCGGCGAGAGCTGGCCGCGCAGCCCTGAGCGTCGAACTCGCCCGATGCCGCCGGCGGGACGGAAGTCGATTCGCGATCACTGCTCGACCGGGCCGCCGTTGCCGTACGGCTGGCAGCCGGTGGCGCAGGCGACGTAGGCGTAGCAGGAGTTGCTGTACACCTGCCCGTTCGAGCAGATCACGGGATCCCAGACGTCGATGCAAGCAACGCAGGGGCGCGGACACCCCGTGCACTTCGTGCCGCCCCCGCCGCCGCCGCCCTTGCCCGCGAAGGAATCGTGCGTGGCGACCAGGGCCACGACTCCGAACACCAGCACGCCGATCAGGCCCGCCAACACGGTATTGCGCACGCTCTTGCTCATGCCGACCTCCTCTCACGGTTGACGACCGCACGATCAAACCACGGCCGGGCAGCCGAAATCAAGGCCCTCGACGAGCGGGTCGTGGTCCAGTTTGAAACCTCGGCCCGCGGGATCAGGGGCAGTCGCCCGAGGACGGCAGGCGCTGCTCGGCGGCGCTGGTGTAGCCGTAGTGCGTCGAGCCGATCGCGCCGTTGGACCGGACCAGGTAGAAGAAGGCCTCGCCGGGGGGCCGGCTCGTCGCCGGTCGCGTCCTCGGCCGCCGCGGCCGGAACGTCGTCGGCCAGACAGGTGACGGGTCCGAGATTCTCGGTCACGGGCAGCGTTCCGCGGATCAGGTCGTAGCTGTCGGTGCAAGGCAGGGGCTCCCAGGCGAGCGACAGACTTCCCGCGGTCGCGTCGAGAGCGAGGCCACGCACCTGCACGAGGCAGGGCGTCTCCGAGGGCACGAGCGTCTCGACCTGCATCACGGAACAGCCGCCGGGCAGGAGGTCGAGCCCTTCCAGCTCGACGACCTCGCAAACGTGGGCCGCGAGGTCGATGTCCGAGGAGTACAGGTCGGTCGTGCCGCCCCCGCAGAGGTCGTGGAGCAGGAGCTGCTCGCCGCCCGTGCAATCGGTGCGGCCGAGGTCGATGACGCCGATCCCGTGGAGCGGCGGATAGCTCAGGCCGCACTCGATGACCAGCGTCCTGCTGACGAGCGAGCCGGGCACGTCCGGGCCCGACCCGCCGACGTAGCTGAGGCCCAGAGCGAAGAGGTGCTGGGGCGAGCAGGGCACGGTCAACACGGCCGAGCCGGGGCCGTCCGCGTAGGGCTCCTGGTGCACGAGCGTCCACAGGCTCGCGTCCCGGCCCGGGTCGAAGGGCGTCTCGGCCCGGTACAGGTCGTAGCTCGCCACGACGGCAGAAGCGGGGAGGGGCGTATCGCCGGGACCGCTCACCGCGTGCACGCCGGCCGCGACGTCGGGGAACAAGAAGGAGAGCGTGACCTGCGACCCACCACCCCACGCGCCCACCACGATCGGGCGCGGCAGCTCGACCATTCCGAGCACGCTCGGCGAGGGGCTCGGATCCACGCGCGAAAAATCCCACCAGCGAACGGAGCCGGGCGTCTCGCTCGCGCGCAGGGCGATGAAGAACGCTCTGTCGCCGGCTGCGCTCCGGTCCTCCACGACCAGCGTCAGGTGACCGAAGGGCGTGCCCGCCGTCTGGCATTCGGATGTCCCGATCCAGCCCTGGATCCCGCGCAGGGGCGGCTGGTTCGACTGCCACCACGCGCCGCCGCTCGGACAGCCGCCGGCGAAGTTGTGGCCCACGGTGGAGTTCGTCGACTGCCAGAAGCGGCCGATCTCGCCGTCTTGGTTGGCCGACCCGGCGGGGTCGAACCGCAGCTTGTCCGTCGTGGAGCCCCCGCTGATCGTGGCGAACTGCTGCGTCGTCGCCAGGCTGTCGGCGACGGGGCCGACCGCGAGCGCCAGGAGGACGATCGAAGAGCGTGTTCCGTGGCCGACAGGGGCGCGTCGCGAACGGCGGGCGCCGGCAGGCCGCCCAGGCGCCGCGGTCGCGAAGCGCTCGCCGCGTCCGCCAGACCGTTGACCCGTCATGCCGGCCCCCAAGCAGGCTGGCGACATTATATACCCCGGCCCGCAGGCTGGCCGTCTCGCCCGTGCCGGTCCTGGGCCGGCCGTCGAGGTAGCCCGCAGCGATCTCGCGCCGCTTCGTGATCACCCCGTTACAGCCGCACCACTCGCAGAGGGGGAGCTGGAGGTAGAGCGAAAGGGGCTCGTCCGCGCGGACCCGGCCGGTCGTGCCCTCGACCTTCGAGCCGTCGGCCAGCGCGACCTCGGAGCGGGTCGAGCGCCGGATCGATGCCGCGGTCGGCCATTTGCAAGTCGATTCGTGTGCAGGACCCGTCAGCCCGCGTTCGCCGGGGCGGGCCCGTCCGGTAGCTCGCCGAGCATCACGCCGCCGAGAAGCATCAGGCCGCCGAGCCACTGGAGCGCGCTCAAGGTCTCGGCGCCCAGCGCCACGGACAGCAAGGCCGCGACCAGAGATTCGAGCGAGAAGATGAGGCCCGCGCGCGTGGGCGACGTGTGGCGCTGCCCCCAGGTTTGGCCCAGGAAGGCCGCCGCGGAGCAGATCAGCCCGAGGTACGCGAGTGAAGCCAACGATCCACAGGACAGCTGGATCGGCGCGCTCTCGACCGCGAGCGCGAGCGGAAGCGCCAGGGCCGCCACGACCGCCAGCTGTGCGAACGAGAGCGCGGCCGGCGGCAGCTCGCGCCCGCGGCGGTCGAGCGCGACCATGTGCGCGGCGAAGGCCAGGGCGGAGAGGAGCGTGAGCGCGTCGCCGACGTTCACTCCCGCACCGCGCGGATCGGTGAGCAAGTAGAGCCCCGCCACCGCCGCGAGCACGGCGACGATCGCGCGCTTGCGGAGCGTGCGCTTCGAGTACAGTCGCGCGAGCGGCGGGACCATCGCGACGTAGGTCGCGGTGATGAAGCCCGAGCGAGCGGGTGTCGTGTACTGCAGGCCCGTGGTCTGGAAGGCGAAGCCCGCTCCCAGCAAGGCGCCGATCCAGCCGGCCGTACGCCAGCGCGTCCAGGCGCTGCCCGCGCCGTCGAGCGCGAATGCGCCGCCTCCGAAGAAAAGCACGAGCGCCACGGCGGCCAGCGCGAAGCGCAGCGCAATCAGCGTGAAGGGCGGGACCGTCGCGAGGGTCTCCTTGACGACGAGAAACGAGCTGCCCCACGCGACGGTGCCGCCCAACAGCACGAGCTCGGCGCGCAGACGGGTTGTCATGCAACTCCTCCGAGGGCAGCCCAGGTCGCGCGCGGGCGAGGCTCGGGGCGCCGGAGACAACGACCCCGCAGGCTCAGGGAGCGCCGCGCGCCGCGAGCTTTCGCCGCCGGCGCAGTTCCTGGTCTCCTCGATCGTCGAAGGCGATCGCGCGCTCCCAATCCCGCAGAGCCTCGGCGCCGCGCCCCAGGCTCTCCAGCGCCATCGCCCGCCAGGAATGGGTGTAGCTCAGGTAGTAGCGGCCGATCGCGTGGCGCGGCTCCCGCTCCAGCACTCCGTTCAGCTGGCCGATGGCGCGGTCGAACCAAGGCAGACCCTCGGCGGGGCGGTTCCGCCGGCAGGCCAACTCGCCCAGATTCGTGGAGGTGCTGGCGAGCAACAGCCGGTACTCGAGCACCGCGGGATGGTCGTGCACCAGAGCGTCCTTGAGCTCCAGCGCGCGCCGGTAGGGCGCCTCGGCCTGGTCCAGCCGGTCGGTGAGGATCAACGCCCCTCCGAGATTGTCCCAGCTCGCCGCCAGTGAATTCCGATAATCGGCGACGTTCGGGTGCCGCGCCACGAGTTGCTCGCCGACCCGCGTCGCCACCTCGAGATGCGGGATGGCCTCGGCGGAGCGCCCGGTCGTCGAGTACAAGTTGGCGAAGTTGACGTGGCTCTTGACCACGGCGCTCATGCGATCCGTGTCGTCGGGCCGCTCGCGCAGCAGGGCCTCGCGCAGGGCGAGACCGCGTTCGTGCAGTTCCTCGCCCTCCGCTCCGCGGCCCGTCCGGTCGTAAAGGTTTGCGAGATTGTCGTGAAGGTTGGCCAGCTCCACGCGCGCGGCGTCGCCGGGGTGGCCCTGGGCGATCAGGCGCTCGGCGAGATCGAGTCCCCGGCGGTACGCGGCTTCCGACTCCGCGTGGCGACCCGTATCCATGAAGAGGATCGCCAAGCCGTTGTTCATCTGCAAGACGTTCTCCAGATACCGCGATTCTCCGGGGTGCGAGCGCGAGAGGCCCTCGAGGATGGCGATGCCCGCTTCGTAGGCCTGCTGCCCGGCGTCCATCTCGCCCAGCTCGCGATGGATCTCGCCCAGCCGGTGCTGCGCCACTCCCAGCTCGCCGCGCAGCTCCGGATCGTCGCCGCGCTCTTGCGTGAACTTCTCGTAGAATTCCTGGGCGGTTCGGAGCAGCTTCGCGCGAAGGTGCTCCAGGCCGTGCGCGCGCAGCTCGCTGCTATCGGCCACGCGGGTCAGGTAGCTGTCGACGGCTCCCCGGGCCAGGCGGAAGTTGGCTTCCGCGCGGTCGCGCTGGCTCTCGACCTCCGTCTGCTTCTGTCGCAGCAGGATCGTGCCCGCGGACAGCCCGACGACCGCGGTCAACAGCAGCGCGGCCGCTCCGGCGACCCAGGCCTTGTGGCGCCGGGCCCAGCGTCCGGCCCGCTTGGGCAGCGGCTCGGGGTAGGCCTCGACCGGTTCATCGGCGAGAAACCGCTGGACCTCGCGGGATAGCGCGCCCGCACTCGGGTACCGTTCGTCCGGGGACTTGGCCAGCGCCTTGAGGCAGATCGCCTCGAGAGCCGGCGCCGCAGCCGAAGAGCGTTGCCTCGGCGGCAGCGGCGGCTCTTCGCGAACGCGGCGCAGGGTCTCCTCGATGCTGGAGCCGGAAAACGGCGGCTCGCCGGTGAGGATCTCGTACAGGATCGCGCCCAGGCCCCAGACGTCGCTGCGGGAGTCGACCTCGTCCAGCCGCCCGTCGGCCTGCTCGGGGGGCATGTAGGCCGGGGTCCCCAGGAGCTGACCGTGCAGGGTTCGGCTGGCGGGCCCCTCGTCCCCCGACGGAGCGTGCGCGGATGGCGGCGCATTCACACCGGCCGGCTGGAACTCCGCCGCAGGCTCATGCACGACCTTGGCCAGGCCCCAGTCCAGCACCACGACCTCTCCGAAGTCACCGAGGATCACGTTGGCGCCCTTGAGGTCGCGATGGATCACGCCGCGGGAGTGGGCGTAGGCCACCGCATTGGCCACGCCGACGAACGCGTCCAGGAGTTCGCGCAGGTCCAGCGCGGTGGCGTGGCCGAGACGGAGCTTGTCCTGATAGGCGGCGCTGGCCTCGCTCAGCGTCCGTCCGCGCACGAAGCGCATGGTGTAGAACGGTGCGCTCTTCTCCCGCGCGGACAGCTCGTACACGGGGACGATGCCCGGATGCTCGAGCTGACCGGTGATTCGCGCCTCGCGCAGGAAGCGGGCCCAGACCGAGGGGTTGCCGGTCTGCGTCGGCCGGATTTCCTTGAAGGCCACCTCGCGCCCGATCTGGGCGTCGCGCGCCAGCCACACCTGGCCCAACCCTCCCTCCGCGTGCAGTCGATTCAGCGTGTAGCGCTCGCGGGGCAGATCGCCGCGTTCGAGCGTCTGGACCAGGACGTGGCCGGCCAGCTCCGGCGCGTCGAGGTCCAGGGTCTGGCGAAGGACCGGCGTGTCGACGGTGGCGAGCGCGCCCGCCGCCCGCCCCAAGGCAGGGAGCGCGCGGAGCGCCGCTCCGGGATCCTGGCCGTGCTTGGCCAGTTTCTTTCCGACCAACCGTTCCAGGATCTCGCGATCGGCGGAGGCGATCCACCCCCGCGTCTCGAGCCATTCCGCTGCGGGCACCTCGGGGTCGGCCGCCGCCGCCGCACAGGCCTCGTCGACCTTCGCGGCGTCGAGCAGCTCGGCCCGCGCAGCGAGCAAGACAGCCAAGAGCCGCTCGGCGGGATCGGGGGACGGCATCGCAGTTCCTCCGGGGAGCCATCGAGTATAGGGCTGCGTAATGGCTTCGTTCGAGACCCGCACGGTCCGGGCGGCCGAGCTGCTTCGACCGCCGGCCGTTACGGCCGCAGCTCGGCGAGCGAGACCTCGACGACGAGGTCGTGGGCCACCGCTTCGAGGTCCGTGCGCAGCTCCTCGAGCGAGACGGCCATCGGCAGGTGCAGGCGCGCCGTGGCGCGGAACATGGTCTGACCCGACATGGGCGCGTCGAAGCACTCCGTATCCAGCTCCTCCACGTTGACCTGCCGTCGGGCGAGGGCGGTGGAGATGTCGCGCACGATCCCGGGGTGGTCTGCGCCGAGGACCTCCATGCGCACCTCGCGGAACCGCGCCGCGGCGGTCGCGCCGGCCTCCGCGACGACCGTCAGGCCGCGCGCGCTTAGCCGCTCCAAGGCCTCCCGCAGCGCCTCGGTCCGGGCGTACGGCACGGCCACCCGCAGCACGCCGGCGAACTTGCCGGCCAGATGGGACAGCCGGCTCTCGAGCCAGTTGCCTTCGTGGGCGGCGATCGTCTCCGCGATCGCCTCGACCAGTCCCGGACGGTCGTCCCCGATCACGGTCACGACCAGATACGCCGATGCGGTCAAAGCACCCCTCCTCGCCAGATCGACATTATAGAAGTAGTCGGGCGGCGGGCGGGAGTCCGCCGTATCGGCGATCGAGCGACGCTTGCGCCGAGTTTTCCCGGCCGGTCCCGAGCCACGGCTTCTCGGCTTCCGCCTTCGTCGGAGTCCAGGATCCGCTTGGCCGGCCATGGGCGGCGGCGCGGGATTCTGCGTCGGTCGCGGGGGCCGCCCATGAGTCTGGTACAGTTCGGCGTGCTCCGGCTGCTCGTCGTCGAAGCCGGGAGAACGCGGCAGGGCATCGATCCGCTGCCACTCGAGAATGTCCAGCGTGCGCACCTGTCGGGCTCTCGCAAGAATGCTGGTCCTGGGTTCCATCGCCTGCCTCGCGAGCGCCGAGGCAAGCGCCGAGATCCAGGCCGGCGACGAGAAGCTGAAGCTCTTCGGAGACTTCTGGACCAGGGTCGAGCAGGACTGGGATTCGCAGGACGCGGCCGGGGTCGAGCGCGAGGACCGCGGACGCCTGCGGGTGCGGGCGCGTTTGGGGTTGCGCTACGAGCCGCTGCCGAGTTGGAGCTTCGCTCTGCGGCTGCGCAGCGGCTCCGAGACCAACCACCAGGGGGCCTACATCACGGTGGTCGACTTTCAGGGCAACGATACCGGCAACGCCGACTTCGTCGTCGACCAGTGGTATGCGGCCGGGAAGCGGGGCGGCTTCTCCGGGTGGGTCGGTCGCAACACCCAGCCCTTCTGGAGGCAGAACGAGATGCTGCTCGACGACGACGCCACGCTCGCGGGAGCGGCGGCCAGCTGGCTTCGCGAGGGCCGAGGCGGGCGCTTCGCCGCCCACGCGGGTTACTTCTCGCTGCCCGTGGGCATGCGTCATTTTTCCGGCAACCTTGGCGGGGTGCAGGCGGTGTTCGACCACGGCTCGCCCGAGCAGGGCTTCACGATCGCGCTGGGGTGCTTCGTCTTCGAGGCTGACCCGGACGATCCCGACGGTCTCTTGCTGCTCGATGGCGACGGGAGTCGAGACTACCGCATCCTGCAGGCTGGCGCCCAGGGGCGCTTGGGAGTCGGCGGTCGTCCGCTGACGCTCGGCGCCGAGCTTCTGCGAAATGTCGAGGATTACTCCACGACGGATCCGGACCCGTTCACGGCGGCGAATGCGGGCCGGACCGAGGGCTACGTGCTCCAGGCGCGGTACGGCCCCGCGGCGCGGGCCGGGAGCTGGCTCGTGGGCTACAGCTACGCCCGCATCGAGACCTTCGCCGTGAACTCCTCGTACGCCCAGGACGACTGGGTGCGCTGGGGCACCGCCGACGAGGGCCGCGCGAGCGACCTGAAGGGTCACGAGTTGCGCGGCCTCTTCCGACCAGCGCCGGGTTTCGAGATCCTGGCGCGTCTGTACGTGGCCGAGGCGATCACGAGCGTCGAGGACGGCAAGCGCCTGCGCGTCGATGTCGGGTACCAGTTCTGAGACCGTGCCTCGCCGCCGGCGGCTCAGGAAAACGTCGCCTAGGATCCGGCGAGTTCCACTTGGACGGGGCCCTTCAGGTGCAGGTCGCGCTGCGGGAAGGGGATCTCGACCCCGTGCTCGGCGAACTTGTCGAGAGCCGCGAAGTACAGGGCGCTGCGCAAGGCATTGGGCTGCGCGTACAGGGTCGCCGTCCAGAGCAGCAGCTCGAAGTCGATCGAGTTGTCGCCGAAAGCCTTGATGAGCGCCTGGGGTGCGGGGTCGGGCATCACGTCGGAGTTCTCCTGGGCGGCTTGCACGAGCAGTCGCTCGACCAGGCGCACGTCGCTGCCGTAGGCCACGCCCAGCGGCACCCCGATCCGCACCAGCCGGTCCCCGCCCAGGCTCCAGTTGACCACCCGGCCGCCGACGAATTCGGAGTTGGGGATGATCATCGTGATGTTGTCGTTGGTCACGATCATCGTGCTGCGTGCGGCGACGCGGATCACGCGGCCCGTAGTCCCGCCGACATCGATCCAGTCGCCGACCTGGAACGGCCGCTCGGTCAGGAGCACGAGACCGCAGACGAAGTTGTTCACGATCCCCTGCAGGCCGAAGCCGATGCCCACGCCGAGCGCGCCGATGATCACCGTCAGCGACGATAGGTCGATTCCCAGCGCCGTCAGGCCGACGAGGAAGCCCAGGACCTGGACGACGTAGCCGGCGATCCGCGCGATCGCGTAGCGCGTGCCCTCGTCCATGCGCGAGCGCGCCAGCAGCCGATCGCGCAGCAGCTTGCGCGTCAGGCGGGCCGCCAGCACCACGCCGACGGCCAGCACCACGACCTGCAGGATCGTCAGCAGCGTGATCTGGGTCGCGCCCAGCGTGAACAGGGGCTCCCGGACGGCTTCGAGAATCTTCTTCCAGTCCATGGCGCTCGGCGCGAGAGTATACTCGAAAGGGCCATCAGCGGCGCCCTGCTCTCTCGCGCGGCGATCCGAGGGATCAAGACAGCGAAGCGGCAACCTTGACTCCAGGGGTCGCTCGCCGTACAGGTGCCGGCAGCATCGGGGGCAGCCCAGGCCACGGGAGCAGTCATGACGATCAAGCCGTTCGTCGTCGCTGGAATCGCGACCGCGGCAGCGCTTGCGACCCACGCGTTCCCGGCGCCTCCTCCGATCGTCTGGACGGCCGAGGGCAACCAGACGTCCGCGGGGCTCGGCGCGGACGTGGCTTCGGCCGGGGACGTCAACGGCGACGGGTATGGCGACGTGATCGTCGGCGCGCCGATCCACGGCTTCCCGTTCTCGAAGGGACGGGCCATGGTGTACCACGGATCGTCGACGGGCCTGGCCACGATGCCCGCATGGACCGCCGAGGGCTGGGAGCCCGTCGTGTTCTGGCCCGTGTACTTCGGCAGGGCCGTGGCCTCGGCCGGGGACGTCAACGGCGACGGGTATGGCGACGTGATCGTCGGCGCGCCGGAGTACGACAACGATCAGATCACCGAAGGCGCCGCGTTCGTCTACCTCGGATCGGCGACGGGTCTCGGGCAGCAGCCCGCCTGGCAGGCGGAGGGAAACCACGAGGGCGCGCGATTCGGCTCCTCGGTGGCCTCGGCCGGGGACGTCAACGGCGACGGGTATGGCGACGTGATCGTCGGCGCGCCGTTTCACAAGAAGGGTCGGGTCTGGGTCTATCTCGGGTCGGCCGCCGGCCTGTCGGACCGGCCGGCCTGGAGGGCCGCGGGCGACGGCTCGACCGACGGGTTCGGCTCCTCGGTGGCCTCGGCCGGGGACGTCGACGGCGACGGCTACGCCGACCTGATCGTGGGCACGGACGATTTTTTCGGAGGGCGGATCTTCGTCTATCGCGGCTCTCCCACGGGTCCGCTGCAGCCGCCCTGGCGGGCGGGGATCAGCGGCCCCTCGGGTTTCTTCGGCCATGCGGTGAACTCGGCGGGCGACGTGAACGGCGACGGCTACTCGGACGTCATCGTCGGGGAGTACTGGTTCGGCCAGGGCACGCAGTTCCACAAGGGTCGCGCGCTCGTCTACCACGGCTCGAGCGCGGGCCTGGAGCCAAAGCCGAGCTGGATCGCGGTGGGAGCCTCCGTCGAGCAGGGCTTCGGGTTCGACGTTTCGACGGCGGGTGACGTGAACGGCGACGGCTATTCGGACGTCGTCGTCGGGGCGTTGTACATTCCGGACTTCGCCCAAGGGACTGCGGGCCTGGTGCGGGTCTACCTCGGCTCGCCGTCGGGATTGGCCGCGGCTCCGGCGTGGGAGAGGGGCGGGCAGCCCGCCTCGTTCTTCGGCTCGGCGGTCTCGACGGCGGGGGACGTCGACGGCGACGGTTACGACGAAGTGATCGTCGGCGCCCCAGGCTACGACAACGGCCATCAGGACGAAGGCGCGGCGTTCGCCTACGCGGGCTCGCCACCCTAGTTCCAGAATCAGGAGTCAGAGCAACCTCCCCGCCCGGCGGGAGCGAGGAAGACGCGCTCGTCAGTCGACGGTGGCGATGACCTTCAACTCGATGGCGATCGGCGTGGGCAGGCGGTTGATCTCGATCGTGGTGCGAGTCGGGCGATTGTCGCGGAAGTACTCGCCCCACAGGCGGTTGAAGGTGGAGAAGTCCCGGCGCATGTCGGTCAGGAACACGGTCACGTCGACGATCCGCTCCCAGCTCGATCCGGCGTCCTCCAGCACGGTCCGCACGTTCTCGAAGACGGAGCGGCATTGCGCGGCGATGTCGTGGGACACGACCGCCCCGGCCGCGTCGAAGGTCACCCCGGGAATCTCCTGGCTGCCGCGCACCCGCGGCCCGATCCCGGACAGGAACAGCAACGGGCCCACGCGCTTGGCGTGCGGGAAGGGGCCGACGGGCTCCGGCGCGCGGCGACTGACGGTGTCGCGCGTGTCGCTCAAGACCTTCCCCGAGGATCGGTCGCCTCCGGGTAGCGGATGCAGACGTTCTTGGGCTCGGTGTAGAAGCGCAGCGCCTCGTCGCCCCCCTCGCGCCCGACGCCGCTCTGCTTCATGCCGCCGAACGGGACGCGCAGGTCGCGCACCAGCCAGCAGTTGATCCAGATCGTCCCGGCGACGATCTGTTCGGCCATGCGGTGCGCCCGGGCCAGGTCGCGGGTCCAGATCGACGCCGCCAGGCCGTAGGGCGTGGCGTTGGCCCAGGCCACGGCCTCCTCCTCGTCCTCGAAGGGGATCACCGTCACCAGGGGACCGAAGATCTCTTCCTGGTTCACCCGGCAGCCGGGCCCCAGTCCCGTGATCACGGCGGGCTCGAGGAAGAAGCCGTCCCGGCAACGCTCGGGGAGCTTGGCCGGTGGCTGGCCGCCGCAGGCGATCTCGCCCCCTTCCTCGCGGGCCAGGCTGACGTACGACAGGACCTTCTGCTGGTGCGCACGGGACACGAGAGCGCCCTGCTCGGTCTCCGCCTCCAGCGGATCGCCGAGTGTCAGGGCGCGCGTGCGGGCCACGAAGCGCTCGAGGAACGGCCGGTAGAGCGACTGCTCGACGAAGATGCGCGAGCCGCATAAACAGATCTGTCCCTGATTCGAGAAAGATGAGCGGAGGGTGGTGGGCAGGGCTTCGTCCAGGTCGGCGTCGGCGAAGATGATGTTGGGGTTCTTGCCGCCCAGCTCCAGCGCGACCTTCTTGAACAGCGGAGCCGCGGCGCGCGCGATCTCGGCGCCCGTGGCGGAGCCGCCGGTGAACGACAGGGTCGGCACGCCGGGATGGCGGACCAGCGCCGCCCCGGCCTCGGCGCCGGTGCCGTGAACGATGTTGAGCACGCCCGCGGGCAGCCCGATCTCGCGACAGACCCGGGCCAGGAGGAAGGCGGTCATCGGCGTCAGCTCGGACGGCTTGGCCACCACGGTGTTCCCCGTGGCCAGGGCCGGGGCCACCTTCCAGCTCAGCAGGTACAGCGGCAGGTTCCAGGGCGTGATCAGGCCGGCGACGCCGCGGGGCCGGCGCAGCGTGTAGTTCAGCGCCTGGTAGTCCGTGGCGTGGGCCTCGGAGCGGTCGTGCAGGATCGCCGTGGCGAAGAAGCGGAAGTTGGCCACCGCCCGCGGGATGTCCACCGTGGCCGCCAGCGACAGGGGCTTGCCGGTGTCGATCGACTCCGCCCTGGCGAAGGCCGTCGCATCGCGCTCGATCCGCTCGGCGATGGCCACGAGCAGCCGCGAGCGCTCGTGAGCCGGCGTGGCGGCCCAGGCGGAAAAGGCGGCCGCGGCGGCGGCGACGGCGCGATCGACGTCCCGTCCATCGCTGCGCGCCACCTGCGCGTACGGCTGTCCGGTGGCCGGCTCGACGTCGTCGAGCCACGCGCCGCCGGCGGGCTCGACCAGCTCGCCTCCGACGTAGTTTAGGATCCGCTCCACCGGCCGGGTCACCTTCAGGATTCCTGGGCGGCGATATGCGCCCGGATCACGCGCAGCGGGTGCACCGCGCCCTTGTCGATGCCGGGGCAGAAGCCACGCAGCCGCGTCCACGCCGCGCGGTTCCCCAGGTTGGTGTCCCAGAACGGAAAGGTGCGGCACTGCGTGGGCCGGGCGCCGTAGACCGTGCACCGCGTGCCGTCGAGGAACGGGCAGGCCGGTTGGTCCATGCGCAGCACCGTGTACTCGCCGTCCATCTCGGTGTAGCGCTGCTTGAATCGCCTGGGGCTCAAGCGAAGGTGGCGCGCCAGGCGAGCGGTGTCGTGCTCTTCGAGGTAGACGAAGGCGTAGTCGCCGTGATTGACGCAGCAGTTGCCGCAACCGGGCTGGCACTCGAAGCGCAGCCCCTTGGCGTACCAGGGCGCCGGCGCGTCCGGCCGCTGGGTTTCGTTGGCCACGCGGAAAGTATACTCGTCCGCCGCCGCCTCTCCGACTCGCAGCGCTGGGAGCGCGCTCGAGCCCGCGCCGCGGCTCCCCGCGACATCCTGCGCTGGCCCCCGGCCGGCCTCGAGCGACTCGCGGCCAGCCGGGGATCCCTCGCTATCGGTCCACTCGGGTGGCGGCTGGCCTCACTTGCACTTGAGGTTCTTGGACGTCAACGTCGTCATCTGGATGACCGTTCCATTCGGCAACACCACGGTCTTCACCTCGCTGGACTTGCAGCAGGCCGAGGTGGAGTCCCCGCAAGTCTCGCAGGTGCCGGTGTCGCCGTCGCACTCGACGGCCACGACCGTCCCGTCGGCGCAGGTGGTCGAGTCCCGGGTCGAGCAGCCTTGGGGAGACTGGTTCCCGCAGCCCTCCGTCGGGGCCTCGACGAACTCGCCGTCCTGCCGGCACCAGATCGGCGTGAGCGCCAGGAATTCCTCGCCGGTCTCGCGCTCCCGCATCTTCTGGACGAAGTCGTAGCGCGAGGCCCCCGGATCGCGGGAGAGGTTGAGGGCCAGGCCGGGCACATGCAGGGCGACCAGCTTCCAATCCGCGACGACGAACGACTGCAGCACCTCGTAGCGCGCGCTCCAGGTGGCCCGGATCTTCCCCCCGTCGTACTGGAAGCCGGCGAACGGCACGTGCCGGTACTGGCAGGACGCTTCGCCGCCGGCCGCCAGGGGGTCGGGCAGCAGCCGCGCCTGGCAATCCTGGGCCAGGCTCGGCAACCCCGAGCCGAGCAGAGCCACCACGCAAGAGAGCCATAGCGCTCGTCCGGCCACGCTCTTTCTTCTCGATTGCGACATCCGTCACTCCTTCGGTCCCGGCGGAAGGCGTCGCGGGACTCTCGGCGATGATCGCATCCCGCGTTGTTGCAAGACAAGCTCTCGGGCGCCTCGGGTTGAATCCGGCTGCTCCCTTCCGTTGCCGCCGCGGGACGGAGGAGGGCTGGCCTAGCGCGCGGACCGGGCGGGAATCGAGATGCGAAAGGTCGTCCCGCGCGCGCGTGCGCTCGCGGCCTCGATGACGCCGCCGTGGGCCTCGACCGCGCGGCGCGCGATGGCCAGGCCGAGACCGGTCCCGGAGGACTTCGTCGAGAAATAGGGCTCGAACAAGCGCCGCCGCGCTTCGGGATCGAGTCCGGGGCCCGTGTCGGCCACCGACAGCTCGACGCCGCCGTTCGTTCCCGGGGCTACGGCCACGGTCAGAGTGCCGCCGCCGGGCATGGCCTGCAGCCCGTTCTCGATCAGATTGACGAACGCGCGGGACAGGACCTTGACGTCCGCGGCGATGGCCGGCGCCGGGACGTAGCGCTCTTCGATGGTCAGGCCCGGCGGGCACGAGGCGCGGTAGGGCGCGACGACGCCCCGCATGAAGGCGACCGGGTCGGTCGGCTGCGGCTGCAGCACCGGCAGCTTGGCGTAGGCCGAGAATTCCCCGGCGATGCCGTGCAGCGTGCGAACTTGCTTGATGATCGTCTCGAGACACGCGCGCTCGCCGGCGGTCGCCCCCCCGGCACGGTCGCCCAGCAGCCGCGCCAGGTGCTCGGTGGAGAGTTGAATCGGCGTCAGCGGGTTCTTGATCTCGTGGGCGATCGCGCGGGCCATTTCGGCCCAGGCCGCGAGCTGGTTGCTGCGCATCAGCTCGGTCACGTCCTCGATCAGGATCAGCGTGCCGAAGCACTCGCCGTCGACGTTCGCAAGGTTGACCCGCACGCCGCGCAGGCGCCGGGGCTCGTCGGCCGCGAGATCGGCGTCGACGGGTTCGCCGGGGCGGGCGGCGTCGAGCGCCCGGGCCAGGGGCGCGAAACGGGTCGTCGCTGCGAGCGCGTCGCCGAAAGCCGCGCCGATGGCGAGCGGCGCTCCCTCGAGCAACGCCTGCGCGGCCGGATTCAGGGTCACCACCCGACCTGACGTGTCGAGCGAGATGACTCCGGTCGTCGCATGGCGCACCAGGGTCTCGATGTAGTCCCGCCGCCGCTCGAGGTCCGCGCGCTGGTGGGCCAGCGCCGCGGCCATGGCATTGAAGCCGTGGACCAGCTCGGCCACCTCGTCCTCGGTCCGCGGCGACAGGCGCGCGCCGTAGTCGCCCGCGGCGATGCGGCCGGTGGCCTCGACGAGGTCGCGCACGGGCCTGGCCACGGTCCGCGCCAGCAGGCCGGCGGCCACGGCCAGCAGTCCCACGAGGGCCACGGTGGCGAGCAGGATCATCTCAGCGACCCGCGACACCGAACGGGCGATCTGCCGCACTTCGAGCACCAGCGGCACGGCGACGACGAGCTGGCTGGCCTCGCTCGCGGTCTGACGCACGGGCGCGTAGGCCACCGGGATGTCGCTCGAGCCGATCGACATCGGCGTCACGAGGTAGGGCAGGCCCTCTTCGACCAGCCGCCGCTGTACCTCGCCGTCGAGCCGCTCGGGCAGCAGGCCGGAATCGAACAGCTCGCGGGTCGTGCTGGCCTGCAGCCGCCCGTCGCGAAAGAGATGGATCTCCTGGCCCACGATGCGGCGCAGCCAATGCAGGATGCCGTCGGTGAGCTCGGCATCGCTCTCGACGACTTCGGCGGAGTAGTCTTCGATGATCCGCTGCGCGGCGCTTACGACTTGGGTCGCCGAGGCGACGAGCGCCGCGTCGCCGCGGCGATCGAGGTAGCCCCGCAAGAACAGGGCCAGACCGACGAGCGGCACGATGGAAGCCAGGAGCAAGGCTGCCACGAGCTTGCGATAGAACGAGCCGCGCAGCGCGGAGGCGAGTTCGCGCAGGCCGCCTCGCTGCGCCAGCCGCGGGATCAGACGTACGAGGGCGAACAGCGACAGCCCGAGCAACGCCAGGCGCACGATCGCGCCCAGCCGCTCGGCCGCCGTCCATTCGGGCAGGAGCAGCAGGTGCAGGCGGCCGTCGGGCTCGGGCAGCGCCAGCGCCACGAACGGCTCGTCGCCCGCCGTCAGGCGCAGCGTGCGCCCGCGCGTCGCCGCCTGGCGCAGCTCGCGGGTCTCCCCGGGAGGCTGCAACAGCGTGCTGAGGCTGACCTCGCCCGAGGCGTCGTAGAGGACGTAATCGACGCCGCCGCCCGGCGCCTCCGCGCCGCCCTGTGGAACTCCGGGTCCCAGCGCGGCAATGTAGGTCTGCGACCAGGGCAGGAAGGGCAGATTGTCGGACTCGTCCAGCACGTGGCCCACGGCCACGCCGTAGGGTGCCGATTCGGGGCCGAGCGCGGCCTCGAGGTGCAGCAGGCGCGGCTGGACCACGCTGCCCACCTCGCCGATCCTCTCCGTGCGCAGGGCGGTGTCGATCGACGGGATCGATTCGTCGAGCGGCGGTAGCCCGAAGCCGAAGTGGTCGACGGCCGCGCCGTCGATCGTGTGGAAATCGATGGAAGACTTGTAGCGGCCGTGGAACAGCTCGCTGCCGACCCACGACCGATACGCCAGGTGGCCGGCGCCCCCTCGTTCCCAGGCGTCGGGAACCTCGGGAGCGGCATGAGCCCGGGCGATGCCGGCCAGGGCTTCGGTCAGCGCCAGCTCGCGCCGCGAGGTCTGCTCCAGCACTTGCGTGGCGTACTCGGAGCGCAGCCGCTCGACCGCCAAGCGCTCGCTCTGCCGCTGGATCGTGAGGCTCGCGCCGGCGCACAGCACGACCAGGATCAGCGCCACTCCCAGCGCGGACGGTGCCGCCGGCTCGCCGGCTCGCTCGCGCCGGCTCCAGGCCGTGGTCCACAGCTCGGCGGCGGCCAGGGCCGGCAGCAGCAAGCCGATCCACAGGGCGAGGCGGGCGTCCCACTCGAAGGGCGCCGGTCGTTCGAGCAGCGGGATGCGCGAGTTCCTGGAGAGCGACAGCGCCATGCCGGCGACGGTCACGGTGGCCGCCAGGGCCGCGAGGCTCGAGAACAGCAGTGCGGCGGGCGCGCGGCGTGCGCCCGCATTCGCGCAGTAGATTCGCGCGGCGGCACAGGCGAGGTAGATCAGGGCGCCGGTGAGCAAGAGGTCGGCGGGGGACTCGATGAGACCCCACAATTTGAGAGAACCGTAGTGGCTCGCGGAGCCCAGCTCCCGCGGCAGCAGCCGCCCCGGCGCGTTCTGCCACAGCAGGAGGGCGCGGCCGACCGCGATCGCCAACCCGGCCAGCAACAGCCCCGACCGAGAACGGCAGCTCTTGCCCCAGGGGAACAGGCAGGCCAGCAGGCCGACGAACAGCAGCGCGGCCCAGGCGGCGGCCAGCTGGCGCACGCGACGGGTCAGTTGAGGCCCGGGCGTCGGGACGACCTGGACCACGCCGAGGATCGCTCCGTCGGGGGCCTGCAAGGCCACGCGCCGCTCCGCCGGCAGCGCGAGATCCACGTCGAAGGCGGCGACGAGCTGCGCTTCGTCGCGCACCTCGTCGGGCAACAGATCGGCGAAGGCCAGGTCGTCCAGGGTCGAGTCGAGTAGAAACGACACGAGGCCGATGCGTCCGGCGCCATCGGGCCCCGCCCGCGCGAACAGGCGGGTGCGGACGCCGTCGACCCGCGCGGCCCAGCCACGGGCGAGCGCCGCGGGGGGATCCCCGGGCATGCCCGACCACGAGAGCAGCTCGAGGTCGGGCCCCAGCAGGCCCACGCCTTCGACCCGTCGGCCGAGTGGACCCGGCCGTGACTTGACCTCGCCCCACGCCCGGGTTGGCGAGTCGTCCAGCACCGATCGGGCCACGCGCTCGAGGTCCGCCAAGAGCGCGGCGAAAGACTGCCGGATGCGGTGCGCGTGACGCTCGTCGTCCGCAGCGCCTCGCGGCAGCAGGCGGCCGGCGATTCCCAGCTCGGCGGCCACGACCAAGAGCAGCGGTGCCGCGAGCAGCAGGAAGAGTTTGGAGCCTATCGAGAGCGAGCGACGGGCGCCGCCCACGCTCATCGCGGTGCTTCCCTGAGTTCCCGCAGGACCCAGCGATCTCCATCGGGCTCGAGCGTCAGGTGCAGATCGACGTCCGTCAGGCGGCCGTCACGATCCGAGATGCGCGCCCGCGCCTGCACGAGGGCGAATTGCTCGCTGGAACACTGGACGCGCAGCAAGTCGAAGGAGCGCACGACGCCTTGCCGCAGGAAATCCTTGAACAGAGCCTGGACCTGTTCCGAGCTGTAGGAGCCCTCTTCGGGAGCGAAGCAGATCAGGCGCAAGCGCACCTTCCCGCGCGACGGCAGGACCGACGCCAGCGCCGAGGTGTCCGCGCGCATCAGGGCGCGTCCGAACTCGAGCGCCGCGCTCTTGGCCAGCTGTTCGCCGGTGGACGCGTGGGATGAAGCGAGCGTCAGGGCGGCGGCGAGCAGCGCGCCCGAGGCTGCAGGGCAACCACGCACACGTGAACTCTCCCTCCAGAGCATAGTCCTCGCGTTTCCGGACTGTCAAACCCGGCGGCGCCGGCTGCGCCGGTCGACGCGTCGGGACTGGGGCGAGCTTCTCGCCCGCTGCCGAAGTCGACTGCCCCGTTGGCCTGTGGTATAAGGGCGCGCTGCGGGGTGGCCGGGGCGTTAACTCAGCGGTAGAGTGCCATCTTCACACGGTGGAAGTCGCTGGTTCAAATCCAGCACGCCCCACCAAGCGCGGCCTGCATCGATGGGCGGCTAGCTCAGCTGGGAGAGCGCGGCGTTCGCAACGCCGAGGTCGAGGGTTCGATCCCCTTGCCGTCCACCAACTCGCCGGGCCCGCGCTCAACGCAACGGGCCCACCGCGGCCTCCGCGGCCCGGCGCACGACCTGCTCCGTCAGCAGCGTCGTGGCGAGCGCGATGTCCTCGCCCAGCACGCGGTCCCGCTCGAGGCGCGGGATGCGACGACGCACGGCGCGCCGCGCCGCTTCGACCCCGCGACCGGCGATCAGCGGTCGCCGGAGATCGAGCGCATGCGCTGCGCACAACAGCTCGATGCCCAGGACCGTGGCGACGTGGTCGACGACCTGCCCCGCCTGGCGCGCGCCGTGGGCTCCCATGGCCACGTGATCCTCTTTTCCCGCCGAGGTGGGGATGCTGTCCACGCTCGCCGGGTGCGCCAGGACCTTGTTCTCCGACACCAAGGCCGCGGCCGTGACATGGGCCAGCATGAACCCCGAGTCGAGCCCCGGCTCGCCGGCGAGGAACGGGGGCAGCTCGGAGAGACCCGGGTTGAGCAGGCGATCGATGCGGCGTTCCGAGATCGTGCCCAGCGAGCAGACGGCGGTGGCCAGATGGTCCAGCGCCAGGCTGACCGGCTGGCCGTGGAAGTTGCCGCCCGAGACCAGCCGATCGCCGTCGGCGAAGACCATCGGGTTGTCCGTGCTCGAGTTGATCTCGATCTCGAGCACCGACCGGACGTGGCGCAGGGTGTCACGGACCGCGCCGTGCACCTGGGGCATGCAGCGCAGGGAATAACTGTCCTGGACCTTGCCGCAGTCCGCGTGGGAACGCTCGATCTCGCTGCCGCGCAACAGCCGGCGCAGGTTCGCGGCCGAGGCCAGCTGTCCGCGCTGCGGCCGTGCCTCGTGGATCTCGCGCGCGAAGGCGCGGTGCGAGCCCTTCAGGGCTTCCAGGGTCATGGCGCCCACGATGTCGGCGGCGCTGGCCAGGCGCTCCGCCCGGAGCAGGGCCAAACAGCCGATGGCGCTCATCATCTGCGTACCGTTGATCAGCGCCAAGCCTTCCTTGGCCTGAAGTCGCAGCGGCCGCAAGCCGCAGCGCGCCAGCGCGACCTTGGCGGGCAGGCGCCGGCCGCGCAGGGACACCTGCCCCTCGCCGACCAGGGCCAGCGCGACGTGCGCGAGCGGGGCCAGATCGCCCGAGGCGCCGACCGAGCCCTGCGCGGGCACGACGGGATGGATGCCGTGGCGCAGCAAGTCCAGGATCCGTTCCAGTGTCTCGAGGCGCAGGCCGGAATGTCCGCGGGCCAGGCAGTTGGCCCGCAGCGCGAGGATCGCGCGCACGACGCGCTCGGGCAGCGGATCGCCCACGCCGGCCGCGTGGCTGCGCACCAGGTTCAGTTGCAGGAGATCGAGACGGTCGTCGGCGATGCGCACGTTGGCCAGCTCGCCGAACCCGGTGTTGACTCCGTAGACCTGGCGACCCGAAGCGATGGCGCGCTCGACGACGGCGCGCGAGCGGCGCACCCGGTTGCGCACGCGCGGCGAGAGCGCGCAGGACGCGCCGTCGGCCACGGCCTCGACACCCTCGACGGTCAGACCGCTCCCCTCGAGCAGGATCCGGCGCGAGGATGGATGACGCGAGCGTTGCGAAGCCACGCGAACTGCCTCGGTGAAGCGCACGATGCTACCACAGGCCTCGGCGGCTCGATCCCATGCTATAGTGCGGCAGGCAGCGCGGTCGCGACCGACAGGGCCGCCCGCCTCCCACGGCGACACGCGCCTTTCCCTGCACGGACGGAGCCATGCCGAACATCGCGGTCATCGGTGCCCAGTGGGGCGACGAAGGCAAGGGCAAGGTCGTCGACCTGCTCTCGGAGCACTTCGACATCGTCGCGCGTTTCCAGGGCGGCCCCAATGCCGGCCACACGGTGACGATCGGCGAGCGGCGCCACGCGCTGCACCACGTGCCGTCAGGCGTGTTTCGTCCGGATAAGCGGATCGTGATCGGCAACGGCACGGTGCTCGATCTGGGCAAGCTGCTGGACGAGCTCGCGGGCCTGGAGGCCGCGGGAGTGCGCGTGGCCGGCCGTCTGTTCATCAGCGACCGCGCCCACGTGATCCTGCCGCTGATGCAGCGGCTGGACGAGCTCGCGGAAAGCCAGGCCAGCCTCGACAGCAAGATCGGCACCACGCTCTGCGGAGTCGGGCCGACCTACCAGGCCAAGGCCGCGCGCTGGGGCCTGCGCATCGCCGACATGGCCGAAGCCCAGCATCTCGAGCGGCGAATCGAGTTCATGATCGAGGGTCCCGCCGGACGCGCGCTGCGCCAGGCCGGCGTGGACCCCGGACTGGCGACGGACCACGCGCGGGAGGCCCACGCGCAGTGGCGGCTGCTCGAGCCCTTCATCGCCGACACCTCGGCCCTGCTCAACGCCTGGGTCGACCAGGGACTCCGCGTGCTGTTCGAAGGCGCCCAGGGCACGTTGCTCGACCTCGATCACGGCTCGTATCCCTTCGTGACCTCTTCGAACACGATGGCCGGCGGCGTGTGCGCGGGACTCGGCGTGGCGCCCCGGCTGGTTCAGGGCGTGCTCGGAGTGTTCAAGGCCTACTGCACGCGGGTCGGCTCCGGCCCCATGCCGTCGGAGCTCGACGACGGCCCGCAGGGAATCGGCGCGAAGCTGCGCGAGCGCGGGCACGAGTACGGCACGACCACCGGCCGTCCGCGGCGCTGCGGCTGGTTCGACGGGGTGGCTGCGGCCTATTCGAACCGCATCAATCGCTTCGATGGCGCCTGCATCATGCTGCTCGACGTGCTCGACGGGTTCGAGGAGATCCGGATATGCACGGGCTATCGCATCGATGGCGTGGCGGTCGCGAACTTGCCTGCGTCGCTGGCCCGCGCCGAGCGCATCGAGCCCCTGTACGAAACGTTGCCGGGCTGGCAGAGCGACACGACCGCCATCGACCGCTGGAGCGATCTGCCGGCAGCCGCCAGGGGCTACCTCGATCGGCTGGCGCAGGTGATCGGCTGCGAGGTCGTGCTGGCCGGCGTCGGCCCCGAGCGCTCGCAGAGCCTCGTGCGCCCGGGCTCGTGGCTGGCGCGACGGCTGACCGCGTGAGCGGCGCGCGCCCGACGGCGCGGTTGATGGCGGCGGCCGGCGAGGCTAGCATGGCCGGCGCATTCTCGATTCCGCTCCAGGGCCGTTAGCTCAGTCGGTAGAGCACCAGCCTTTTAAGCTGAGGGTCGCCGGTTCGAGTCCGGCACGGCTCACCAGTTCCTTGCCCGCATCGACGCTTTTCGCTAGACTCCTCGGCCGTTCCCGTCATCAGAGAACGTCCCCATCGTCTAGTCTGGCCTAGGACACCACCCTTTCAAGGTGGCGACACGGGTTCGAATCCCGTTGGGGACGCCATCCACACCCCCGCGCGGGTCTCGCGATCGCGCGCTCGCACCCTAGTCCGGCGGACCGAGCCGCTCCACGGCGCGTACGAGAGCATCCGGCGGTTCGAAGCCGCCGCGCCGGGCCAGCTCGATCTCTTGCCGCGCGCGCTCGACGTGGCCCGCCGCGAGGTGCGCCGCCGCGAGGTTGGCGTGGGCCTTGCCGTAGGCCGGCCGCAGGCGGACGGCCTCGTCGAATTGCTCGATGGCCTCCGCCATCCGTCCCGAGCGAACGAGGGCCACGCCCCAGTTGAGCCGCGCCTCCGGGTAGTCGGGCTCGAGGCGTAGCGCTTCGCGGTAGCGTTCGAGCGCCTCGCCCACGCGGCCGAGGGCCACGAGCGCGCCGGCAAGATTGTGGTGCGCCTCGGCGAAGCGGGGGCGGATCTCGATCGCTCGCAGGTGGTGCGGGATCGCTTGCTCGGGTTCGCCGCTCCGGGCCAGCTCGAGCCCCAAGCGGTCGTGGGCCAGCGCGTTGTCGCGCGTGACCGCCAGGGCTCGCCGAGCCAGCGCGGACTCGTCGCGCCAGTGTTCGAGCTGCAGCCAGGTCAGTACGCTCAACAGCGGGACCAAGGCGCAGGTCAGGGCCAGCGGCAGCGTATCCCGTCGGACGGCCGGCGCGTCCTCGCGGGAGCGCCGCCCCAGCGGACCCCCGGACGCGGGTATCGACCAAGCCAGCGCCAGGAACAGGCCCAGCAGCGGCACGTAGGTGTAACGGTCGGCCAGCGCCTGCGAACCGACCTGAACCAGTCCGATCACCGGCACGAGCGTTCCGAGGAACCACATCCAGCCGATCGCGAGATGCGGGTGGCGCCTGCGCGTCGCGAAGCACAGCAGGCTCAGCCCAGCCAGGAGCGCGGCCGACACGACGAGCTTCGGCAGAGGCACGTCCGCGCCGGGATGGGGATAGGGCATCGCCAAGCCGACCGGCCAGACCGTCCGCGAGAGGTAGGTCGCGTAGGCCACGATGGCGTTGGCCGCCCTGACGGCGAGCGGGTAGAGTTCGAGCGAGGCGACCGCCCCCCCGGAGCGCTGGGCGAGCAGCGTGACCGCGCACGAGGCCGCGGCCAGGACGAACAGCGGGATCTTCTCGCGCAGCAGGCGTCCGAGCTGGCCTGCCGGGACGGACCCGAGGTCGAATCGCCTCAGCGGCCAGCAGTCGAGCAACAACAGCGTGAACGGCAGGGTCACGAGCATCGGCTTGGCACACAGACCCGCGGCCATGGCCAGCACGACCCACGAGTACCGCAGCGCTCCGGGGCAGCGGACCCAACGGATCCAGGCCCCGATGGCCAGCATCCAGAAGAACGTGGCGAGCACGTCCTTTCGCTCCGCGACCCAGGCGACCGACTCCACGTGCTGCGGGTGGAGACCGAACAGCACCGCCACCAGCGCGCTGCGCACCGCGCTGGATGTCATGCGCTCGAGCAACAGGAACAGCGCGATCGTGTTGGCCACGTGCAGCAGCAGGCTCGTCAGGTGGTGTCCGGTGGGATCGGCGCCGAAGAGCTGCCAGTCGAGCTGGTGCGAAAGCCAGGTCAGCGGGTGCCAGTTGGCGGCGTCGAACGCGGTCCAGGCCCAGCCCAGCCCCGCCAGCGACAAGCCCTGCCGGACATGGGGATTCGTCGTGACGTAGCGCTCGTCGTCGACGGCGACGAAATCATGCCCGAGGACCGGCCAGAAGGCGACGCCGACAACCAGCGCCAGCGCGGCCGAGGCCACGGCGCGCGACCGCCAGGCGGGAGCGCGCGTCACGACCGCGTCAGAAGGCCAACTCGCTCCACATCGCGTGGCGGCGGGAAGCCTTGCGGAACGACCAGACCATCTCCGCCCCGGCGGCAGGTCGCGGCCGCCCGTTGCCCCAGGCCTCGCTCTTCAAGTCGCGGACGTGCCAGACCAGGTCGCGTCCGATACCCGTGCGATAGATCGTGAATTGCGCGGTCTCCCTGGAGCCACCCGAGGGGCGTCCGGTCTCCCAGACCCAGCGGCCGGCGATCGTGTTCGCATCGGCCTGCTCGAATTCCAGCCGGAAGGAGCCATGCCCGCCACGGTAATCGTACTCGGCCACGCCGTTCCAGTCCGTCGTGAAACTCTCGCCTTCGATTCCCTGCGCCGCGTGCATGCGCAGCATCAGTCGCGGCTTGCCCTCTTCCCAATCCTGCATCCACATTGCCATCCGTTGCACCCGGCTGGAGTAGTACCAGGTTCCCTGCCAGTTTCCCGCGTCCGAGCGCTCGGGCAGGGCCACCTCGGTCCGACCGTACATCAGGGACTGCGCGAGGGCGGGGAGGGTCAGGTCCGCGCAGCCCGCGGCGAGGGCCAGGAGGGCCGCCCGTCGCCAGCGCAGGAACTTGGAGTTTGGACTCAAGCTCACGGCTCGCCTCCAGGGTCGCTCGACTATACCCCGCGCCGCCGTGGCGGGCCAGCCAGCGCGGCGAGGGTCGCGGCGGCCGCGTCTTCGCCGCGGTCGAGTGCCAGGCGCGCCAGGCGCAGCGACAGCAGGCGGTGGATTTCGCGATCCTCGGGCGCACCGCGCGCCAGCCGCGCGAAGTGGGCGCGCAACGTTCCCACGTCGCCGCGCGCGGCGGGTCCCGTGAGCGGGCCGGCCAGCCCGGCTCGCTCGACCTGGCGCAGAGTTCCGCGGGCGAGCGGCAGCAGCGCCTCGAGCGCGCGCCGCGGCGACAGCCCGAGCGACTCGAGGAGATCGCTGCCGACGGCCATGAGCGCCAGGAGGTCGTTGGCCACGACCGCCGCCGCCGCGTGGTAGGCCGCACGATCGCGTCGGGCCGGCCGGCCCAGCGCCAGCGGGACGAGGCCGAGCGCTCGCGCCAGCCGCCGTGCGGCCGCCCGTCCACGCCGGTCGCCATCGATCCGTGCCCGGCTGCCGCGGAGGATCTCCTCGGCGAGCGCCGGAACGCCGAGGCTCTGCAACGGGTGCAGCAGGCCCACGCCGGCCCCCGCCCGACGCAGCGGCTCGAGCGGTCGGCAATCCAACGCTCCGGCGTGGTGCAGGACGACGCGCTGTTGCCAGGCGACGTCCGCCGCCGCGAGCAGGCGGCGGGCCACCCGGGCGACCTCGCGGTCGGGCACCGCGAGCAGGATCAGCCGCCCGGCCGAGGCACCGCGGGCCAGACTCGTGGTCGCCCGGGCCGGCGGGACCCCTCGTGCAACGCTGCGCGCCTGCGCCAGCCGTAGGCCCACGACCGCGGCGACCGGATGGCCGGCCCGCGCCAGCAGCGGCACGAGCGAGCGCGCCAGACGGCCGGTGCCGACGACGGTCGTGGCGACCGTGGACGCCCGGCCCATCTCAGTCCCGGCGCAACTCGCCGAGCAGCGTCTCGAACTCCGCGGGCAGCGCGACGGCGAGCCGGATTTCGCGCCGCGTCAGCGGGTGCTCGAAGGTCAGCCCGGAGGCATGCAGGGCGATGCCGGCGAAGCGAGCCAACGCGCCACGCTTGCGGGGGTTCTGCACACCCTGCCCCATCCTTCCGCCGTACCGCCCGTCGCCGACGATCGGGTGGTGGATCGACTGCAGGTGAACGCGGATCTGGTGCGTGCGGCCCGTCTCGGGATAGAGCGTCAGGAAGGAGAAGCCCGGGAGTCTCTCGGTCGTCGAGTAGCGCGTGATCGCCTCGCGCCCGCTGCGCCCGCCGACCGCCATCTTCAGCGGGTTCGAGCGACTGCGGCCGACGCGTTTCTCGACCAGGCCCTCGGCGGGGTCGGGGTGGCCCCAGACCAGGGCCAGGTAGCGCTTGTGGATCGCGCGCCTGGAAAAGGCGGCGCTCAGCGTGGCGTGGGCCGCTTCGGTCTTGGCCACGATCACGAGGCCCGACGTCTCCCGATCCAATCGATGGACGATGCCCGGACGGTCCGGAGCGCCGCGCGGCGACAGCGGCGTGCCGCGGCCCAACAGCGCGTTGACCAGCGTCCCATCGCGCCGGCCGTGCCCCGGGTGCACGACGAGTCCGGACGGCTTGTTCACGACGATCAGCGCCTCGTCTTCAAAGATGATGTCGAGCGGAATCGACTCCGGGCCCGGTCCGCCCGGCGCGGACGGCGGCAGGGCGACCGCGATCTCCATGCCCTCTTCGAGCGGCAGTCCGGTCTTCGAGGCCGCCGCGCCGTCGACGGTCACGCCGCCCTCGCGGATCAGGCGGCCCAGGGCGGAACGGGTCCACCCCGCGACGTGCTCGGCGAGGTAGCGGTCCAGCCGGCCACCGGCCGCGGCCGCCGGGACATGCAGGCGAATCGTCCCCTGAGGATCGCGCGCTGCCGGGCGGCGGTCGGTCCCGGAGCGCAGGGCTTTCACCGGCGAGCCCGGGCCGCCGCGGCCAGGGCGCCGCCGCCTCGCAACGCGCGGCGCCCGCGGAGCAGCATGGCCAGCGCCAGCGCGACCCCGGCCAGAGAGAGCAACTGCGACGTGGACACGACCTCGCCGAAATACAGACCGCGATCCCGGTCGCCGCGCCAGAACTCGATGACGCCGCGGCCGACGCAGTAGAGCAGCACGTAGAGCCAGGCGATCGTGCCGGCCGGCTCCGGCCGCCGCTTCCAGAGCCAGGTCAAGAGCGCCGCCAAGAGCAGGTCGTTGGTCATCTGGTAGAGCTGGGTCGGCACGAGCGGGACGTGCAATTCCACGCCGGTCTGCCGGTGCGCCGCGGCGTCGGTGAAGGTCAACGCGAACGGCGTGTGCTGGCTCGCCCGTACGCCCCAGCAGCAACCGGCCAAGAAGCAGCCGAAGCGGCCCAGGCCCTGGGCCAGGGCCAGCGGAGCGGCGATGGCATCGGCGAGCCGCAAGAACGGCAGCCCGGCGCGCCGCGCGTAGGCGGCGAACATCAAGCCGCCGGCGATGATTCCGCCCATCAGCACGCCGGCCGCGCGCAGAGTGCCGGCCAGCGCGACCGGATGCTCGAGGTACATGCGCCAGTCGACCGCGACGAGGGTCAGCTTGGCACCGACGATGCCGGCAACCAGCGTGTAGAAACTCAGACTGAACAGCCGGTCCTCGGCGATGCCGAGTGTGCGGCCGCGACGCAGGAACCACCACCAGGCCAGCACCGTGGCGCCGGCGAACACCGCGCCGTAGGTCGGCAGGAACAGGTGCGTGCGTCCCAGGAGCGGCAGCTCGTGCGAGCCGAAGTCGATCAGGATGGGGAACATGCTGGGCCGAGTCTACAACGACTCGCGGAATCCGGCAGCAGCGGAGGCGGGGCCGCGATCGGCCGCGCCGGCCGCGGGTTGGGGGCGGAAGGCGCCGAGCAGCAGCAGGCAAGCGCCGGTCACGATCGCGGAATCGGCGACGTTGAAGGTCGGCCAATGGGCGGTTCCGAACGTCGCAACCAGCCAATCGGTCAGCTTCGAGGAGGTCAGGTAGACGTCGAGGAAGTCGATGACCTCCCCGCGCAAGAGGCGATCGGTCAGGTTGCCGGCGGCGCCGCCCAGGATCAGCGACAGGCCGAACAGGGTCGGGCGATCGCTGGCCCGCGTCCGGGCCAGGTAAGCCGAGATCAGCACGACGGCCACGAGGGGCAGGAGGGTGAGCAGGACGAACCGCAGGGGACTGTCCCAATCGCGGAACGAGCCGAACAGCCCCCCTGGGTTCCGCGAGTACCACAGGTTGAAGAAGTCGGGGATGACCGGCAGCGGGCCGCGTGCGCTCAAGAAGTGATGGGCGGCCGCCTTCGACGCCTGGTCGAGCGCCAGGACGCCGAGCGAGATCAGGTAGAACCCGCGCCGCGAGGGCCGCGCGGTCATGCGCGATCCCGCTCCGAGACGATCCGTCTCACCGCCGCCGAGCAGCGCGCGCAGATGCCGAGCCATTCGGCGTCCTGACCGACGTCCGTCGTGTAATTCCAGCAGCGCTCGCACTTGTCGCCCGCGGCGGCCTGCACCGTGACGCTCAGCCCGGGCAGCTCCGCGGAGTGGAAGGCGTCCGCGCCGGCCTCGCCGTAGCCCACCGCGCTCGTGAGGAACAGGAAGCGCAGCTCGTCGCCGAACGAGCGCAGGAAATCGACCGAGTCGCCGTCGGAACCGCCGATGACCACGCAGGCTTCGAGCGAACCGCCGATGCGGCCGGCGCGACGGGCCTGTTCCAGCGCCTTGTTCACCTCCTCGCGGATGCGCATCAGCCGCTCCCAGCGCTCCAGGAGGGCCCGATCTTCGGCCACCTCGAGGGGCTCCGGGAACTGCTGCACGTGGATCGTGGTCGTGGCCCAGGCCGGGCGGCCCTCCCGAGCCTCCAGTTCCTGCCAGATCTCCTCGGTGGTGAAGCACAGGAGCGGCGCGATCAGGCGCGAAAGATCGCGAGCCAGCCGGTACAGCACCGTCTGGGCCGAGCGGCGGGCGCGCTCGCGCGCGGGGAAGGTGTACAGCCGGTCCTTGAGCACGTCGAGGTAGAACGAGGACAGCGTGACCGAGCACAGGTTGTGCACGCCGTGGTAGACCTGATGGTACTGGTGCTCCTCGTAGGCCTGGATCCAGCGTCGCCGGACGCCCTCGAGATGCTGCAGGGCCCAGCGGTCGATCTCTTCCATCTCGCGGTACGGCACCGCATCCGAGCGGGGCTCGAAGTCCTGCAGGTTGCCCAGGAAATAGCGGAAGGTGTTGCGGATCTTGCGGTAGGCCTCGGAGTTGCGCTCCAGGGTCTCGTCCGACAGACGCATGTCCTCCAGGAAATCGATCATGGCCACCCACAGCCTGAGGATCTCGACGCCGCGCGCACCGGCGATCTCGAGCGGAGAGATCACGTTGCCCAGGGACTTGGACATCTTGCGCCCCTCGCCGTCGAGCGTGAAGCCGTGGGTCACGACCTCGCGGAACGGCGCTTGCCCCCGATCGTTGACGGCGACGAGCAGCGAGGACTGGAACCAGCCCCGATACTGGTCGTGGCCTTCGAGATACAGGTCGGCGGGCCACGGCAGCCGCGGCCGGCGGCCGAGCACGGCGGAGTGCGAGACGCCGGATTCGAACCAGACGTCCACGATGTGCTCGTGCACGACCAGGGCATCGCGCTTGCCGCAGCTCCGGCAGCCCGAGCCTGGTGGCAGCAGTCGGGCCAGGCGCTCCGCGTCCGAGGCGTAGGGGCGGTGCGGGCCCGCGCCGGCGGGCACGCCGAACCAGGCGTCCGATCCTTCGGCCAGGAACAGGCGCTCCAGGTGCTCGAAGAACGCGACGTCGGCGACGTAGGCTCGTTCCGAAGCGGTGGAGCAGCGCGAGCAGACCACGGCCGGGATCGGCACGCCCCAGGTGCGCTGGCGCGAGATGCACCAGTCCGGCCGAGTCTCGATCATGCGGGCGATGCGTTCCGCGCCGAACTCCGGCAGCCAGCGCCCCGCTTGCACTTCGGCGATCGAGCGCTGGCGCAGCCCGTTGGCGTCGAGCGCGATGAACCACTGCGGGGTGGCCCGGAACAGCAGCGGGTTCTTGCAGCGCCAGCAATGCGGGTAGCCGTGGGTCTGGTCTCCGGCGCGCAGCAACAGCCCTCGGTCCTGGAGGTCGCGGACGATGGACTCGTTCGCGTCGAGCACGAACCGGCCCGCGAGCCAGTCCTGTCCGACCTGGTCGGACAGGAAGGTCCCATCGTCGCCCACCGGGTTCCAGGGCACGAGACCGTAGGCGCGTCCCACCTGGTAATCCTCCGCGCCGTGCCCGGGAGCGGTGTGCACGCAGCCGGTTCCCGCGTCGAGCGTCACATGGTCGCCCAGAATCAGCAGACCGTCCCCCGCGGCAGGTCCGGCGCGGGCGCGGTACGGGCGCTCGACCTGGATGGCCGGCCCGGCGCTGCCCGGTCCGTCTCCTGCCAGCTCGCGACCGGTGAAGCGAGCCACGACGGGCGGATCGTTCCAGCCCAGCGCCGCCGTCGTGGCGCTCAGCAGGCCCTCGGCCACGATCAGCGCCTCGCCGCCGACGTCGACCGCCACGTACACCAGGTCCGGGTGCAAGGCCACGGCCAGGTTCGCCGGCAGAGTCCAGGGCGTCGTGGTCCAGATCACGACCGCCGCGCGCCGGCCGGCGAGCACCGGAGCCCGGGCTTCGACGCCGCGCAAGGGAAACTTGACGAAGATCGACGGGTCGCGGCGCTCTTCGTACTCGACCTCGGCCTCGGCCAGCGCGGTCTTGCACGAGTAACACCAATGAACGGGCTTGACGCCGTGATAGACGGACCCGTTCGCGAAGAAGCGGCCGAGCTGGCGCACGATCTCGGCCTCGTAGGTCCGATCGATCGTGCGATAGATCGCCGACCGGCTCGCCGCCCCCTCGCGCTCCTCGCGCGCCGCGCCTCGGTGGTCCCAGAACACTCCGAGTCGCCGGAACTCCTCGCTCTGGACCCCGATGAAGCGCTCCGCGTACTCGCGGCAGCGCTGGCGCACCTCGAGCGGGTGCATCGCGGTCTTTCGCGCCCCCAGCTCCTTGTCCACACGGTGTTCGATGGGTTGGCCGTGGCAATCCCACCCGGGCACGTACTGAACGTCCCGCCCCATCATCGAACGCGACTTGACCACGAAGTCCTTGAGGATCTTGTTCAACGCCTGGCCCAGGTGGATCGGGTTGTTGGCGTAGGGCGGTCCGTCGTGCAGCACATAGGGCGGCCGGCCCCGGCGCGCTTCGTGGACTTGGCGGTGGACGTCGATCTCTTCCCACCAACCGAGGATCTCGGGCTCGCGACGCGGCAGATCGGCCTTCATCGAGAACGAGGTTCGCGGGAGGTTGATCGTGGCCTTGATCTCGAGATTTTTCGACACGCGGGAGTCCTCGGCGCGGCCCAACAATCTAACACAGTGGGCACCGAACCGTACGTGAAGTCTTCCTTACATGCGGCCCGCCGACAACCATCGCTCTACCGCGTGCGGGTGCGCGGCACCCGCCACGGCGGTTCCGCGAGAGCGATCGCGGCGGGGCGCGACCGCGTCGGCGCCGAGCGGGCCAGGCGCGGCGGAGTCCGGGCTCGGCGCCAGCAACGGGCGCACGCAGCTCAGGCCGCGTCGCGCGGTTTGTGCGCGACCATCCCGACCTCGGCGGCGAAGACCGGCAGCGAGTACGGCACGTGGAACAGCAGGCGGTCCAGCGCCCGGGCCAAGAGCGGCGAGGCCGCGGAGAGCAGCGGGACGCGGTGCACGGCGCCGAAGCACGGGCCTGGGTGGAACAGCGCGCCAACCCAGTCGGTCAACTCCGCCGGGACGAAGTTGTAGTACGGGATTCGACCGCCCGAGTGGTAGCCCTGTTTCCGTCCGGCGAGGGACAGGCCCAGGCGCTGGCGGGCGCGCTTGACCCAGCAATGGTTGTAGACGGTGACGAGGAAGCGCCCGCCCGGGGCGAGCACGCGATGGACCTCGTGCAGTCCGGCCAGTCGCGTCTCCGCGGTGGGGACGTTGGAGAACAAGCTCGTGGCCACCACGGCGTCGAACGTCGCGTCGACCAGGGGCAGGTGGCCGATCTCGCATTGCACGAGCTGCACGCGGGCGGCTTCATCGGGGGGCAGGCGCTCGCGCAGCTTGCACAGCGAATCCATGGAGAAGTCGGCCCCCACGACCTGGCCCGCGATCGCCGTGAACTCCTTGGTGAAGCGTCCGGTGCCACAGCCCACGTCCAGGATCCGCTCCCCGGGTCGCGCTGCCAGGCGAGTCTTGTAGGTCTCGAGCTCGAAAGCGTGGGCCCGGTCGTCGTACAGACGGTCGTAGACCGAGGATTCTTGATCACGCGTGGACATTTCGCTCAGCATGTCCTTGACGGCGGGATCGCGTCCGGAGCCGGGATCTTGCGACAGGTGGAGCGCGGCGAGTTCCCGTGGCAACAACGACGGGATGCCGGCGCGGACCGGGAACCGCCGATGGCAGGACGTACACTCGAGTTCTCCGCGCTCGATCCGGTCGGCGGCCGCCGGCCGCGGCGAGCGCAGCACCAGCGGCGACCGTCCGTCGTCGGGACAGCGCAGGATCTCGATCAGCGAGGCGCGCATGTTGCCTTCCGCGGGGAAGCCCCCTGTCGCGGGCCGCGTGAGGCCGGTCGGTCGTGCGCTCGGCTGGCCTCGCCTCCGCCCCGCCGCGGGGGTCCGATCATACCCTGATCGCGGCGGGCCGAGCCGCAGTCCCGCCCCCTGGAAAGACAAGCGATCCGGGCTGGCGCGCCCCTCGGTTCGCCGCGGTGTATTCTGCCTCCGCGCTCTTGCGCGATTCTCGAGCCGGCGATGAGCGATCTTCCCCGCGTCTACCTCGACCACAACGCGACGAGCCCGCTGCGGCCGGAGGCCGCGGAGGCGATGCGGCGGGCCATGGCCAGCGCCGTGGGCAATCCGGCGTCGCTGCACGCCGAGGGGCGCGCGGCGCGGGCGGTGGTCGAGCAAGCCCGGGAGGACGTGGCGGCGCTGGTCGGCGTATCCCAGAAGGAAATCGTGTTCACGAGCGGCGGATCGGAGGCGATCGCAGCCGCGGTGCACGGCGTCTGCGACCGCGCGCCGACGGCGTTGCGGCGCATCGTCGTGTCGTCCGTCGAGCATTCCTCGGTGCTGGAAGCGGCGCGTCTCGCCGGGCGGCAAGGGTTCCAGCTGATCAAGGTCGCCTGCGATGCCGAGGGTCGGATCGCCGCCGAGCGCTTCACGGAACAGCTGTTGCCGGGAACCGCGCTGGCCTGCCTGCAGTGGGCGAACAACGAGACCGGCGTGCTGCAGCCGGTCGAAGACGTGGGTCGAGCCTGCCGGCGCGCAGGCATTCCGCTGCTCGTCGACGCGGTGCAGGCCGCGGGGAAGGTCCCGCTCGAGCCGTGGCGGGCCCTGGCCGACCTGGTCGCGCTGTCGGCGCACAAGTTCGGCGGGCCGCCAGGCGTCGGTGCGCTCGCGGTGCGCGAGGGCATCGTCCTGGCGCCGCTAATCGGCGGGGGAGCGCAGGAGAAACGCCGCCGCGCCGGCACGCCGGCGCTGCATGCGCTGGCGGGCTTCGGCAGCGCGGCGCGCTGCGCCCGGGAGCGGCTGCGTCCCGAGGCCGAGCGCCTGCTGCGCCTGCGCGCCAAGATCGAGACCCGCTTGCGCCAGCTATTCCCGGGCATCAGGTTCCACGGCCAGGCGGCCCCGCGCCTGGCCAACACCGTGAGCTTCGCGCTGCCGAACGTCAGCGGCGAGGTGCTGGCGATCGCGCTCGACCTCGCGGGGGTGGCCGTGTCCACCGGATCGGCCTGCGCCTCGGGCGCCGTCGAGCCCTCCCACGTGATCCAGGCCATGGGTTTCGACGAGGGCGAGGCGCGCGGCGCCGTGCGCATCTCCATGGGCTGGAGCACGAGCGCCAGCGAAGTCGAGCGCTGTCTCGCCACCCTGCCCGAGATCGTCGAACGGATCCGGGGCCGGCCCGCTGCCGGAGCGCCGCCCGTCGGGTGAGGGCCGCTCGGCCAGACGGCCTCGGCCCGGCCGGCGGCTCTGGCAGGGGAGGCCGGGCATTCGCTAACGTGGGGTCTTCTGACGGGGGATCCGTAGCGTGGGCGTGCGCAGACGGGAGACGACGGCCGTCGCCATGAGCGGCGGCGTGGACAGCTCGGTGGCGGCCTGCCTGCTCGCCGCCGCCGAGCGACCGCTCGTGGGCTTCTCGTTGCAGCTCGTCGATCGCCTGGCCGGGGAGACCGAGCGCTACGGGCGCTGCTGCTCGCCGGAGGATTTCCGCGACGCGCGATCGGTCGCGGACCGCATGGGCTTCCCGCACTACGTGCTGGACCTCGAGGACGAGTTCCGTCGCACCGTCCTGCTGCCGTTCGCGGACGACTACGCCCGGGGGCGCACGCCCTCCCCCTGCGTGCGCTGCAACACGCACGTGAAGTTCGGGGCGCTCCTCGGCCGGGCGCGGGCCGTCGGAGCCGAGCGCGTGGCCACCGGCCATTACGCGATCCTCGAGCGCCATCCGCAGACGGGCAGAACCCTGCTGCGGCGGGCGCGCGATCGACGGAAGGATCAGTCCTACTTCTTGTTCGACCTCTCCGAGGAGCAGCGCCGCCGGGCCGAGTTCCCGCTGGGCGGGTTGACCAAGGAAGAGGTGCGAGGACTGGCGCGGGAGCACGCTCTGCCCAACGCCGACAAGCCGGAGTCGATGGACCTGTGCTTCGTCCCGCGGGGGGAGAGCTACCGCGAGTTTCTCGAGAGGCAGGGGCTGGCGCGCGGCGGCGAGGGCGGCAACGTCGTCGACGCCGCGGGGCGGTTTCTCGGCCGGCACGCCGGAGTGGCGGGCTTCACCGTGGGCCAGCGGCGCGGCATCGGTGTTTCCGCCAGCCGACCCCTGTACGTGCTGGGGGTCGATTCCGCCTCCCGCCGGATCGTGGTGGGCGGGGACGACGAGTTGCTGGTCCGGCGCTGCGTGATCGAAAGAACGCGTTGGATCCCGTTCGAGCGATTGGAGGGCGAGGTGCGGGCCTCGGTGCGCCTGCGCTCCACGCACCAGGGCGCATCGGCGACGATCCGCGCCCTCGACGGAGACCGAGCCGAGGTCCTGTTCGAGGAGCCGCAACGCGCGATCGCGCCGGGACAGGCGGCCGTGGCCTACGACGGCGATCTCGTGCTCGGTGGCGGTTGGATCGCCGGCCTGGCGCACGAGTAGGGGAGGGCACGTGCCCAAGGAGACCGAGGTGTCCCGCTCGATCCTGCGCCCGACCGACGGATTCGTCGAGCGCCACATCGGCCCGCGCGACGAGGAACTGCCGGCGATGCTCGCGCTGGTCGGCGTGGCCTCGCTCGACGAGCTGTCCGCGGCGGTCGTTCCGCAGGAGATCCGGCTGGCGCGGCCGCTGGCCCTGGGCGAGCCTCGCGGCGAGCACGAGCTCCTGGGCGAGCTGCGGGCCATGGCCGGGCGCAACGAGGTCTTTCGCTCGTTCATCGGCATGGGCTACCACGACTGCATCACGCCGCCGGTGATCCAGCGCAACATCCTCGAAGACCCGGGCTGGTACACGCAGTACACGCCCTATCAGGCGGAGATCGCCCAGGGCCGGCTGGAGGCGCTGCTCAACTTCCAGACCATGGTCGCGGACCTCACGGCGCTGCCGCTGGCCAACGCCTCGCTGCTCGACGAAGCGACGGCCGCCGCGGAAGCCATGGCGATGTGCCAGGCGCTCAGCGACGCCGGACGCCACGGCTTCTTCGTGGCTCACGATTGCCACCCGCAGACGATCGCCGTGCTGCGGACGCGGGCCCAGCCGCTGGGCGTCCGGCTGCACGTCGGCGATCCTGCTGAGATCGACTTCGAGCGGCAAGACCTGTGCGGCGTGCTCGTGCAGTATCCGACGACCGACGGCTGCATTCGCGACTACTCGGAGCTGGCTGCCGCCGCCAAGGCGGCCGGCGCCTTGACGGTCGTCGCCGCCGATCCGCTGGCGCTGGTGCTCTTGCGGCCTCCGGGCGAGTTCGGCGCCGACATCGCGGTCGGCTCGACCCAGCGCTTCGGCGTGCCGCTGTTCTTCGGCGGGCCTCACGCGGGATACCTGGCGACGCGTGAGGAGTTCAAGCGGCAACTCCCGGGCCGCATCGTCGGCGTCTCGCGGGACGAGTCGGGCCGACCCGCGCTGCGCCTGGCGATGCAGACCCGCGAGCAGCACATCCGCCGTCAGAAGGCGACGAGCAACATCTGCACCTCGCAGGTGCTGCTGGCGATCATGGCGGGCATGTACGCGGTCTACCACGGACCGGACGGCCTGCGCCGCATCGCGCGACGCGTGCACGGACTGGCCGCGGTGCTGGCGGCGGGATTGCGGCGGTTGGGCTTCGACGTGGGCGACGAGCCGTACTTCGACACGCTGCGGGTACGGCTGCCCCCGGGGGCCGCCGCGGGCCTGATGGAGCGCGCGCGCGAGCGCCGCATCAACCTGCGGGCCCACGCGGGAGGCGCGGCGATCGGGGTCAGCCTGGACGAGACGGCGACCCTGGCCGAAGTCCGTGCGTTGCTCGAGGCGTTCTGCGGCGGCGCGCTGCCCTTCGACTTCGCGGCGCTCGAGGACGGCGCCGACGCCGGCTACCGCCCGCCGCTGGCCCGGACCAGCGATTTCCTGCGGCACGAGGTGTTCCAGCGCTACCACGCCGAGCACGAGATGCTGCGCTACATCCAGCGCCTGCGCGGGCGCGACCTGTCGCTGGCGAACTCGATGATCCCGCTGGGCTCCTGTACGATGAAGCTCAACGGGACGACGCTGATGCTGCCCGTGAGCTGGCCGGAGTTCTCGCGCATCCACCCCTGCGCGCCCGAACAGCAGACCCGCGGGTACCGCGAGCTGTTCGGGCAGCTCGAGGCCTGGCTGGCCGAGATCACCGGTTTCGCGGCCGTGTCGCTGCAGCCCAATGCGGGCGCGCAGGGCGAGTACGCGGGCTTGCTGGTGATTCGCGCCTACCACGAGCGGCGCGGCGAGGCCGCGCGCGACATCTGCCTGATCCCGACCTCTGCCCACGGCACGAACCCCGCGAGCGCGGCCCTGGCGGGCCTGCGCGTGGTGCCGGTGGTCTGCGACGATCGTGGCAACATCGACATGCGCGACCTCGAAGCCAAGGCCCGCGAGCATGCCGCGGAGCTTGCGGCGCTGATGGTCACCTACCCCTCGACCCACGGCGTCTTCGAGCCCGGCATCCGCCGCATCTGCGCGATCGTGCACGAGTGCGGTGGACAGGTCTACCTGGACGGCGCCAACATGAACGCGCAGGTCGGCCTGTGCCGGCCGGGCGACTACGGCGCGGATGTCTGCCACCTGAACCTGCACAAGACGTTCTGCATCCCGCACGGGGGCGGGGGCCCCGGGATGGGGCCGATCGCGGTGGCCGAGCATCTGGCGCCGTTTCTGCCGGGCCATCCCTGGGTCCAGAGCGCCGGCGAGCTGTCGATCGGGCCGGTGGCGGCGGCGCCCCATGGCAGCGCCGGCATTCTGCCCATCTCCTGGGCTTACATCGCGCTGATGGGGGCCGCGGGACTGCGGCGGGCCAGCCAGGTCGCGATCCTGAACGCCAACTACCTGGCACGCCGTCTTGGCGAGCATTATTCTGTGCTGTACAGCGGTCACGAGGGCTGGGTGGCGCACGAGTTCATCCTGGACACGCGTCCGTTCCGCGCGAGCGCCGACATCGGGTTCGACGACATCGCCAAGCGGCTCATGGACTTCGGAATCCACGCGCCGACCGTGTCGTTCCCGGTGGCCGGGACACTGATGATCGAGCCGACGGAGAGCGAATCCCGCGAGGAGCTCGACCGGCTGTGTGAGGCGATGATCGCGATTCGCGAGGAGATCAGGGCCATCGAGGAGGGTCGCGCCGATCGGCGGGACAACGCGCTGAAGCACGCTCCGCACACCGCCGAAGTCCTGGTCGCCGATTCATGGGGGCGGGCGTACTCCCGCGAGCAAGCGGCCTATCCCGCGCCCTGGGTGCGCCAGCGCAAGTTTTGGCCGCCGGTCGGCCGCATCGACAACTCGTGGGGCGACCGGCACCTGATCTGCTCGTGCGGTCCGCTGGAGGACTACGTCGCCTGACGGCCTGCCGCCGGCGCCGACATTCGATGGCTATCTCGATCCTGGGGATCTCGGCCTTCTACCACGACTCCGCGGCGGCGCTCGTCGTGGACGGCGAGATCGTGGCCGCGGCCCAGGAAGAACGCTTCACGCGCAAGAAGCACGACCACGAGTTCCCCCTGAACGCCATCGACTACTGCCTGCGCGAGGCGGGGCTGGCGCCTGAGGACCTAGATTACGTCGGCTTCTACGACAAGCCGTTCCTCAAGTTCGACCGGCTGCTCGAAACGTACCTGAGTTTCGCTCCGCGGGGCTTCAAGTCTTTTGTCCAGGCCATGCCCTTGTGGCTTCAGCAGAAGCTGCACCTGCCACGCGAGATGCACAAGGGGCTGCGCCACCGCTACAACAAGCGCTACGTCTTCACCGAGCACCACGAGTCTCATGCGGCGAGCGCCTTCTTCCCTTCGCCCTTCCGGCAGGCGGCGATTCTCACGCTCGACGGCGTCGGCGAGTGGGCCACGGCGAGCTTCGGCGTGGGGAGCGGCAATCGCATCGAGCTGTCGCACGAGCTGCACTTCCCCCATTCTCTGGGGCTGCTGTATTCGGCCTTCACCTACTTCACCGGGTTCCGGGTGAACTCCGGCGAGTACAAGCTGATGGGTCTCGCGCCCTACGGCGAGCCGCGCTACGTGGATCGGATCGTCGACAAGCTCCTGGACCTCAGGCAAGACGGCTCGTTCCGCATGGACATGTCCTACTTCGACTACTGCCAGGGCTTGACCATGACCAACGACAAGTTCGCCCGGCTGTTCGACGGAGCGCCGCGCAAGCCGGAGTCACGGCTGACCCAGCGCGAGATGGACATCGCGGCCTCGATCCAGCAGGTCACCGAGGAGATCATGCTGCGCTGCGCGCGGCACGTGCACCGGGTCACCGGGCAGAAGAACCTGTGCCTCGCGGGCGGTGTAGCCCTCAACTGCGTGGGCAACGGACGCATCCTGCGCGAGGGGCCGTTCGACAACCTGTGGATCCAGCCGGCGGCGGGGGATGCCGGCGGGGCGCTGGGCACGGCGCTGTTCATCTGGCACCAGTTGCTGGAACGGCCCCGCTCGGTGGGCCGGACCGACTCGCAGCACGGCTCGCTGCTCGGGCCGCGCTTCGACGATGCCGCGATCCGTGCCTTTCTGGAGAGGACCGGCGCGGTCTACCGCTACTTCGATGACGACGAATCGCTGTGCGAGCACGTCGCCGGGCAGATGGCCAGCGAGAAGGTCATCGGCTGGCTGCAGGGGCGCATGGAATTCGGCCCGCGGGCCCTGGGCGGGCGCAGCATCCTCGGCGACGCTCGCAGCGAGAAGATGCAATCGGTGATGAACCTGAAGATCAAGTTCCGCGAGTCGTTCCGCCCCTTCGCGCCCTGCGTGTTGCAGGAGCGCGTGCACGACTACTTCGACATGCGGCCGGACCAGGAGAGCCCGTACATGCTGCTGGTGGCGCCGGTGGCCGCCCATCGTCGTCTACCGTCCGACGGGCGCGGCCTCACCGGTCTCGACAAGCTGAAGGCCAAGCGTTCCGAGGTTCCGGCCATCACGCACGTCGACTACTCGGCGCGCGTGCAGACCGTCGACGCGCCGCGCCACGGCCGCTACCACCGGCTGATCCAGCGTTTCGAAGAGAAGACCGGTTGTCCGGTGATCATCAACACCAGCTTCAACGTTCGCGGCGAGCCCATCGTCTGCTCGCCCGATCAGGCCTATCGCTGTTTCATGGCAACCAACATGGATCTCCTGGTGCTGGAGCGGTTCGTGCTGCACAAGACCGAGCAGCCCGACGCCAAGGAGATCCGCATCGACGACTACCTGGCGCAGTACTCGCTGGATTGAGCTCGAGAATGATCAAGATCAACCGCGATCCGAGCCCTAGCGACGTCCGCGTCTTTGGCGGACTGTGCCTGGTGTTCTTCGGCGTTCTCGGTGGGGTGGCGCTGTGGCGGCCGCGGGGGTTCCTCGTCGCCTCGGCGATCCTGGGAGCTGCCTGGCTGACCAGCCTGGTGTTCAATAGAACGAACCGGCGGGAGCAGCTCCTCGGTCTGTTGTTGCCGGGGCTGCTCGGGCTGGCCGGAGCAGCGGTCCGCGTCGGGGTGAGCCCCTGGAGCGTGGCGCTGGTGTCGTGGGCCGGAGGTCTGTTGGCGGCCGGGCTGGCCTGGGCCGCCGCGCGCGGCGCCGGAAAGAAGCTGTACGTCGGCTGGATCTTGGCGGCGGCGCCCATCGGCTGGACGATCTCGCATCTCGTGCTGGGGATCGTATACTACGGGGTGTTGACCCCGATCGGCTTGGCCATGCGCGCGATGGGTCGCGATCCCATGCGGCGGCGATTCGAGCCTGGGGCCGAGAGTTACTGGATCGAGCGGCCCGCCCGGCCCGACCCGCTGCGACACTTCAGGCAGTTCTGATCCGGAGGCGCCACGATGAGCGAACGACCGAAGCACGAGGGCGGGACGGAGCGGGCCGACGAGTTCGCCCGTCAAGCCGAGCAACAGTCGCCGGGCCTGGTACGCGAGTACCTGGATTTTCTGGCCCACAACAAAAAGTGGTGGCTGCTTCCCATCGTCGTGGCGCTGCTGCTCGTCGGAGCGTTGATCGTCTTCGGTGGAACCGCCGCCGCGCCCTTCATCTACACGCTGTTCTAGGGGTCCCTTTCGCTCTTCGGCTCGACCGCCGAGCGGGCCCGCGCCGGGGAAGTGTGCCGCGCTCGGACCCTGCAAGGGCGCTTCGACCTCCCGCGGTCCTCCGTTTGCGCAGGTTGGTTGACGCTCACCCGAAAAGGAGATGCACGATGGCCCTTCCCTACCGCAAGTTCGCCTTGGCGCTGGTCGCTGGCGGGACGCTGGCCGGCCCGCCATCCGTCGCCGAGGAAAAGAAGCTGGGCTGGACCGACTCGGCGGAAGTCGGCTTCGTGGCCACCGACGGGAACGCCAAGTCGTCGAGCTTGGGCTTCAAGAACGTTGCAGCGCGGAACTGGGAGCACGCGGTCCTGACCCTCCGTGCATCCGCCGTCCGCGTCGAAAGCGAGCAAGGTGCGGCGATCGCCATGGCCCTGCCCGGAGGGGGATTCAAGGTCATCGAGCCCGACTCCGAGGTGACTACGGAGAACTTTGCGGCGAGCGGACGGTTCGATCGCAACATCACGGACCGGTTCTTCTGGTTCTCCGGCGCGGGTTGGGATCGCAACGAGCCCGCCGGGATCCAGGACCGCTACGTGGCTGAGGGTGGCGTGGGCAACGTCTGGCACGACACGGACGAGCTGATGTTCAAGACCAACTACGGCCTGACGGTGACGAAGCAGGTGGACGTCGTCGAGACCGCTGGCGCGGACGAGACGTTCGCCGGCGCTCGCGGGGCGTGGGCCTATCGCAACAAACTGACCGCGACGACGACTTATACGAACGATCTGGTGCTCGACGCGAACGTGGAGGAGTCGTCGCGCTGGCGCGCCGACATGCAGAACGGGTTGGCGGTGGCCATGAGCCAGCGGATAGCGCTGAAGGTGGGTCTGCGCTTCCTGTACGAGAACCAGCCCGCTTCCGAGGCCCTGCGCTTGCTCGACGAGTCCGGGGTCGATACCGGCACGACCGTGCTCGTCGAGCTCGACAAGCTGGACACGGTGCTCACGGCGTCGCTCGTGGTCAACTACCCCTGAGCGCTCTCGGCGGAGCCGGCCGTCCGTGCGAAGCTCCCCGGGCCAGCAATCCGGGCCGCAGCCGCTCGATGCCGAGCCCGACGAATTGCGTGAGCGTGTAAGCGCTCCAGATCGTCAGGGCTACTGGCAGCCCCAGCCGCGACAGGCCGACGCGCTCGCGCAGGCCGACGATGCGCCGCAAGCCCCGCAGTCCCTGGCCGGCGATGAGGATCGACGCGTCGAGCAGCGGCAGACCGACGAAGACGTGGTACGCGTCCTGCTCTCGTTGCAGGAAAAAATCCCGCCCCTGGAGCAGTCCGCGCGTCACGAAGTGACGCAAGCCGTTGGGTGGGGGATGCATGACCTGGGCTGCGCTGGTCCGGCAGCCGACCACCGCTTCCCGGTCCAGGAGCTCGGCCAGATTCCGGCAGGCGCCGCGGAAGGTCCCGAACTGCTGGGGAAACGGGTAGCGTTCGAAGAGCGACTTGCGAAACGCCACGTTGTTCGCGAAGAAGTCGGTCCCCTCCCGAGTTTCGTCGGTCGTCGCGCGCAGCGGGAAAAACCAGCTCAGCGCGAAGGTGCGGGCCACCGCGCCCCGCGGCGCAATGTAGGTGTGGCCGCTCGCCAACTCGACGCGCGGGTCGGCGAACGGTGCCAGGATGGCGGGGAGCCAGCCCGCATCGGGAATGGTGTCGCTGTCCAGGAACAACAGGAGATCTCCCGTCGCCTCTCGGGCCGCGAGGTTCTTGACCTCGTAGTAATCGACGTCGTCGTCGAAGACGTACCGCAACCGCCATTGCGGATCGAGCGCAGGCCGTAGGCGCTCGACCGCGGCCTGCACTTCGTCGAGCGCGAAGGCGCCGCTGTCGAAGCCGAGGATGATCTCGACGTCGGGGCGAAGTCTGACAGCCGGCGGAGACGCCGCGCTCTCTTCGCCCTGCCGGCGGAGTCGATCCCGCAACTGCCCGAACAGCGCCTCGAACATACGCCGGGCCCGATCCAGGTCGGAGTTCTTGACGTTCTCCCATTCGATGATGATGGAGAGCGAGCAGGCCCCGGGCTCTTCCCGTCGAGGGGCCACGGCGCGGGCGTCGGCCACGAGTCTGGTCGCGGAAGACTCGACGACCCGACCCGGCCGCCGGCTCCGGGCCGCCGCGAGCTTGTCGTCGAGCTTGGTCCGGCCGAGGAAGCCGCGGTCGATGGCCCGGGCGCACCGGCGTTGGAAAGGGCCATCGATCTCGAGCGCCTGAGGGTGGACCAGCGGAAACGCCAGCGGCCGAACGGCAGAGCCCGCCGACGCGTGGTCGGTGTTCCGGAAATGGACCGCATCGGGCCCGAACCCGATGTTGCTCACGAGGTTCGCGAGGGGCGAGGCGACCAGTCCGTCCCGTTCCACGACCGACAGGGCAAAGGCGCCGGCCCAGGAGTTGGTGATCATGCGGGTGTCGCAGCCCCTCATCCAGATCCGGTAGTAGGCGCCGCAGGCCTCGACGCGCGCGCGCAGTTCGGCATCGCGCGCCACCTTGGGCCAGACCGGTCGCCAGCGGCCGCGGCCCGACCGGTCGTTGCGCGAGCGGGCCTGTTCGGTCGCGAAGAACGAGCAATCGAAGCCGTTCCAGGCTCGCTTCCAGGAGGCCCAGCCCCACGGACTGGCGAGCTGTGTGAAGCGGTACGAGTGCGGGTCCGCTCGCTCGGGGTGGGGAATGGCGCAGGTGCCCTTGATCTGCAGGACGCGCGCATCCCGCCGATAGCGTTCGAGCAACTCGCTGCAAAAAGTGAAGAACGTAGGATCGGGGAGCGTATCGTCTTCGAGGACGATCAGCTCGTCGTAGCGCTCGAAGGCGCTCGTGATGGCGCTCGTGACGCGCAGGGCCAGACCGAGGTTGCGCTCGGCGAAGTCGCGCTGGATCTCGCAATCCCAGGACAACCGGTCGAACAGGCCGCGGGTCTCCCGGATCGCCGCCGATTCGCTCTCGTTTCGCGGGCCGTCACTGGCCACGTACAGCCTGCGGGGTCGAACCTCCGCCACCCGCTCCAGCACTCGCCGAGTCGTCCACGGTCGCTTGTAAGTAATCATCACGATAGCAGTATCGAACATGCGGGGATTATAGGGACAGATCTATTTTTCCGCGTTGCATCGACCCGGAGGTCTCCCGGGCCCCCGGGACTCGACGCGGCGGCCGAGGCGGCGCTCGATGTCCTCTTGAAAGCGCTGGCCGCCGCTCAGTTGCCCACGCTGAACAGCCAGTCGAATCAACTCCCATTCGCCCTCCGGGACCGTTGAAGCGACCCATTCACGATAGCGAGACTCTCGCTCGGAGCGCCGGGCGCCGAGGCTCGCGTAACACGGATCCTCGTCGAGCCACGTGAAGTGCGATCGGCCGATCTTGTGGCCGTAGGAAGACCAGCGGTAGTCCTGGGGCGCGGACACGATCCGCGCGCGGACCGGGTTGAGCTCGACGTACCGACCGCAGGCCATCAGATAGCGGTCGGTTTCGATCGGGCTTGACTTGTAGCGACCGTTCCAGACCGTGCCGCTGCGGGACTCGACGCGATTGATGTAGCGCGTGTACCTTCCGGCGACCCGTTTCATCAGAAGAGCGAGGTTGACGGACGACCCCCCTGGATCGATGACGAGGTGGACGTGGTTCGTCATCAGGCAGAAGGCGTAGACTTTGCACCCCAGGGTCTTTTTCCACGCCGCCAGCGTATCCAGATAGAACATGAAGTCCGCTGTCGTGGCGAAGACGGACGCTCGATTGTGCCCACGTTGGATGACGTGATGGGGGTGCTGGGGAAGGACGACACGGGCGGTTCGCGGCATGGCTGAGCTCGTGGGAGGCCGGGCGCGAGGGTAGCTTAGCAGCGACTCCGAAACCGCGATCTCCTCAGGCTGCCAAGGAAAATAGATCTGTCCCGTGCTATCGTAAGTTGTTGAGCGGGAATAGCTCAGTTGGTAGAGCATCAGCTTCCCAAGCTGAGGGTCGCGGGTTCGAATCCCGTTTCCCGCTCCAGCCAGTCCAGCCCGATCGACCCGGTTGCAGATTCGGGACCGCGACTGCTAGCTTCTGGGCTTGACTCGAGAGCGCCGGGATTCCAATCTCCAGTGCGCCCCGCATGCGGCGGAGGAACACGAGAATGCCGATCTACGAGTACCGTTGCCAAGCCTGCGCGAAGACGTTCGAGGTGATCCAGCGAGTGGACGACCGTCCCCTGCGCAAGTGCGGTGATTGTTCAGGCAAGCTCGAGAAGCTGGTCTCGCGCGCGGCGTTCCAGCTCAAGGGCGGCGGCTGGTACGCCGAAGGATACGGCAAGGACGCTTCGAAGAAACCTGAGAAAGACGCCCCATCGAAGACCGCCTCGACGACCGAGTCGAAGAGTGCAAAGGGCGACGCCAAACAGGGCTCACCCGCTTCCGCCACGGGTAAGACGGGAAAAACGGGGAAGGGCGGCGACTGACGGCGGCCGGGTCCGGGAGGTACGCCATGGCGCTGGACAGATTGAACGAGGTTCTGACCCGGGAGATCGCGGCGCTGGCCGCGGAGGGTCGCGCCAAGGCGAGCGAGCGCGTGATCGTGGGCTACATCCCGGCGAGCGGGAAGCGCGGCCCGCGGTACAAGCTGCGGGACAGCCGACTCGAGTTCCTGCGCATGAACTCGAACAGCTATCTGTCGCTGTCGCACCATTTGGCCATCCTGGAAGCCGCCGACGAGGCGGCCCGGACCTTCGGCGCGGGCCCCGGCGCCGTGCGGTTCATCGACGGCACCTGCGCGCCGCACCACGATCTCGAGCGCCGGATCGCGGCGTTCGTCGGCCGGCCGGCGGCGCGCATCTTCAACTCGGCCTACACGTCGACGCTGGGTCTGGCATTGACGCTTTGCGGCCCACGGACGTTCTGGATCGGGGACGAGCTGAACCACAACTGCATCATCCGAGCCATGCGCATCGCCAACGTTCCTCGCGAGCGCCGGGCGATCTACAAGCACAACGACGTCGCCGACCTGCGCGCACAAATCGAAGCAGTTCCGCGCGACGTGGATCGGGTCGTGCTGATCTTTGACGGCATTTTCAGCATGCGCGGCGATCACGCCCCGCTGGATCAGATCGCCGCGCTCGTGGCCCAGCACCAGCAGCGCTTCGCAGAGGGTCTGGTGACCGTGCTGGACGACTCCCACGGCGTGGGCGCCTACGGAGCGACTGGGCGCGGCACGGAGGACTATTGCGGGGCCCGAGCGGACGTGATCGTGGGAACGTTCGGCAAGGCCTTCGGCGTGAACGGGGGTTTCGTCGCCGGCAGCCCGGAGCTGATCGAGGCCCTGCGCCAGAAAGCCGACACCTTCATCTACACCAATCCGCTGGGTCCCGCGGATTGCGCGGCGGCGCTGGCGGCGGTCGAGATCGCGGACGGCCGGGAGGGAGCCGAGCGCCTGGCGGCGCTCGCCGAACGCACGCAGCGTTTCCGCGACGGCCTGCGCGGGCTGGGTTTCGAGTCCATTCCTGGACCGCATCCGATCGTGCCGCTTCTCGTTCGCGACTCGGACCGTGCCCGCAAGATGGTGGCTGGACTGTACGAGCGGGGGATCCTGGCCGTCGGACTCACCTTTCCCGTCGTTCCGCGCGGCGACGAGACGATCCGCTTTCAGATCAACGCGGCCCACACGCCGGCCGACGTGGACCAGGTCCTGCACGCGCTCGAGGAGGCCCAAGAATGGGTCCAGCGGCCCGCTTGACGGCACTCGGGCGCTCGTGTAGCGTCGGCGGCCGCACGGATTTCGAGTGCCGGGAGGGGCGCGATGTTGCAGGAATTCAAGAAGTTCGCGATGCGCGGCAATGTCGTGGACATGGCCGTGGGCATCATCATCGGCGGGGCCTTCGGGACGATCGTCTCCAGCCTGGTCAGCGACGTCTTGATGCCTCCCATCGGCCTGCTGCTGGGCGGGGTTGACTTCACCAACCTGTTCCTGACGCTGAAGCAGGGAGCGGCCAAGGCCGGACCCTACGCGGCTCTGGCCGATGCCCAGGCGGCGGGAGCGGTCACGGTCAATTTCGGCTTGTTCATGAACCGAGTCATCAGTTTCCTGATCGTCGCCTGGTCCGTGTTCCTGCTGGTCAAGGGCATGAACCGCCTGGAGAGGAAGGAAGTGGCGGCGCCGCCCGCCCCGACGGAGAAGGCCTGCCCGTATTGCGTTTCCAAGATCGCGCTACAGGCCAGACGCTGCCCGCACTGCACTTCCGAGATCGCTTGAGGCCGTGGCCCAGGCCCCGGCTCTCCGGCCCACCGAGCCCCGCGAGCTTCCTCGGGTCCGCCGGCCCGCGCGCCGGCAGCGGATCGCCTACGGTCGCAAATCATCTTATGATACGCGGATCCACTGGAGACCTCCGATGAAGCGAATCCCGGCGGGATTCATCGTTCCCAGCGCGTGTCTGACCGTGCCGCCCAAGCTCTTGCGCGGCTACGAGCTGCTGGAGAAGAGGCCCGAAGTCGGCGACGTGATGTATGGACGCATCACCTACCTTGGCCAGCACAGCTCGCTCGAGAACAAGCAGGGAAGGATTCACCTGATCAACGACGGGACGCGCGCGGTGTTCGTCTACGGGAACCGTTACGCCTCGGACGCGTTCGAGGGCTTCGTACCCTCCGAGAGTCAGCAGCAGGTGGACCTCTTGGCCCGATCCGGCATCATCGGGGTGATGCGCGAAAAGAACGCGCAGATCAAGGATCCCACTCGGGTCAAGATCCTGGGGAACGTCCTCGACTCGGACGGTCAGCCGCTCAACACACGGCGTTTCTCGATCGCCGACCCTCGTCACTCTCCCAACGGCGACAAGAAGCGGGCCAAGATGATCCTGGTCATCGGGACCTCGATGAACTCAGGCAAGAGCACGGCGGCGCTCGCTTGCTGCCGGGCGCTGTCGGCCATGGGTTACGCGGTGCGCGCCGCGAAGATCACGGGTACGGCGAGCTTGAAGGACATCTTGCACATGCAGGACGGTGGGGCCCATCGGGTCGCCGATTTCTCCTACCTGGGCTTCCCCTCGACCTACATGCTCGATCCGGCCGAGGTGCTCGGGGTGTTCACCCGTCTGGACGGGCGCTACGGCAACAACCCGGCGAACTACTGGATCGTGGAGCTGGCCGACGGCATCCTGCAGCGCGAGACGGCCTTGCTGCTGGAGAGCCCGATCGTGCGGCGGCGGGTGCACAAGCTTGTCTTCGCCGCCTCGGACGCCCTGGGTGCGATCGGCGGGCTCGGCGTGTTGCGCGAACGGTTCGTGCTCGTGCCCGACGCGATCTCCGGGCTGTGCTCCTCGTCGCCCCTGGGGATGCGCGAGCTGCGGGACTTCACGCAGATCCCGGTCTTCAACAGCGTCGACCTCAATCTCAAGGAACTGGCCGAGATCTTGATCTGAGCCGGCACGGCCGGGACGCCCCGGCATCGCGCTGCCGGCGAGAGCCGGTCGCGCTCCTGCGTACCGCCCACGGGAATCGCCGACCCCTGCACGCGCCCCGGCGCCGGTCGCTCCGGGTCCTCGAACGGCTGCGCGAGGCTCCCCGGCCCGCACTGCTGCGGCGCGAGACCGAATGGAGCCGACGGGCGGGGTCGAACCGCCGACCTGCTGATTACGAAGCAACCGGGCGTGGACGAATCGCGGGGCTTCTGGGAAGATTCGCGGCACGGTCCCGCGCCCTTGGCGCCATTTGCGGCCGTGATGGTCACGATATGGTCACAGTGAGAGCGGGGCGGCCGTGAGCTACAAGGCCCCGATGCGGGACGACCCTGGCGGGTTTCTGTTCTGGGACGCCGACCTAGACCTGGCGGCGCTGCGAGGGGCGCTCGGAGCGGACCCGACCCCCGGACTCGTGGTGTCGCTCGCGGAGTGGGTCGGCTGGCTGCGGGCCGCCGAAGCTGGAGAGCGGCCGACGCCGGGGCGCATGCGGACTGCGCTGCGTCGGCTGAGGCGCGCGGTCCGGGCCGCTTCCGACGATGCCCGGCAGGCCCCGGCAGCCGTTGCGGTGTTCCGCGAGACGGACCTGACCACGACGAACGCGGTGGGCGCCGAATATCGGTACCGCGCGGGCCAGGGCCTCGACGCGGCCCTCGCCGAGCTGACCGGCGACGGCGCCCCCGAGACGTTGGCGCACCTGCTCGCGGCGTGCGACGACGCCGAGGCCCGGCTGCCGGGGAGGTCGAGACCGCCCGAGCGGCATCGTCGCCTTGCCGCGCGAGAGATTGTCTCCGCGCTGTCGGCCCACGGGCACACGAAGCAGACGACGCAAGTCCGAGCGCTGGGGCTGTTGCTGGGCGCCGCGGGCTGCCACCTGTCCGAGCGCCGGGTGTGGGAGCTGGCACAGCAGGCGCGGTCGGACTGCGCGAGGGCATAGGCCACTTTTCCGCAAAGACTCGGCGGCACACACGCGGTACTAGTGCGCTATGCACAAACACCGCAAAGAGCGCGAAGCGCCGCCCGTCGGCGTCGATTACGTAAGCGTGCAGACTGTGGCCCGCTGGTGGGGCGTCCACGAGGCGACCATCCGCGAGTGGGTCCGTGCCGGCCGGCTCCCGGCTACGCGCGTCGGCGCAAAGCTGCTGCTGCACGTCCCGAGCATTGCCGCCGTGCTCGACGCCGGGCGCATTGCAGGGCGCTCCCGGAGCCCGCAGTGACCCCCGCTGCTGCTGTCACCTTGCGCCGCCTCGTCGCGGTGCTGCTCGACGTGGCCGAGCGGATCGCCACGCGGCCGCCGGTCCCGCATGGCGGCCGGCGATGAAGTTCTGGTGCCCTACGATTCACCGCGAGCGGCGGTCGCGCGCGCGGTGGTTCGACGCGATCGGATGCGGGCGATTCACGGTCGAGGAGCAGGCGGACGCGCTCCGCCGGCTCGCGTCGATTTGCAGCTTCTGCGGGGTCGGCCCCGAAGCCGCCGTCGCCTGGGCGCTTCCCGGCCGCGAGCAGGACGTCGAGGCCGTGCTCGACGAGCTGGCTGAGCAGCTCATGGCCAAGCGGGCGCCGGCGTCGTGAGCGAAGAGGTTCCGCCCTTCGATCCGGCCGACTTCGACGAGGGCGGCCCTCCGCTCGATCACGTTGCGGCCGCGGAGCTGCTGCGGCGCTTCGGCGGCCGCGGGGACATTTTTCTCGAGGAGATGCAGAAGGGCGCGCGATGGGTCCGTGGTGCGGTGACGGAGGATCTGGTCGCGGCGCACGTGCGCGGGGAGCGGCGCATCGGATTCGCGCCTGTCGCCGATGCGCCCGCGGCGGTGGCCCTCGACTTCGACGGCAAGCACGAGGGCGTCGGTGCGGCCGAAGCGCTGCGCCGGGCCGACGCCGTGGCCGACGTCCTCGAGGGCCTCGGGCTCCCCGTGCTGCTCGAGCGGTCGCGCTCCGGCCTGGGCTACCACGTCTGGCTCCTGCTCGACCGCTCCCAGCCCTCGACGCTCGACGAGAGTCGACGGCTGCTGCGGCTCGTGCTGCGTAAGGCCGGTCTCCCGTTTGACGCCGACGAGTCGAAGGGGAATCCCGGTGTCTTTCCGCACCCGCCCGGCCGCCGGGGCATCGGCCGCGCGCCGTTCCTGCCCTGGGCGGGCCTGACCAACGGCCGCCGCGCCGGGCTGTTCGTCGACCGCGCCGGGGAGGTCCTGCAGGATCAGCTCGCGACGCTCGAGGTCGCACGCGGCGTGACGCGCGTCGAGCTGGTCCAAGCGGCGGCGCAGCTCGAGGCCGCCCTCGGCGTGTCGGGCGACGAGGCGCAGGCCGCCAGGCGGCGGGCGCCTGCCAGGCCGAGGCCGGAGGCGTCAACGCGAACGGGCTCACGTTGGGCCGAGGCGGCCCTCGAGGCGGAGATCTCCCGCGTCGCGGCCACGCCCGCCGGCGGCCGCAACGACGCGCTCAACCGCGCGGCGTTCAACCTCGGGCAGATCGTCGCCGGCGGAGGCCTCGCCGAGAGCGAAGTCCGGGCCGCGCTGCTCGGCGCCGCAGCATCCTGCGGACTCGTCGCGGACGACGGCGAGGCGCGGGTCGTCGAGACGCTCGAGAGCGGTCTCGCCGGCGGCGCGCAGCACCCACGTTCCGCGCCGGGACCGGAGCCCGCACGCCGAGGCCTGCGCGCGGTCCCCGGGGCCGGGCCGGCGCCCCCGGGTCCTGACGAGGACGGCCGCGTCAAGATCATCGTCCGGCCGGAGCTGGCGGGCATGACGGACGAGGCCGTGCGTGCGCTCGAGGGCGACGAAGGATTGTACCGGCGCGGGCTCATCCTCGTGCGGGTCGTGTCTTCGAGTGGGGTGGCGGGTGCTGGCGTCGCCCGAGCGGCGGGAGCCCCGACCATCGCAGTCGTGGATCGTGCTCACCTGCGCGAGCGGCTCGATCGCCAGGCGCGCTGGGTCGAGATTCAGGAGCGCCGGGGCAAGACGCGCGAGGTGCCGAGCCTCCCGCCGCTGAGCGTGACCGACTCGATCCTCGCCCGCCTCGAGTGGCCCGAACTGCGCCCGCTCGAGGCCGTTGTCGAGCAGCCGGTGTTCTTGGGGGACGGACGGATCCTCGCGAGGCCGGGCTACGACGCGGCGAGCGGGATCGAGTACGATCCCGGCGGCGTAGTCTTCCCGACGGTCCCCGACCGTCCGACGCGGGACCAGGCGATACGCGCGGGCCTCGATCTGCTCGACCCGCTCGTCGATTTTCCTTTCGCCTCCGAGGCCGACCGTTTCGTCGCGCTGGCGGCGGTGCTGACGTTGCTCGGCCGCTCCGCGATCGCCGGACCGTGTCCCTTGTTCGCGTTCAGGTCGCCAGTTCCCGGGAGCGGCAAGAGTTTGCTCGCCGACGTCGTCGCGATCGTCGGCACGGGCCGGCCCGCGGCGCGCATGAGTGCGCCCGAGACCGACGAGGAGATGCGGAAGAGAATTCTGTCCCTCGGGCTCGACGGCTCGCCGGCGATCCTGGTCGACAACGTCGACGGCCTTTTCGGGTCGTCGAGCATCGCGGCGAGTCTCACGTGCGACGAGTTCAAGGACCGCCAGCTTGGGCACAACCGCACGCTGACGGTTCCGATGCGCGGCATCTGGTTGATCACGGGCAACAACGTCGCGTTCAAAGGCGACCTCGGCCGCCGGGTCGTGCCCGCCGACCTGGCGCCGAAGATGGAACATCCCGAGGACCGCGTGGGCTTCATCCATTCGCCGCTCCTGCCCTACGTCCACGAGCGCCGTGCCGTGCTCGTGACCGCCGGGCTCACGATCCTTCGCGCCTTCCACGTTGCAGGCCGACCCGGGCACGGGCTCCCGGCCAAGGGGTCGTTCGAGAACTGGGATCGCCTCGTCCGTGCGGCTGTCTTGTGGGTGGCGGGCATCGACCCGCTTGCGACGTGCGAGCGCATCCGCGAGCAAGGCGACGCGGACCTCGAGGTGTTGCGGACGGCCATGGGGACCTGGCACGAGGAGGTCGGCCCCGAGGCGCGCACGGCTGTCCAGGTGTGCGAGCTCGCCAGGGGCAAGCCAGAGCTCGCCGCGGCGCTCGCGGGGTTGTGCGGCTGCGATGTGGTGCGTCTCGATGCCCGACGGTTGGGCTACGCGCTGCGTCGAGTTCGTGGGCGCGTCGTCGGAGGCCGGTCGTTCGATCGAGGTGGGGAGGATCGAACCGCCGGCGTCCGCTGGGGGCTTGCGAGCGAGGAACCATGCGGGTGATGCGGGTGATGCGGGTGATGCTTCCGGCGAGCCCATGCGCGGGGGCGCGCGCGTACCTGCGCGCGGGGGTACGGGAACAATGACCCGCATGACCCGCATCACCCGCAGAGAACCGGCGCGACTCGGGCCATGGGGGTGGGTCGAATCCCTACGGCTCCTGGAGGTAAACCGGAGCGGCACCTTCACGCGCGATTTACGGGATTTCCCAATGTTTTCCGCTGGCCCAATCGCCGGCGGCTAGGAGAATCACCATGCGGAAACCGCACGAGACTTCGATAGAACTGC
>Ga0187892_10000899_pt1 | contig 73741 bp, 73 predicted proteins | sample MA1701073metaG_FD_139345 | JGI IMG/M metagenome (GOLD analysis project Ga0187892, IMG submission 139345) | Bio-ooze microbial communities from a basaltic lava cave in the Kipuka Kanohina Cave System on the Island of Hawaii, USA - MA170107-3 metaG ...
AAGTCAGCGAAGAACGGCGTCTCGTAGGGAGGATAGGCATCATGAACCTGGTCATCGACGAGAAGGAACTCAAGTTTCTGCCGGTTACGATCGATCCCGATATTGTCAGTGGAGCACTGGTATTCAAGGGGACTCGGGTTCCGGTCGAAGCCTTGCTGACCAATCTTGAAGCGGGCCTCTCGCTCGATGAGTTTCTCCAGAATTTTCCAACAGTGACACGCCAACAAGCGATTCAAGTCCTCGAGTTTTCCAAATCCACCCTTCTGAAGCTTGCTAAATCGGCTTGAAGATGCTTCTCGACGAATCAGTTCCCCATGTCGTGCAAACAGGGTTAGGCCATCTCGCCATTCGTACGGTTCAAGAAATGGGGTGGGCTGGCATCAAAAATGGCGAATTGCTTCGGCGAATTGAAGGGGAGTTCGACGTACTCATCACGGCAGATCAAAGGCTTCGTCACCAACAGAATCTTGCAGGTCGAAAGCTGTCCATTATCATGATCCCGACCAATCAGGTTCGTGCAGTGGTCGGCTTGTTACCGGCTATTGAAGATGCAATGAAGACGGTTCAGCGGGGAACGGTACGTGAAATTCCACTGTCAGCATGAGAAGCAATGTTGAATGCGCCTGGTTCATCTCCTGGGCCATTGCCGAAGGAAGAAAAATGGCGGCCGGGATTGACAAATACCTTCGAACGAATTGATCAGCCAAGAAAGCCGTCTCGAATTGACTCTCTAGTCGGCCACCTCTTCTCCATCTAGGTATGCCAGGGCTCCTCGCTTCCTTGCCTCCCGGAGCGACCCTTCCGGACTCATCCGAGCGGAAGCCTTCGGGAATTCCTTCGGCTGCGGTCATATGCGGGTCCTGTCACGGACGAACAGCCCCACCGTGCTCGCACCCCGCCCGGTGTAGGGACCCCGCTCCGCGCGGTGGGGCGCCCAGTTCGCCGTGCCACCCGCATATGACCGCAGTACCTCAGTCGGTTCCAGCTTTCCTTCTTCGCGCACATTATCCATGAGGGCTTCTACTGCAACTGCGGATACGCCGCTGCGACAAGCCAGCATTCCCACAAGCCACATGCTGGCGGGCGGGCTCGCCCCTCCTGATCTCGACGTACTGCTTCGAGTACGCCTCGGTCTCTCGTGGCTCCACGCGCCCGTCTCGCTCGGCGTCTCCACAGTTTCGTCACGAACCCCCATGAATAATGGGCGCTGGCCACGTCTCGGTGGGTTCCCGCTCCTCCGGCGAAGTTCGCTCTGAGCCCTGGCACACCATCGTGAAGTCATGGTCGGTTACTGACACCCTTCTGAATCGTACAGCCGAGTGGTGGTTGACACACTCACCTACCGATAGACCCGCTGATCTTGACAAAGTAGGATGTCCCTATTTCTCACTCGCAGGCCTGCCAACGGGCTAGGGGGCTCTGCTGCTCCATGTCAGGTATAAATGGGATATACGGACCTGTGTATGACGGCCCGGTAGTAGCGTTGGTTGACTTGACAAGGGCTTGGAGGTGAAGGAAACTCCCGCAGCGCGCAAGACGATAAGCCACTTGGATATACTGGTCAGTCTACTCAATAGTTAGGTTCCTACCGAAAGGATATGAAACGGGAAATTCGAAGTATCGGTGAAGTACTGAAAGCCGTTTCTGGTTATGACGGCCGGACCATGTTTCGTGGTCAACCTAAGACCTGGCCATTCATACCGACGATCGCCCGACTACACAAATACATAGATGGTTTCGATGACTGGCAGGTTTTTCACCACCACTTACTTGAACGCTTTAGGCGTTATGGGCGGCCGCACTTGAACCAACTCCCTCGCACAGAGATAGAGTGGCTTGTGCACGCTCAACACCATGGCGTACCAACTAGATTGCTAGACTGGACGACAAATCCCTTGAAAGCCCTTTTCTTTGCTGTGGACGATCCGCGAAATGATCGCCACGATGGAGTGCTCTGGAAACTCATACCCGATGGTTGGAGGGAGGATTTCACCAATGAGAATCAAACATACTGGGAAGGCCGTCTCGCGGCTTTCTTCCCTGAACATCTGAATGCTCGGCTTATCGCTCAAGAGGGTTGTTTTGTCTCTTTTCCTTTACCTAAGAGTACACGACCTATCCGGCCCTTGACCGAGGCTCCGTGCGCTTACACTGTCGAAAAGATTGTGTGCCTCATAATCCCAAGACACGCGAAACCGGTACTACGAAGAGAGCTGACCCTCTTAGGAGTAAATCATCGCTCACTTTTCCCTGATCTTGATGGAGTTGCCAAAAGTGTAGGCCTCGACCCGCACGGCACCTAACCTTCGGCTTGAGACCGATGCCAAGGGCGCGGCTCAGCCTTAACGTTCGGCGGCAACACGGATCCGCCGGAGAGAGCATTAGAACGAGGGCACGGCATGATGTGGATGAGGGCAGTGCTTCTGATCGTACTCACCTTCTTTCCGGGGATTCCCGCTGTACTCGCGCTCCCCTGGATCAGCACAGCCGCCGTGGTTGGTCTGCTCGGATACTGGATGATGGATCCATCTTGGGGAGCATGGGTGTATGCGGGTGTTTGTCTGAATCTCCTCCAGTGGAGGGCATGGCAACTGCACCTCAACAAGCTGAGGATGTCGCTCTACGTGTCGTCGCCCTCGATGGCGATACAGAACGGTATTTCGGGGAAGGCCGCAATCGGTGCTGTTGTTGGCGCTATTCGCGGTCTTATTGCTGGCGATGCCGTAGGTACGTGCCTTGGTGTAGTGATCGCAGGGCTCCTGTTTGGCCTCCAGGGAATACTTTTTCCGAACCCGTCAGTTATTGCACAGGCCTGTGGCCACCCCTTCATCGGAGATGAAGAGCTGTCGCGCCTCCTAGAGAGGACCGACTACCCGATGCTGCTGAAATTCAACCGACTCGCCCAGAAGAACGGTTTGTCTGGGCCGATCCTTGCCGCGGAGTTGGCCAACTTCTTGGAGAGGGAAAGACGATAAGAGGGGGATTTAAGGGGACATTCTGGATTTCTTGCCGCCGGAACTGAATCACTGTCTGCGGAAATTCAGAATGTCCCTATTTCGTCCCCGAACTTTCTAACACCTATGCAGCTAGGGCTAACTTGCGCGGGAGCCGACGCGGCTTTTTCGTTCGTGCCAACGTGTCGCCGCGCGGCTCAGCGCCGACGTTAGCTGTCAGAGAGACATGAAAATGTACCGGGAGTCTTTTCTAACCTATGCGGATCGCATTCCCTAGCGCCCTCTACCACGTCACCGCGCGGGGGAAGGCTCGACCAGCCCTCTTCCTGGATGACAGCGAAGGCCAGCGGGTCCTTGCGGTACTGGAGCGCGTCGTCTCTCGCTGTCATCTCCGGCCACACGCCTCGTGCCGAGGGCCAACGACTTCCATCTGGTGGTGGAACCCCCGAGGCCAATGTGTCGACCGCGATGCGCCAGTTGAACGGCGTCTACACGCATGCGTTTAACCGCCGTCACGGCCGGATCGGTCACGTCTTGGAAGGCCGCTTCAAGGCCATCGTGGTGGATCGGAGCTGCTATCTCCTGGAGTTGGCCCGGTACGTCGTGCTGAATCCGGTACGCGCCAAGACCACCCGCACCCGGAGCCCTACGACTGGTCGAGCTACCGGACGACGGCTGATCTGGACCCAGCGCCGCCCTTTCTGACCGTGGACTGGCTGCTGGCTCAATTCGGCCGTCAGCGTCCGGCTGCGCAGCGAAAGTACCGAGCATTCGTCGCCGAGGGCACCGGGCAGAGTTCCCCCTGGGCGCACGTGCAGGGACAGGTGCTGCTCGGCAGCGAGCGGTTTGTCGAACGCCTGAGGCCCGGACTAGAGGACAAGCATCCCTTCAATGAGATTCCACGACAGCAACGGTTTGCGGCCCGACCGAAGCTGAGCCACCTGTTCTCCGCCCGCCTTCGGGCCGACCCGGGGCGTCGGCATGCAGTGATCCGTCGGGCCAACTTGGACCACGGCTACAGTCAGTCCGCGATCGGGCGCGTCCTGGACGTGCACTGTTCGACGCTCAGCCGCATCGTCAATCCTCTAGGCCGTTGATGGCGCACAGCACAAGTTCTGACCTCAAATCCGAAGTTCGCTCCGAGCCTTGGCACACACTGGAGGGGTGTGCTCCATTGACAGGTATGTGTACAAAAAGTAGCCTGTCCCCGTTCAACTGGCGCACGCCGGTGAGCATGGGCGTTAGCCGGCGAGACCGCGTATGGCGTCTGAAGGAAAACAAGGAGAAGCAGAGGTTGCACTGTATCTGCGCTTTCTTGAAACTTCGAATCTTCCAATTGATCGGAGCAGCATCGAGAAACGCACCCCCCCAGAACCAGACATTCTGTGCGCGCATCAAACCGAAGGAAAAATTGCTTTTGAGCTCGTCGAGCTATGCGATCCGCGCTTGGCGAATTCAATTGCCGAATTGGAAGGCAGTTATCTGAGAACTTCAGACCCTTCATCCCTGATAATTTCAAAGAAGCTACGGAAGAAATATCAAACAAACGCCCCAGTTGAGCTGTTTGGTTACACGGCGGGAGAATCGTTACGCCAGATAATGTCATCCTGCCTACTATAAAACCGTACCTAAGGTCGTGGCGGCACACTTTTCGGCGAGATTGGTTGCTTGGACGAAAAGGGGTTTATGAGGTATGGAATGCCGGCTGACGACTTGCGGGGAAAAGAAAAGGGGTCGGGATGAGCTACCACATTGCAACGAACGTATTGAGTTTTGAAACGGAGGCAGGTGCCCTCGGCCGGCTGCTAGATGCCTACCAAGCCAGCCCCTATCACTTGCACGAGCTACACATTGCTCGCATATCGATGGCGCAAACCGAAGCAGCTCAGGTTTGGTCCAGAGCATTGACCGGTTTCCGAGGGGGGGATGACGACAAGAAACTTCTTGTGATTGTTACCGATCTTGAAGACATTCAGCGTCGCGCCGTCCTCCTCAAGCTGCGCCGACGGGGGCCAACTATTGTAGTGCGTTGGTGGGATGCTCCGGCGAATCTTCAGGAGAGCTATCGCAACGGTCTAGTCTTCAACCGCTATACCGGAATCAACTTCATATCTACACGTGCGGTCTTGGAGGCCAACAGCCTACGGCGACCGGGTGGACTCACATTGGACAATCCCGTCCTCCTCGAACAGGAACAGCTTCTCGGTGCAGACTCTCCGCTACGGATGTTTAGGCACGTTCTTCAGTCGCTTACAAGCCCCTCGCGAGCAGATATCTTCGGCCGCATCAAGCGTAACCACGGACACATCAGGCTTTCCGTCGCAACGCACTTCTACTGCAACCAGCAGAACATTCACTCGGTGACCAGCTTGCTGGACGGTTATGCCCGATACGCAAGCGATCTCTTGGACAGGATTCAATTTGTCGTGGTAGACGATGGCTCGCCTATAGAATATACGATCCCTGACGTTGGTCTGAATCTTACATGGATCAAGATAACTGAAGACATTCGCTGGAATCAGGCCGGAGCTCGCAATCTTGCTCTGCTATATGCTCGCTCAAACAATGTAATTATTTCAGATGTGGATCACACGTTTCCGGAACATACTTTGCGATGGCTCGCTGGCCGAAATGTCCCACACCGCCGATTTTATAAGTTTTACCGGAAGATGCCCGATGGGTCCATAATCAAAGGCAGTCCGAATATCTTCTATCTATCGCGCGCGCGGTGGTTTCAACTATTCGGAACTGATGAAGAGTTTGCAGGTGCGTATGGCGCTGAGGATTTCCGTCTTGTGAAGAACTTCAAGAACCATGGCACGGTGCAAAGCCATCTGCCGAAGCGCTACTACTGTGAAGAGCGAGAAGTCGACAGGAAGAAATCGTATCACTCGTTGGTGAGGGATCTCAGCTTCAATACACCTGTTGACACTCGGAAGCGGCTTGAAGCGGATTATTTCGGCGCGGACTTTGGGCACAGTAGGAGTTGCCTGAACTTCCAGTGGAAGGTTCTGCTAGACCGTGAACGAGACGCTCCTACGCCAAGAATCGACCGTACCTGGAGACGCAGGTGGTGGTTTCGAACTATCTCCAGCTTTCTCTGCTCCCGTTGAGCCGGGGCACAACAAGACTGACGAACCTGATGGGCTGGGACTACAACGTAAACGGCATACTACGCAAGGCGGTGCCGAGATGACCCGCGTACGCGAGGGAAATGGTCCGGGACCAGTGACTTTCTCAAAGCCCGGATCACCTCGGGCATGGATCTGTCCGCGCCCTGCCACCCTAGGCAGGTATGTGTGCAGGTAACGCGGGGATGGACGAATCAGGTTCTCAACAAGTGGGCAGCTAGAAAATTCCACAATCATGAATCACATTAACCACGGCGTAGCTGCATATGCACGTTCATTTGGGAATAGCGAGAAACGTTTAGATGAATGGTGTGAAAAGTTCGAAGCTTTTGACTTGCGCGAAGAAGTCATTTCTTTGGTCAGAACAATTGAAGATGAAATAATGAGCAACATCGAGAACAGTAATAAATCATACGAGGGCAAAGAACTGGAAGTATTGGTACGAAGATCCTGTAACGCCCGTGACCCTAGAATTGAAAAGGAAGGAATGACGGCGATTCTTGATTACATTGCCTGGATGTGCTGGCATGAAGGTTACTTGAAGTGACTGCTTGTGACCATTATTCGCTGGCCAACAAGGTGATGCACCGGAAGAAGGAAAAAGGTTCCAGAAACCATTGATTAGTCGCAATGATGGAGAAGATTTCAATGACACAACAAGCTTATCCGCGCAGTCCGAAAGCCCTTCTCGGTGACATTGCGCACTTGGGACGGTTTATTGACAAGATTCGTCTGCGACATGCCGGCATGATTCAGGGCTACAACTACATCACGGTAGGGTTCGATAAGTCTCTGATCGATTTTCTGCAGATCGATCCGAGAGCGTTTGAGCAACGTGTGTTGGCTGGAGGAACGGATGAGGAATTGCTTGCCTGGGTGAGGGCCAATGGTCGAAAACCGTCGGATCAAGAGATTGCGCAATGGTCCCAGGGTCTGCTTGCTTCAGGTCCAAAAGACGATGCCGCGCGGCATCGATTTGAAGGGCGGCTGCTGGAAGTCGCTAAGAAACGCGCGGTGCAGGTCTCGTCTCTCCCTCCTGTTGCTACCTGGGCTGACGTCATCGAACTCGATGAAGGGCGACTGTAGTCGATAGTATCTTAGGCTTGATACGGGCGACTGGTCCTTAGGGGTTGGTCGCTTTCGTGTGTTATGGCCCGACAGCGCTGAGCGCTGGTGTCGAATCGGCAGGGTGGATGGGAATATTCGTCGGCGGCAAAGCTGCTACAAGGTTTGTAACTCGTTCACGGTCTCCCTGCCTGTACCGCAGAAATTCCACTCCGACGTGTCCGTCTTTGCACCAGCGAACGACCGAAACTTCCACGGCCAGGGGGGTTGGTTCTTGCGCGACGGCAATCCGTAATGCGAGATAGGCTCCTGCATTCAACACGATGTTGCTGCGCATTCTGCAGCCTGTGGGGGAAAGGTCGAGCAGGATTCCTTCACCGACTCCTGCATCGCTTTGAATGGTCGCAGGGTAGCCGACAGGAACTCGCAGACGACATCGTGGTTGCATAGTCATAATCTCCGTAGATGAGTCTACGTGCGAGTATGCATTGCGGCAAGGAAAACTCGATTCTCGGACGTCCACGTGTGCCAGGGGTGAAGAATAGAAGGACGTCACCAGATGAAGCACGGGAATGTGAGAGGATTATGCGGCGATCTTGGTCAGGAGCTTCTTCACCTCGACATGGGCGAAGATGACGTCCGGCTCCCGCTGAAGGGCTTCGTAGTAGCTTCGTTCGAAACCGTCTCCTTTCTCCGACGGACGGATGAGAGATCGGGCTTCAATCAGAAAGTGTTCCACCTCGACAGGCGAGAGCTCGGAGTCGTCATCCAGCAGTTCATCGATACGAACGACCAACTGAGAGAGAGGGTGAAGCCAGGTGAACCAGGGATCGCTCATCACTAATTGCAGGAGTTGGCTGGTTGACGGGACCCGGCCATTGATGCGCTCGTAAGTCACTTGTTCTGCCAGGATGAGGGCCTTATGAAGATCGAGGAGGCCGGCTCGCACGTCGAGAATCTTCTTGCGGAGCGGGCAGGATCTTTTGCCTGAGGTCTTATGAGAGACAGGCGCCATACGATAATTTTAGCAGGTTCTTGAAAAAATGGTGGCGCCCGGTGCTCAGGCGCAAGGTCGATGCCGTTTATCTGGTGAGTATCGGCTTCTTCGTCGGTTTCTGAGAGAAGAAGAGGATCGGTTAAGAGAGGGAGGGGTTGCTATGGAAGGAATAACGCAGCTCTTGCCGGCAAGGTACGCGGTGATGTGGAAATGAGCAAGCAGCACTTCAGGAGCCCGATGGAGGGCTTCATAGTAGGCGCGCTCGAATCCATCGCCTTCGAACGACGGGCGGGTCAAGGCGCGTACCTCGGTTAAAAGGTGTTCGACGTTCATTGAGGTGATGTCGAATGCGTCGTCGTCCAAGAGTTGATCGATCCGGAGCAGCAGGTCCAGCAGGGGGCGGAGCCATGTGAACCAGGGATCGTTGAGCAGTAGCTGGATCAGCTCGTCCGTCGAGTGAACCTGGCCGTGGATGCGTTCGTACGTTCGCTGTTCTGCTACAATCAGCGCGCTATAGAGAGAAAGGAGTTTCTGGTGTGCCTCCAGCATCGTGCGTCGTAAAGGGTCAGCGTGGAGGGTCGGAACGTAGGGTAACGACGTGGCCATACGGTAAGTGTAGCAGAGCCATAGGCCCGGTCCGTTTAGTCTCTCTGGTGTGTCTGGTCTATCTCGTTCGTCTGGTTCAAGCAAATGAACAAAAACAGACCGAATAGACAAGATAGACCAGACAGACCTTAAGACTTGCTAGTTCCCCACCCGAGTGGCGAACCGGGCGAACAGCTCTCCCGAGAGGTAGCGGGTATTGGCTGGATCGGCGGAATCCTTACGGCGAAGGTAGTCGTTGAGGATTCGCCCATTGGCGGACTTGTGAACGTGAGGGAGACCGAGATTCATCCGGTAGCGTTTGACTGCGCCGACTACACGACTGATGAAAATCACCGTGCCATCCTTCTCCTGGCGCTCGACGATCCCGACGTGCGTCAGAGAATCGTTCACCTTGCCATCTCCGTTATAGTCCCATGTATTGTCAAAAAAGACGAGGTCGCCGGGATGGACGACCGGCCCTTGGTGGAACGTGCCCTGTTGCTGTATATGCGCATGGATAATTCGGACGCCGTTCGCATTCCGCTCGACCGATCCACCGTCGTAGAGGTCGATCCCGTGTTTGAGAAACACTGCACGGGTCACTCCCGCACAGTCGTAATCGATGCGCCGGCCGTTGCTTTCAATCGTTTTAGCGCCTACGAGTTTGGCCGCTGTCTGTGCGATGGCGCTCCGGCTCGGCATACGCCCTACGGATCGGCAACAGAGGCGCTCGGTCGATAGCGACGTACGGGGAAGTTCAACCGTAGGGTCCTCAAACGGTTGCGTGACACAGCCCACGAGCGTCCCCAGTGCGACAGCGGTCATGATGAAAAGGAGTCGCATTGCCTTACCGTACGTTGACGAAACGGCCTTGAGCTGTTTCCCGGAGCTGATCGATATCTTCACGTCTGGTAACGGAAAGCGGCACCGTGTTGGTCAATTCTTCAATCAACAGATCGGTTACCAGCGGTATCTTGTGATGGAGTGCGCGGTAGAGCGCTGCGACCACGGCTTGTTCGATTTCCGAACCGCTGAAGCCGTCGCTGGCGCTGACGATTTTGCGTAGATCGAATTGATTCGGGTCCTGCTTCCGAAGACCCAAGTGGATCTTCCAGATGGATTCTCGTTCGTCATCTTCCGGAAGGTCCACAAAGAAGATTTCGTCAAATCGGCCTTTGCGAAGGAGTTCGGGGGGAAGCAACGACAGATTATTGGCGGTTGCCACGACGAAGACCTCTTGTTTCTTTTCCTGGAGCCAGGTGAGAAATGCGCCGAAGAGCCGGCGACTCAGGCCCGCATCGGCGTCGCCGCTTCCGCCCCCGGCGGCCATTGCTTTTTCAATTTCGTCGATCCAAAGAACGATGGGGGAGAGCGCCTCAGCCATCTCGATCGCCTTTCGGAAGTTTTTCTCCGACTCGCCGACGAATTTATCGAACAACCGGCCTGCGTCGAGTTTTAAGAGCGGGAGCTGCCATTCCCGCGCGATGGCCTTAGCGGCCAGTGATTTACCGCATCCGGGCACCCCTACGAGCATAATTCCTCTGGGAGGCGTGAGATTGAGCGCCTTGGCCTCTGCGGTAAAACCGACCTTCGCGCGTTCCAGCCAGGACTTCAAATTGGCGAATCCGCCCAGCTCGAACCGGTTGTCTTCGAGCGGGTAATACTCAAGCAGACCGCCGTCTTTGATGGCTTGGACCTTACGCTTCAGAATCATCTGCACATCATCGGCGGAGAGTGTGCCGTCTTCGACGACGCATTGCGTGATGACTTGTCGAGCCTGATGGAGGGTCAGTCCCTGTAAGGCGCGGAGAATGGCGTCGCGTTCTCCGGCAGAAGGGGTCTGATGCGCCTCTGAAGAGTTGTTGATGGCATTAAGGATGCTCTGCACGACGGTGGTCGACCGTGGGCGACGAGGCGATGTTCTAGGGCCGAGTGATTCTAAGACGCTCTGAAGCATGGTTTGCAGTTCGCTCCGATCCGGCAGTTGCAGGTCGAGCCGAACGACGATTTTTTCGATATCGAGCGGCAACACAATGGGTTGGCCTGTGAGTACACAGCTCGATCGAGTGTGATTGTAGGTTGCCGCGACTTCCCTCAGTTGGCGGGCGACGGCGGGATCTTGCAGATGCGGCACGAGATCTTTGAGCCAGAAAATCGCCTCTACGGTCAGACCTTGCAGATGTTGGAGAACCGCCAGAGGCGTGGCGGTCATCTTGCTGAGTGTCGGAACGTCGTCATGCCGGGTCAGTCCTCTGGTGAGGGACCATTCGAACAGCGGCATGCGTTCCTGGGCGGCAACGGACTGCAGCAATGCCAGCACTCGGTCTTCTTCAACCGTTTCGATGGCGATCAGCGGGTGGTAGGAGCGAATAAGCGTGCGAAGATCGTGTACGCTTGTTGACAGTGCCATAGGAAAGAAATGCTAGCACGAGCGTGGCACCTCACCAAGGAAAGGGAGCTTTGCTGCGCTGCGGCGAAGGAGCTGCTGGCAGCTAGCTCGCCTCGCGAGCGGTTCATCGTGAAATCGTGTGGTCTCCACGTGAGAGCAGCGTGCAGAGCCAGAAGGCGATCGGTGCATCAGGTTTTACTGGGAGAGGAGAGTGCCTTGTTGATTTCTCGGATGAGACTCCGTTCAATTTCTGCGACCTCCTCCGCACTCACGCTGAGAATGCGTCCACCTTGGGCCAGTTTTTCGAAGTCGGCCTTGACGTTGAGCCGGGTGATGTTCGAGGGGAGGGCGTGGAGGGACAGTACGTATTGATTTCGCGAGCCGGCGACTTCAAGCGAGACAGGAGGAGAAACTTTCCGTTCCGTCACATAGACCGCTTTCTGATCGGTCTTGATACTCACTTTGATGTGATAGCCGTTGCGGGTGAGGGCCTCCTCCACTACCTTGGATACGGTACTCAGGGGGCGGGGGATGTCTTCGGCCTGGGTCCCTTTTTCTTCGATGTGGATATTCTGCGCTGCCTGGGCTGCCACGGTTCTTTGGACATCGGCGCTCAGCTTTTTCGCCTGAGCCGTTTGTATCGCCAGATTCTCGGCAGCGGCTTTGGCCTCAGCCTTGGCGCTTTCAGCCGAGTTCTTCGCGTCGCGCAGCTCCTGGTTCAGCAGATCGATCTGTTGGTGCATCACCCTGTTCCCGTCCTGCAGTGAGGTGACCACCGACTCCTGCTTAGCTAGCTGTTTGCGGAGCGACTCGTTTTCCGCTTTGAACGGCGACTCGTCGGGCTTGCAACTGCTGGATAACAAACAGAGTGCGATCGATCCGATCAACAAAGGCCACTGTGTCGACGAAATCTTGTCCTGCACGTCACCTCCCTCCGGCGTATTTTCGGATTATCCACACTTCGCTCTCACTTGTCCACGGCGGATTACTCGGATGGGAACTACAGGAAGGACCACTGCTTGCACGCTGATGGGAATGGGCGGTAGCATGCGTCCATGACGGCGGCGATGATTCGAAAAACATTTTCTGTTCCGCCCCTCGATTGCAATTGTTCTATCATCGGCGATCCCGTGACAAAGCAGGCGATTGTGGTCGATCCCGGCGGCGCCTACGAGCGGATCCTGCATGAGGTGTGGCAGCTTGGATTGACGGTCACGCATATCCTCCACACCCATGCTCACCTCGACCATTTTCTCGCCTCCGGAGAAATCAAGAGGGCGACGGGGGCGACCATTTGTCTGCATCAGAACGATCTTGAGCTGTGGAAGAACCTCGAATTGCAGTGTCGGGTGTTCGGCGTTGCCTACACGCCTGTTCCAATACCCGACTACTGGCTCAAGGATGAGGAGAAGCTGCTGATCGGCCAGGTCTCCGCTGTCGCACTCCACACACCCGGCCACACACCGGGATCCATGAGTTTTCATTTTCCGGCCGAAAACGTGGTCCTGGCCGGCGACACACTCTTTCGCGGCAGCATCGGGCGCACCGATCTCTGGGGCGGAGACTTCGATACCATCGAGCAATCTATCCGAGAGCGGTTGTACAGTCTGCGGGACGGGACGATTGTGGTGACGGGGCATGGACCGGAGACTGAAATCGGATTGGAGAAGGAGACCAATCAATTTGTCCGCGGCTGACGGGTAGGGAGGTGACCATGATGAAATGCAAGCGGTTCGTCCTCTCCGGATGTTTTTTTAGCGTGCTTGCGCTGCTGATAATGCAACCGGGCGAGTCATCACCGGCAACCACGAATGAGGTTACGATCGCCGATGTGCAGGTTCGCATCTCCGATCACGGCACCGTGGTGCTCTTGCTGGCCGAAGGCAAGGCCATCCCGATTTTCGTCGACCTGACAGTCGCGATGTCGATCCAAGGCGCATTGGAAGGCGAGAAGCTTTCCCGCCCTCTCACTCACGATTTGATGCACTCGATCCTGGATGCCTATGGCGGGAAAGTGCTGCGGACCGTCATCACACTAAAAGGCGGTACCTATTACGGGACGTTGACCGTTGCAGTGAAGGATCAGGTGAAGACGTTCGACAGTCGATCATCCGATTCGATCGCGCTCGCCATTCATTTCAAGGCGCCGATCATCGTGGGCCGCGATCTCCTGGATTCAGCGGGGAGGGCTATTGAAAAGTCGAAGACGGAGACCTTGTAAAGTCTATTCTTTTTCCATTCGAACCCGGAGCCGTTCAAGGCGCTTCTCGGTGGACTGTTTAATGAAGGCCATGTTTTCTCCGAGATGTTGTTCAGCGGTAATTTTCCCTTCCTCGCGCCGCTTCAATTGATCCAGCCCGAATTGCGCAATCACGGGGCCGTCTTCCTGGTTTAGGGACTTCCAGATCGCCGCACAGGTGGTCTGTCGGGAAACGGGATATTTATCGCAGGGCGGATCGACCGCCCATGCGATGTTCCAACCCCCTCCCAGCAGAATGAATGCCAATGTCAGTGCAGTCATGGCACGTGTACGTCTACCTGCGACATGAATTAACGCCTCTCAGCTTGGCTCACGATAGCACAACTCGACTTGTCTTGCAGACGATCGATCTGTATGTGCTTTCGACATTGATCTTCCCTCGGGTAACATCACATACATATCCCTGTCACAAAGCGGGCTGATTCGGGTTGCCGCTATCTTGGCGTACAAATGGCGAGTGTACGCATCAGCACATGGGAAGCATACACTCGCCTATCTGGAAGGCCATCATTCCGTTCAGCATGAGTGAGCATGATGATACTGATGGACTAAGGCGTGCCCGCGGCCTTTGCTCAGCAACCACCGATTCACCGGCACTGCTGTAAAAAACGCCAACACTAGTGAGAAAACCAAGCTGCCCCAAAAGAGAACTGTTCCTAACCCGGCATCCATGGCGCCAGGAATGATTAACATCACGACGTTATCGATCCCTTCCATGGTTGCAATGGACAACGTATCCGATGCGAACGCGAGCCCGAGAGCCGTACGTAATGCCAAGCCATTGCGCAGCAACGGCTTGATGGTCAACAGATATCCGAACAGGAATGCCAGCATCACAGAAAGAGCCACCGTAGTTAAATTTGCCAACCCCAAATAAGCGCCGATGACCATGCCTAGAACCTCCCCAATCGCACAACCAGTCAAGCAATGAGCCGTCGCTGAATAGGCAAGGGAGGTCAGCGATGCCTTGCGAGGTTCCGTCAGATGGTGATAATGACTCGAGTGATCATCGCTCATGACTACCTCTTTCGTTTCAGATGCTGATGGATCTTCCCATCGGGCTCCATACCCGAGAGCTTTTAGAGCCTCGACAATGACATCTGGTGCCATCTTGCTGGCGTCGAACGATAGGATGGCCCTTCCGACCTGAACTGAATGCATCTGGACACCTTCTAGGGCCTCCAAAGCCTGGGTAACCTGGTCGACGCAATGCCCACACGTCATACCGTCAATTTGTATTGTCATGCTTTCCATGATTATCTCCCTTTCAGTTGAGGTTTATGAGGCGATTCGTGCTGCCTCGTACACCTCTGCAGACGATAGGGAAGGCCGAATATTACAGTTCAACAGAGGAATAACTGGCGGGATGAAGAAATCCTCTGAAAGATTAGAGTTCTGTGCACGTACAGTTGAGACAACCGTGCTTGCTACAGACTCCGCACGAGTTCTCTAGACTTGCTCGTAAAGCTTGCCGAGCCCGATGAAGTCGAACCGTTGCGTTGTTAGGAGTGATGTGCAGGTCTCGAGCCACTTCGGATAAGGGTGTTCCCGCTAAATCGACCCGGCGGATCAAGTCCGCATAGGCGGGGCGGAGGGCTGATATGACGCCATCCAGACAACTGCACACCTCTGCGCTGGTCTCGTCCAACGACGGAACGCGGTCATTGGCCAAGGCATGGGACTGTTTCAGAAACTCGTTCTGGCGCGCATTCTCCGAGGCGCGTGAGCGATAGTAATCGATCACGGTATTGCGAAGTATCCGATAAAACCATGGCACGACACTTTCTTCATTGTTCAACGAATGCTGTTGCTGGATCGCCTTCACAAAGCTTTGCTGAAGAAGATCTTGAGCGGTGAAGTCATCCTGCACCCGACGACGCAAGAACGTCTCGAAGAGAGACCGGTTCTCTGTGAGTCGCCGAATGACTAAGTTGACAATAGAAGAAGAGCCGGCTTGTTCATGCTTTGGCTTGGTCATGGAAAGTGTCCTCTTGGCTATTGTACATCTTGCAAGCGCCTGTTGATCTCTTTCTGGTCAGAACCACGCCCGCACGCCTACCACAAGTCGAACTTGACTCGGCTCGCCCCCCTCTTGGCGCACAAGTGTCGCGGTCTCGCCGAAACTCTTATCGAGGGAGATGCCGATGTAGGGGGCAAATTCTCGTCGGATTTCATAGCGCAACCGCACTCCAAACTCCAGGTTGTTGAGCCCGGAGCCTGTCGTGAATTCCTCGACTCGTTGGACGGCCGCGTTGGTCTCGATGCGGGTCTGGAGGATCAGTCGTTGCGTCAGTAGCAGGTCTTTCGTAAACGACAGCCGGGCTGATACCGCGCCGTTCTGATCGATGAATAGGGCCGATTCAAAGTCGTAGTTGTACGGCACGAGTCCCTCGATGCCGATCACAGCCAGTCCACGCGTCACATTACTTCCCCGGAAGGATTGAGTCTCGACGCGTGGACCGATCTGAAAATCGTAATATTTCCGGATGAACCGGCCGTAGAGCAGTTGAAAATCCACGTCATAGTCCGCTTTAAACGCCGTATCGCGCTGTCCTTCGCTTTTATACCAGACTCGGTTGAAATCCCCTCCGTACCATCCCTCGACATCCCACCGATAATCGCTGATCCGTTCACCTGCTCCTGTTTTTGGCCGGTATTCGAGAACATCGATCAGTGTAAACAGGTGATGCTCCTGATCGTTGACAGGAGCAGGCCAAGGACTTCGCAGGGATAAGTTAGGTAGAGTCTCTTGGAGAGAAGGACCAACGGTCGCAGATGCATCTGCATGAGCACCGGCTGAAATCCTTACGGTTCGTGCTCCCATATGAGTGACTCTGGACACAAGTGGAATCTTGAAAGACTCGACCGAGGGTTCTACAGCAATGGCCCTCACGACGATGCCGTCTCCCAACATGATGGCCAACGTGGCGGCGAGGAGACTTCTTGAGAATTTAGTAGGGAGGCCTGTTCTGTTCATGGTGGCGACACCTCCACGACCCGAAACATTCCCGCCTCCATGTGAAAGAGAAGGTGGCAATGGAAGGCCCAGCGTCCCGGGGCGTCCGCGCTGATGGCAACCGACAGCCGTTCTGCCGGCTTGACGATGACCGTGTGTTTACGCGGGAGGTATTCGCCCGTCCCGTTTTCCAGATACATCCACATGCCGTGCAAATGGAGCGGATGCTCCATCATCGTGTCGTTCACGAAGGTCACGCGCACTCGTTCGCCGTAACGGAAATGAATCGGTTCAGGATCTTCGGAATATTTCTTGCCGTCGAACGACCAGATGAACCGATTCATGTGGCCCGTCAGGTGGAGTTCAATCTCGCGTTCCGGCTCTCGTTGGTCCGGGTAGGGCGCGAGACTTTTCAAATCGGTATAAAGCAGGATCCGCCGTTCGCTATGCTCCAGTCCTCTCCCTGGTTCTCCCGATCGGTTCCGCGAATACTCAGCCACGGTTTGATTGCCGGGCCCATGATCGTCTGGACCATGCTTCACCGGCTCGGCGCCGGGAATTTCTGAGCGCCGGGCATCGCCCGAGTGTTTGCCCGACATCTCATGCGTCCCTTGCATGGATTCCATCTCTGAGTCGTGGTGCATGTGCTCCATCTGTGACTTGTTATCAGACGGATTCACATTCGGTATTTGAACAGATGGAGGCTTGCCAGGCATGGTCATCGCGCCACTGTACTCGTGCTTTTTCATCTCTGATCCGTCACTCTTGGCCAGGCCATGCTCCTCCATTCCCATGTGTTGCATTGGCATGCCCATATCCTCCATGGTGCGGAGCGGTCTGGGCCGGCGTTCTGGCATTTCTCCTTTCATCCCTGCGCGTGGTGCGAGAGCCCCGCGCGCATACCCGCTGCGGTCTATTGTTTCCGCAAAGATGGTGTACGCTCGGTCCTCGACTGGCTCGACAATCACATCGTAGGTTTCCGCCACTCCCATGCGGAATTCATCCACCTCGACGGGCTGAATGTTCTGCCCGTCGGCCTGCACGACTGTCATTTTGAGGCCTGGTATGCGCACATCGTAGATGGTCATCGATGCCCCATTGATGAAACGCAGGCGCACCCGCTCGCCCGGATGAAATAACCCGGTCCAGTTGGCGGCGGGAGAGAGTCCGTTCATGAGATAAGTCAAGGTGTAGGCGGTAATATCCGCGAAATCCGTGGGGTCCATCCGCATCTGGTCCCACATCAAGTAGTTCTGGATCGCCGGCCAAAAGCCCATGCGTCGTATGTCGGTGAAAAACTCACCTCCCGCTCGTTTGTGGAAGTTGTAGTACCCAGCTTGTTTTTTCAAATTGGAGAACAGGGCTTCGGGTGATTCAAAACTCCAATCTGAGAGCATCACGATGTAGTCCCGCTCGTAACGAAACGGCTCCGGTTTGAGGGGATGAATGATCAACGGCGCATACATCCCAGAGATCTCTTGGCCGCCCGAGTGGCTATGAAACCAGTAGGTCCCGCTCTGCTTCACTGGAAAGCGGTAGGTAAACGTGGCGCCCGGCTCGATTCCGGCAAAGCTCACACCTGGTACGCCATCCACATGTGACGGGAGAAGTATTCCGTGCCAGTGAATCGAGGTAATTTCTTTCAGGCGGTTCGTGACGCGCAGTGTCGCTTGTTGTCCTTCTGTTAGGCGGATGATGGGGCCTGGGATGGTGCCATTGATCGTGATCGCCTTTCCGGTTCGCCCATCAAGACGAAATAATTGTTCGGCGATAATGAGATCGATCACCTCTCCCTTTAGCGGAGTCTGTGAACCGAGATCGACGAAGGTGTTCGGTGCTGCGCAGCCTGGGATGAATCGTTCAACCGCCGCCAATATGCCCAGTACTGCGACGCGCTTCAGCAGTAGACGTCGAGACATCATGTCGGGATTCATTGTGCACGACCTTTCGCATCGTTGGGTGTAACGACAAGAGAATCTGTTTGTTTGATCCAAACGTGAGCTGATCCTTGTGCAAACACAAGGGATCAGACAGGTGACTCTGTCACGGCAGCTTTCTGGTGCAACTTCTCGAGAGACAAGAACGGCGTGACAGCGTCAGTGCATACGACGAGGAGGGTGGAACTGATCGGCAATCAGTGTGAGAAGAGGCGCTGCGGGAATGAGAAGGCTCAATAGGCCAAACAAAGTCAAAAGAAACCCAACCGTAGTCGTGTCTGTGAATCCCATACAGGTCGAGCAGGGGACTGAAGCATCGTGGTGCAGATGGTCTGAGGCAAGATGATGGCTTCCCATGAGCGGGACCATACACAACACTGATAGACACAGCAGGCCGATAAGAATGATTCTCATCATATGCGCTTCAGTTTGTGTGCATGCACCATGCGTTGTCCTTTGGACTGCGCCTATTATATACGCTCACCAGATAATTTCCGAATCTAGGTAACGCCCTAGTTTTAGATGACAACTCTTCAAATATTTGTAACATTTGATCGAGCGTTTCTTTGCCGTGCCGGCTGCTTCAACATGTCTGCTATGCCGGTCGCGCGTCATGTGTTCTGCCTCTCCGACGCGCTGATGCCTTCGTGCTTTTGTGGAGGAAGATCCGCACTCGTGAGTAGAGATGGGACCGCGACGGGCAAAAAGACCAGCCTCGCCAGAGGGCATACAGCAGGGAATCACCAGAAGCGTCAGAATGGTCGAGCTGACCATGCCGCCGATCATCGCGCGGCAATCCGTTTCATGATGTCGGCGCCCGTACCGGTGGTCCACATAATGGGAAGCAGCCCGCCCATGATGGCAGCGACTGTCATCATCTTGGGCCGCACCCGCTGAACCGCGCCTTCTATAATGGCTTCTCGCAGGTCTTGTGCCGTCGTCATGCGGCCTTCCCGCACTTGCCGCTCATAGGCTTCGTCAAGATAGACGAGCATCACCACACCCGTTTCTGCCGCTACGCGGGCCAGGGCGATGATGCCCACCCAGACCGCTACGCTCAGGTTGTAGCCCAGATAGTCGAGATACCAGACGGCTCCGATTACGGCGAACGGGACGGAGAGCAGCACGATCAGCGATTTCGCCAGTGAACCGAAGTTGAGATTGAGCAGTAAGAGAATGATGGCGATGGTGACCGACTGCTTGTCGGAATGCATCCAGGCTCCGCAGGCTGAGAGTCCCCCGAGGAGGATACATAGCACAAGGCCTCCCTGCCACATCTTGCAGTTCTTCATTCCCCACTCCAGCTAGATGTTCATTGCTTCGTTCACGTCACAGAGCGTCGCTTTGGCGACCTTGCCGGCTTTGCGGCTGCCCTCCGTCACGACGTCGTTCAGCTGCGCAGGGTCTTTGGTCAATCGGGCGCGCGCGTCCCACATCGGCGTCATACGCTCGACAATTCGATCGGCAACCAGTTTCTTGCAATCGATACAACCGATGGCGGCTGTCCGGCATTCGGTATTGATCCGTTCCTGAATCATCGGCAATGAGAAGGTCTTATGGTAATCGTACACGGGGCAGAGATCCGGGTTCCCAGGATCGTGACGTCTGACCCGGGCGGGGTCGGTGACCATCGTCTTGAGTTTCTGTCTCACGACCGGTTCGGGGTCTGATAGGTTGATCGTGTTCCCGTAGCTCTTGCTCATCTTTCGACCGTCCGTGCCGAGCACTTTCGGAAACTTGGTAAGGTGCTCGAGCGGTTCAGGGAACACGGGCTTGTACAGACTGTTGAACCGGCGGGCCAATTCTCTGGTGAGTTCCAGGTGCGGCAGCTGGTCTTTTCCCACCGGCACGAAATCCGGCTTATATATGAGAATGTCTGCGGCCTGGAGGACCGGATAACCGAGAAATCCGTAGGTGCTCAGATCCCGTTCCTTTATTTCTTCCTGTTTCTCCTTGTAGGTCGGATTCCGCTCCAGCCAGGCAATAGGAATGATCATGGATAACAATAGATGCAACACGGCATGTTCCGGAATACGCGATTGCACGAATACCGTGGCTCTTGCGGGATCGATACCGGCGGCAAGCCAGTCGATCAACATTTCGTGGGCAAACTCCCGGATGCGGCTTGTATCGGCATAGTTCGTCGAGAGTGCGTGCCAATCCGCGACAAAGAAGTAGCAATCGAATTCGTTCTGAAGGTTTTTCCAGTTCTCCAAGGCTCCGAAATAGTTACCGAGATGGAGCAGCCCGCTCGGCTGCATGCCGCTGAGGACTCGTTTGCCGGATGTGGTCATGGTGTGTCTCCTGCTCCGAGACCGACGGCGGTGGAGAGAATCGTATTGGACAGACTGTGGGTCAAGGTGCTCGTAATAGTATGGATCACGTGGATCTGTGGATCGAGTATGATCAGCCCCACCAGGATAAACATGCCGTAGGGTTCCAGGCGCATAAGGGTCGTCGCCGCAGCGTTCGGGAGAAGGCTCGTGAGAATTCTCCCGCCATCCAACGGAGGGATCGGCAGCAGATTGAACAGCATGAGGAGCACGTTAATCAAGACCGAGTAAACAGACATCACGGCGACCGGCCAGAGGACCATTTGATGCCAGGTGTCCGGAGGCGTCGTCGCCTCGGATTTTGACCAGTACTCTGCAATCGTCGGATCGACCGACAAAAGGAACGCGAAGAGAAGCGCGCTACCGACGGCCAGCGCAAGATTCATAGCAGGTCCTGCCGCCGCGACGAGCGCCATGTCACGACGAGGTTGGTGCAAGCTGCGTGGGTCGATCGGCACCGGCTTGGCCCATCCGAGAAAGAATCCTCCCGGCATGAGCAGGCAGAGCAGCGGCAGGATGACGCTTCCGAACGGATCGATGTGCGCCAGAGGATTCATGGTGAGCCGTCCCTGGAGCTTGGCTGTCGAGTCGCCACACTTATAGGCAACCCAGCCGTGGGCGTATTCATGCAGGACCATGGCGAAGAGGAGGGGGAGCGCCATGTAGGAAATCGTGTGGAGAATTTGGGCTAAAGAGTTCATACGGATTAGTTGATCTGTTGGAACCGGCCTCGTTTGATTTGTATGAGGAAGAGTGGACGATGGAGTGTCCCATCCGGTCCAATCGCCGCCGGTCCGGCAAGGGAGGGAAGATCCGGCTGTGCCAGTAGGTGGTCGCGGACGGCTTCTCCCGAAGCGGCGCCTCTTCGGACCGCATCGAGCACTAATTTCACGGCATCGTAGCCTTGCATCGCGAAAAGTGTCGGGTTGGTTTCGAACCGTTTTTTATAGCGGGAGACAAAATCCTGCACGGTGGGCGCGGGGCTGTCTACAAAGAAGCCGTCGACAAACACCGTTCCTTCGATCGACGGATCGTCTGCACGCGCAAAGTCCGGCGAGTTCCATCCGTTCGCGCCCAGGAAAGGAACTCTCATATCGTGAAAATTGAGCTGGGCCGTAATGATCCCGGCGTCGGCTGCGCGACCTGGAATGAAGATCGCGTCGAAGCCGGGCGTGTAGAAGACTTTCTTATCCAGCTTTGTCAGTTTTCCGGTCAGTTTCGTCTGATCGACCGGCACGGACAAGCCGTACCGTTTGAGGTCCTCCGCTTTCATTCGTTTGAGCTGCGCGCTCATGTCGGCTTCGCCTTCTTTGTAGGACTCAACGGCGATGACTTCTCCTTCATGTTGGCGCACTTCTTGAGCGAAGAGCCGCGCCAGCTCGCGGCCATACGTGGTGTCGGGATGCAAAATGCAGAAGCGGCGGAAGCCTTGCTCTTTGATGGCATAGGCCGCAATTCGTTTGGCTTGGAGTTCATAGGTCAGTGCCGTGCTGAACACATAGCTCCCGAGTCGTCTGACGTTGGGAAGCGTCGCCGTCGGCGTGATCAGGGGGATATGAGCCCGCTCGGCGAGTTCAGCCATAACCGGAAGATTTTTCGAAAGGAGCGGACCGATCACGGCGAGAGGACTTTCGGTATTCAGCAATTCGGAGAAGTCGTCCAAGAACGAGGCAGTATCGGATTCGAGATCTTTGACGATGAGACCCACTGACGGGTTCCCTGCCCGGTCTCGACTCGTTTCGATCGCAAGCTGAACGCCGCTGAGGACTTCACCGGCGAAGGGAGCAAGTTTCCCTGAAAGCGGCAGGACTCCGGCAATAAAAAACTGGTTGGATTTTTGTTTGGCTTGGAGTGAGGCGAGGAGTTCCGACATTTTGTCAGCCCGCAGGTGAGTCGGAAAATTCACGAGAAATTGTTGGATTTGTCGTATGGCCTGATGATCTTCGCCACGGTCGATGTAGAGGTCGATGAGTCGGAGTGATGCGATGTCGCCGGGAAAGCTGTGTGGAAATGCGTCCCGGATTTGATCGAGGGTTTTCTTGTCGGTCGTCTGGCTGGCCAGCTCCCGAATGCGCGCACGCACGTCTTCGGCCTGGTCTTCGTTTCCTAATGCCACTTCATCGAGCCATGCCTGAATGGCGCGCGTTGCGTCTTTTTTTTGCGCATAGAACTCGCCGCTCAATCGCAAGGCTTCGCGTTTCGTGCCGTCATCTTTGGAAAGGTTGCGAAGGCCGGTCAAAATCGGAAGGGCAAGATCGATGTTGCCCATCGCTGCATGAACCCGCGCCTGCATCAGCTTGCCTCGATCCGTTACCTCTGAGTTAGGGAACTCGGTTTGCAACTGCAGCAGGTATTTTAAGGCGTCACCGTACTGTTTCGTGCTGTACAGTGCGGCGCCCAAGAGCAGGTAGGTGTCATCGAGCAGCTCGGGCTTCGGTGAGGTCGCCAAAAAACGACGGAGCACGGTGATGGCTTCCTCAGCCTGACCCGCATCGATCAGGCGCTTCGCCTGGTTCAGCGAGGGATGGCTCGACGGGCTACTCTGTCCTGTTTCTGCCTGGGCTGGCGAATTGAACCCAAATCCGATGACGAGATAAAGCGTGCTCCAGACAAGTGCCGACAATACCCACCCGCACGCCGCAAGAGTGTAGGGGTAATGTGAGGGCAAAGATATCAACGGGCGGGCCATGAGCTCCTGGCGGTCTGACGGCTATGTGATTCGACGTGACTACTATCGGAAACCCTGTGGGGTGTCAAGGTAATCTCCCGCAGTCTGCAGAAGTCATGAACGCTTCTGCCGCAATTGTCGATCCCCGAGCAAGCGAGACGAGCGAGACTGGCGGGGAAAAGCGCGACGGGTAGTGATAGAACTCATCCGTCACGAAGGCACGCTTCTCCTGCTCGCCCAGTGCCACTCGCCCAGTTTGCGAAGGACGGCTATGAATATGACAGACCAGCGTTCGTTGTGTTCGTCTGAATGATTGGCTATCATGACACAGATGATGCTACACCCGCTGGCCGAGCGATACTTGAGTCGTCTCCGGGTGGAGGGCGGTCTCTCCGTCAACACGATCGAAGCCTACCGTCGCGATCTCAGTAAGTTCCATTCCTACCTGTACCGAACCGGTGCCATACCGCTCGGACCGCTTACGACGAAGACGGTGACGGGATTTCTCCGTTCCATGCTTGAGGCACGGTTGTCTCGCGCATCTTCCCGGCGTTGTCTCTCTGCGATTCGTGGATGGCTCCAGTTTCTCATGCGGGAACGAATGATCGAAGAGAATCCTACCATTGGTCTGGCCTCGATATCGCGAGGCGTGCGACTTCCGAAAACACTGACGCAGCATGACGTCACCGCATTGTTGGATCTAGGGGCGGTTCCGACCCCTGAAGATCTCCGCGACCGAGCCATGTTGGAGTTGCTCTATGCGACAGGGCTTCGCGTGTCGGAATTGGTAATGGCCGAGGTAGCGCTGGTAAATCTTGATGTCGGCTATCTCCGGGTGACGGGAAAAGGTGCGAAGCAGCGTCTCGTGCCGATGGGTGAGAAGGCGAGACAACTGTTGCAGCAATATATGGCAGAGGCGCGGCCACGACTTCTCAGAAAAAAAACTTCACGGTATATGTTCGTGTCGAGGCGGGGCGGTCCGTTAACACGACAAGCCTTTTGGAAGCTGCTTCGACGCCGTGCGCAGCGGGCCGGAATAAGACAGACCATCTCACCGCACATGCTTCGTCATTCCTTCGCCACGCATTTGCTCGAAGGCGGTGCTGATCTTCGCACCGTTCAAGTTATGCTGGGCCATGCCGATATTGCGACAACACAGATCTATACGCAGATTGAGCGGGGACGCCTGAAGCGGGTGCATGACAGATATTTTCCTCGAGGGGGCCGGCGGCAGAGGAAAAAACCTAACTGAGGAGACTGGATTCGGAGGCAACGATGGAGCGGAGTCTTCGAAAACGGCAAGAAGGGTGCGAGATTCGATTGACAAGGGCAAGTGGAGTTGGTAGCATCCGCCGAGGTTGCTAAGAAAATCGGGCGGATAGCTCAGTTGGAAGAGCGCTGCCCTTACAAGGCAGAGGTCACAGGTTCGATCCCTGTTCCGCCTACCAGCAGATAAGCTGGTTCATCGGGAACAGGACAAATCATTGTACAGAAATCATGAAATTTTAGACGGGACAGACCGCTAGATATAGGCTTGTCACTCACATCTTCCGCTATACGTAGAGTTTTGGGGGGCCGTCGTTCAGCTGGTTAGGACGCCAGATTGTCAATCTGGAGGTCGCGGGTTCAAATCCCGTCGGCCCCGCCATTTTCCTCAGTGTCTGTTAAACTCCGTAGGCACAGTTGTGAGTGCATCCTGAAGACGGGAAAGGGTATAGACGCATGTTTCAGACAGGTCTCATAGGGCTGGTGGGTTCTCTCGGTGTAGTCTCGAAAATCGTGCTCTTGGTTCTCTTCGTTTTTTCGGTCATCTCGTGGGCGATTATTTTTTCGAAATGGCGGGTGTTTCGTGTGGCAGATCAGGAGGATAAGCGGTTCTTGGCGCTTCTCGTGAAAACTCGGGACCTCGACGAGTTGTATCGGCAAGTTCGACGGATCCAGGGAAGTCCCAGCGCAGTCGTATTCGAGGGGGTGATGGACCGTGTGGGATCAGGAAAGGGTGAGGAGAAGAACGGCGGCAGTAGGGAGCCGATTGATCAACACGTTATCGAGCGGACCGCCTCCCACCTTGTGCAGAGCCAGCTGTCACGCCTCGAAGCCTATCTTCCGTTCCTTGCCACTACGGGAAACATTACACCGTTTATCGGACTGCTCGGGACCGTGATGGGAATTATCGATGCCTTCCGTGAGATCGGTGCGCAAGGAACTGCCAGTATTTCCGCTGTCGCTCCAGGCGTTGCGGAGGCCTTAGTGGCGACGGCAGCGGGTTTGTTTGCCGCTATTCCGGCCGTCATTGCCTATAATTATTTCCTCATCAGAATTCGCAGCACGGCGTTTCGGTTGGACTCGGTGGCTATTGAGATGCTGTCATCCCTCTCAATCCCTTCGTCGAAGACGAAGCCGGTCCCGGTCGGAGTTCAAGGATGATCCTAGAGTCCCGGCATCGCCGATTCCTGGCGGAAATCAACGTCATTCCCCTCGTCGATGTAATTCTTGTTCTCCTAGTTATTTTCATGGTTACCGCGCCGATGTTGTATCGGGGGATGGATATCAAGCTGCCGACTTCTGCCACGAACACCATCAAACCAGAAATGCGCACGGTGCTCACGATTGAGAAGGATCAACGACTGTACCTCGATAAAGACCAGGTCGGGGTAGCCCAGCTGGAACAGAAATTGAAGATCTTGAAACACGACCATCCCGATGTGTCGCTCTATCTGAGAGCGGATCGCGAGGTGCCCTATGGTGTTGTCGTCCAAGTCATGGACGGTGTCAAAAAAGCCGGGATCGAAAAAATCGGCATGGTGACGGATCCCGTTGGTCCTGAGCGTGTAGGAGCGCTACAAACCCCGCGCCTCCCGTCGGGGAAAAATTGACGCAACTTGATCGAGAGGGCTGGCGGTTATGGCATTTCAGGCCTCGCTGTTGTCAGAAACGGGGTTCGATCAGGAGGCTCAAACAAGATTCTCCGCTCGACTTAAGCAAACACTGGTACTGTCGCTCGTTATCCATGTGGTCGTCCTGCTCGTGGCAGCAGGGCTTCGGCTTCCACAACATGGTGAACGTCCTTTGACGTCTGTGGATGTGTCGTTGGTCAGTATGCCGATGTCTGCGCGACAAGCCGAGTCGGCGAAGCCGGTCGAACCGGTAAAAGTTTCAGACCCGAAGCCGGCACCATTGGTCAAGGCACCTCCGAGCGTAACCCCTTCTGCGGCGCCTCCAATCGGCGAGAAAAAAAGGGATATATTGCGGGATCTTCAGCTTCCACCCGATGCACCGAAGTTTGGAGATCTAAGCCCTGCAACAAAATCACCGGCTCAGCCTCAACAGGCAGCGAAGATGCCGGATATCCCACGCGTTCCAGATGTGGCGCATGAGCAGGTGAAGCTTCCGCGCCAGTCGTCGGTCAGCGACGATTTGAATCGCGAGTTAGAAGAAGAACTGAAAAAGATCAAACAGTTTCAGCCTGCGGCCAAGCTGGACATCCCGAAAGAGGTGAAGTCGAGTGAGGCGTCAGTCAAGCCGGTGCCTCAGCAGGAGGTGAGAGTTCCAACAGCTAAAACGCCAGAAACGACTCTAAAAATTTCCGGCACGGCTGGCTCAAGTCCCTACTGGGCGCGTGTGCAATCTATTATTAGCAGCCACTGGGAACCACCCCCGATCGACATGGTGGGACAAACCTATACAATGATCGTCAGGTTTCGACTTCAACGGGATGGGACGATCAAAGATGTGGTTGTCCAACAGTCATCCGGGAATGCTTATTTTGACATGGCGGGTGAGCGCGCCGTACGCCGGCCCCAAGTCTTACCCCAGTTTCCTAGCGACATGGCGGACAGTTATAAAGATGTAGAGATGGTATTTCGAGTCGGAGAGTTGGCTGGATGACACAGCTGAAAATAGTCACTGCGTGGTTCGGGGGAGTTCTGTTGTTCGCAGGAGTTGCCGGTATTCTCGAATCCGGGGCTGCGGATGTATTTCTCGAAGCCACCCGTCCCGACTTCCAAAAGATTTCTCTGGGTGTTCTGGGAATACAAAATGCCGGTGGTCCTGACTGGTTAGGGGGGCGGATTGAAGAGGTTCTGAAAAAAGATGTAAAACGCTCCCTGGTCTTTGATCTTGTGGATTTGCCTAGTCTTGGAATTCAAGCCCTCAACATCGGCAACGGGATGGAAGCCAGTTCCAAGGCTGTATTTAGACAGGCGGCTGAGAAGGGTGTTTCGGTCTTAGTCTGGGGGAAAGCGGCCCTGAGAGGTGCGGGCACGGACGCCGACGTGAACATGGAAGGGTTCGTCTATGACAACGGCAGCGATGAACTCGTGGGGGGAAAACGCTACGCAGGATCGACATCGGTTGTGCGTCTAATGGCGCACCGCTTTGCCGATGAACTGGTCTTCCGTTACACGGGCGAGCCGGGTATCGCCCGGACGAAAATCGCCTATGTAGCTGAGCAGGGGGCCGCTCGAGAATTGTTCGTGATGGATTACGACGGGCATGATTCTCGCCAACTCACCGCCGATGGATTCCTGAACCTCATGCCGCAATGGTCTCCGGATCGCCGATTCCTCATCTTTACCGCCTATAGGAATCGCCACACGCAGGATATCGATATGATCGAGCTGGCGACGGGCAAGCGATGGACGGTGATTTCACTGGGGGGATTGAACATCACTCCGTCATTATCTCCTGACGGAAACTTTCTCGCGTTTGCCTCAAGCCACGAAGGCAATTCCGAACTCTATCGACTGGACACAAGGACAAAAGCCATTCAGCGCTTGACGATGAATCCGTCGGGTGACTTATCCCCCTCCTGGTCTCCGAACGGGAGAGAGTTGGTGTTCGTGTCGGATCGAGGTGGAGGACCGCAGCTATTTCTAATGGGGTCAGACGGGTCGAACGTACGCAGGCTGACGTTTGAAGGCGATTACAATGCGGCGCCGTCATGGTCGCCACGCGGGAATTGGATCGCATACGTATGCAGGACGCAAAGAGAGTATAAACTCTGTGTCATCTCGCCGGACGGACAGAAGCGGATGCAGTTGACGACGGGACCAGGTGTCGATGATTCGCCCTCCTGGTCGCCGGATGGGAGGCATTTGGCGTTCAGCTCGACGTCTGATGGAAAGAGCCACATCTATATGATCGATGCCGATGGGAAGGACCTAGAACGGCTCACCTTCCAGGGAACACACAATAGTGCGCCTGCCTGGTCTCCGGCATCGTGAGAATGATATTTCGACTGCATTGATTGAATGAAGGCATTGGACTTTGATAACTAACCTAGGAAAAGGAGAACGTTCCATGAACAAAACATTGTATACTGGTGGGTTGGCATTGGTGATATGCATGGCATTGATCAGTATGTCCGGCTGCTCTAAAAAGTCTGTCCAATCCGGCGGCGACTCTCAGTCTGGTCAAGGCACGGCGAAGGGGGGGACAGATAGTTCCAAGTCCGGTGTCGGCAACTTCCCAGATACAGGCGTTCAGTCATCCGGCGGTGGGCTTCGAGGGCTCGACAAGAACCCTTCAGAAGAGCGAGTAGGTAGCGGCACAATGATGGCGAAGATGGATCCCTCCGGGAGCGCCGGACGACAGATGGATGAGATCAGGGCTGAGCAGGCCGCCTCAGCCGCTGCGGGCTTTCGGGATGTGTATTTCGCTTATGATAGCTGGACGATTTCCGAGGAAGGACGCCAAGCACTGACTCGCAATGCCGACTGGATGAAGTCCAACATGAACGCGTTGATCAAGGTCGAAGGCCACTGTGACGAGCGCGGGACCTCAGCCTACAATCTCGTCCTTGGTGAAAAACGGGCAAAAGCCGCCCGGAATTACCTGGTCGAACTCGGAGTCAATGCCAATCGTCTTTCAGTGGTATCGTATGGAAAGGAGCGACCGACCTGCACCGAACATGCAGAGTCGTGTTACCAGCAGAATCGAAGAGGTCATCTAGTTGTGAAAACCGGGAAGTAGGCGGCCTGCGCTGTCCAGCGGCGCTTATGGGCTCGTTGTTCGCGAGCGCGAGGGGATTCTTTCATTACACTTGGGTGGAACATGTGGAACCAATCGAATACAAAGGGAACGTGGACGACGATCTATGTGATCTGTGCCCTATTGTCGACCGGTTGCATTGCCCAACAAGCCGATCTCAAGCAGACGGAGAGGAGTCTTCAACAACGCATCAAGCAGTCAAGCGATGAATCGGCGCAGACCCGTGCGCGGCAAAGTCAGGAGATTTCGGTGCTTCGAGAGCAGGAGCTGCCGCAATTGCGCGGCGAACTGGAGCGTGCGACGCACCAAGCTCACGAACTCCAGGGCAAGCAGGAAGATCTCAAGCAGCGCTCTGCCAAGCTGGAGGCGGATAACATTGCTCGCTACAACCAGATGCGCGAGAGCCTGAATGCGCAAGATGTCAAGAACAAGCAGGACCGTGATCAACTCCGCATGGATGTGAACGCTCGCCTCGACGATGTGAGCCGACAGATGGAGGTGGTGCGGAAAGAGATTATAGAGGTCGTGCAAAAGACGAACAGCGGACTTGCAAAGGGCCTCGACGGTCGTCTTGAGGACCAGCATATTAGAACGGAACAGTTGTCCGCAAAATTCGTGTTATTCAGCCAGTCGTTACTGGCGTTCAGGGATTCGCTGACGGAACTGAACGAGCGAATGAGCCAGGAGGAGCAGGCGAGTAAAGCGTCAGCGACTCATATCAACGAAATGAATAAGGCGGTGACGAGCCACTTGGCCGAGGTCAATAAGAGTGTCGCATCTATCGCCCAGAAATTCACTGCCCGATTCGATGAGCAGGAACATCGTCTGGATGGGCTGTCCAAGGCTGTCGAGCAGGTGCGCGGGGTGAACAAGGGAGGAGCACGTCAGTCAACCGCAAAACCGGGCCAGAAATCGGCGGCACCACCTTCGGCTGTGATTCCACGAGTTGAGGCGGAGATGCCCGCGGCTTCGCTCTCTTCCCAAACTGATGGAGTGATGCCGGCAGTCGCGTCCGAGGAGTCGCCGCGCCTGCAGGTCAGTCAGCATAACGAACGCTCCGACAAACTCGAATACGAACGACTCCTGACGCTTTTTCGAGACGGCGACCTGGAAGGGGCGCGGCAGGGGTTCTCGGCATTCTTGCGCGACTATGAGAACTCGGATCTGGCTCCAAATGCGCGCTATTGGCTCGGCGAGTCCCACTTCGGCAAGAAAGAATATAGACAGGCGATCGATTCGTACGACCGCGTGGAACTGGATTTTCCTCAGAGCGAGAAAGTGCCGGCGGCGATCTTAAAGAAAGGGTACGCGTACTTGGCCATGAAAGATAAGAAGCGCGCTTCTTCGGCCTTTAAGCAGGTGGTGACGTTGTATCCACGGACTCCTGAGGCAGGAAAAGCGTCCGATAAATTAACACAGTTGAAGGAGTCTCAATAACTGTAATGTGCAAGAAAACTGGCTTGAGAGGGTCGGTCGTTTTACTTGTCGGGACACTGCTCGCACCAGCCGGATGCGCTAAACACGCTGATTTTGTGGAATTGCACGACCAGCTAGCGACGGTGTCGAAGTCTCAAGATCAAGATCAGAAGCGACTGGATGCGCTGCAACGACGCGTGGAGTCGCTGGAACGGGTGAAGGACAGCGACTCCGCCAGGCAGAAGCTCGATCCGAAATTCGACGAACTGTCTGTGCGCATTCAGAGGTTAGAGGGCCGGTTGGCGAAATTGGACGAGACATCCGGTACATCGATTGTCCCTAAGATGGAGACGGCACCAGGCGACCCCGGGCGCCTTGCCAAACCGCAGAAACCGGGCTCTGCTACAGACGTACCGCCGATAGCGCCCGGTGTTCCCACAATAACTCCAACATCGGCCTTCAATTTGGCGTACAACGACTACCTCAACGGGAAATACGACCTTGCGGCGGCAGGTTTTCAGCGATTCGTAAAAGACTTTCCCGGGACGTCGCTGACGCCGAATGCATACTATTGGTTGGGTGAATCCTCCTATCAGCAGAAGGATTATGTGCGTGCAATGCAATCGTTCGAGTACCTCGCGGCGGAGTATCCGGGGAACGAGAAGGTGCCGGGGGCGCTCTACAAATCGGGACTCGCCGCAGGGGAAACCGGAGATCTCGCCAAGTCAAAAAGGAATCTCAAGCGGGTGATCGAAGAGTTTCCGACTTCAGAAGAGGCGAAGCTGGCTAAGAATAAATTAGCCGAAATTCGATGAACGAACATCTGTCGAGACGACTCGTCCTGGTTCCCTTCTTTCCGGTGCTTCCTGGAGTCTAGTCTCATGCCCGCCGCAAGTTGCCCTGCCAAGATTCATGTGCTCCCGGGCGACGTAGTCAGCCGCATTGCGGCCGGCGAGGTGATCGAGCGCCCTGCCGCCGTCGTCAAAGAATTAGTGGAAAACAGTCTCGATGCGGGAAGCTTGCATGTGTCGATCGATGTAAAAGGTGGCGGGCTGACCCTCATTCGAGTTGCGGATGATGGAGAGGGGATCAACCGCGCTGATCTTCCACTCGCTTTCGAGCGGCATGCCACCAGCAAGCTCCAGTCCGACAGGGATCTCGTTTCGGTGATGACGATGGGCTTTCGCGGTGAGGCATTACCGAGCATCGCGTCAGTCTCTCACCTCCTGGTGACGACCGCGACGAGGCAGGATCCGGTAGGGTCGCAGTTCACGCTGATCGCCGGAGCAGGCGGTGTTATTGTCGATGCGCCTCCTGTGCCCGGTACCAGAATCGATGTCTCCAACTTGTTTTTCAATCAACCTGCCAGGAAGAAATTTCTCAAATCGACCACAACCGAGTTCTCCCATATCAGCCATGTCGTGCAACTCGCCGCCCTTGCCTGGCCATCGGTGCATTTCCGTCTGACACATGACGACCGGGAGATTCTCAACTATCCCGCCGTGACGGCGGACCGGGATCGGATACTCCAGGTCTACCGCCAGGCATTTCTCGATCGGACGATCGAGGTCCGAGGCAGGACGGGGGGGGTGTCGATCCGCGGCGTACTGGTGGATCCGGTCCACGCACGGTTTTCGAAAACGCCCCAGGAATTGTTTGTGAATCGGCGCCCCATCCGCAATGCGACAGTGTTTCATGCTGTCATGGATGGATACGGATCGTTTCTGCCCAAAGGGCATCATCCGACATTTGTGCTCTTTCTGGAAATCCAACCGGATCGACTCGATGTCAACGTACATCCCACGAAGAGAGAGGTCCGTTTTGCGGAAACAGAGGCGCTTCATCAGTTGGTGCGCCAGGCGGTCCGCTATGCGCTCAGTGGTTCCGAGCGGAAGGTTGTGTTGGGCCTCTCGCAGGCAGGGCCGCAGCAGACGGTTCCGGAGGGCTCCTCGACCACGGATCATCAAGCCGCTTCGATCTCAGCTCTGCGGGAGGCATTTCCGATCGATGCAAGTGACGCAGCATCTCTATCCGGCATCATCGAGGGACGTCAATTGGGTTTTGCCCGCGACGCAACCGCAGCGTATCGACAAGAAAAGAAGCCCGACATCGTGCCGATGGGACAAATCCTCCGGACCTACCTCGTGGCGCAGGTGGGTGAAGAGCTTCAAGTGATTGATCAACATACGGCGCATGAGCGTGTCCTCTTTCAACGGCTTTGGCGAAGGTGGCAGAGCCGGGATATCCCCTCGCAGCCGTTGTTGATTCCTGAACCGATCGAGCTCCCTGCAGCACAGATCACATTGTTGCTTGAACAGGCTGATCAGTTGGAGAAACTCGGTCTCCTGATCGAACAGTTTGGCGCTACAGCCGTAGCGCTTCGCGGGGTGCCGGTCGGACTTGGTAAGATGGATGCGGCCGTCTTAGTGCAGGACTTGCTGGGCGACTTGATTGAGTGGAACAGCGTTTCGTCGTTGGATATGAAGGTGCAGCCGGTCTTGGCCTCGTTGGCCTGTCATGGAGCGATCCGTGCAGGACGTGCCCTGGCTCTTCCTGAAATTCAGCACCTGATTGACGATTGGGTGGAGGAAGGACTGATCATGACCTGCCCGCACGGACGCCGCACGGCATTTCGGCTTTCCACAGATGAGCTTGCCAAACTATTCGGCCGGGTTGGATGGGTATGATGGCCGTTCCTGCGAGGGCAATGCGGCAACTTTCCGAAGCCCAGATTCGTCGGAAGCCGGTCGTTGTCATAGTTGGACCGACTGCTGTGGGGAAGAGCCGTGTCGCGGTCGAAGTCGCGAAGGTTTTGGAGACTGAGATTCTCACTGCGGACTCACGGCAGGTCTATCGTGGTATGGACGTCGGGACGGATAAACCGGATTTTGAGGAACGGCAGAGTATTCCCCACCGTTTGATCGATCTCATCAGTCCCGACGAATCGTTTAACGCAGGGTTGTATCGCCGACGGGCGATCGAAGAGATCGACCGACTCTATCGGGAGAATCGCCTTCCGTTGGTGGTGGGAGGCACAGGGCTCTATGTACGGACGCTTCTCATGGGTTTGTGCGACGCACCGCCGGCTGATCCGATTGTGCGGGCAGCCCTGCGGCTGGAGGCGAAGGATCAAGGCCATGATCGCCTCTACGCGCGCCTTGTAGAAGTGGACCCAGTGGCTGCCTCACGATTGCACCCACGCGACGAATCGAAAGTGATCCGGGCGTTGGAGGTATATCATCTCTCCGGCCGTCGGATGTCGGACTTCCAGCAGAACCACGGGTTTGCCGAGCGGCGATTTTCTCCTTTGATCATCGGATTGAACCGAGATCGAAGCGCGTTGTACAGGCGTATCGAAGAACGGATCGATCGGCAATTGGCTCACGGTGTAATCGAAGAGACCCAGCAGCTCCTGTCTCGAGGGTATCAGCGCACCAGCGCGGCGATGAAGGGTTTAGGGTATCGGCACGTGGCCGGGCACTTGTCCGGCGAATACGACAGGGCTGAAATGGTTCGACGATTCAAAAGGGACACGAGACATTTCTGCAAACGACAATTGACCTGGTTTCGAAAGGAACCGGGGATTCACTGGTTGACGATCAATGAGACGGAATCCGTTCAACACACAGCGGCACGGGTGATCGAACAGACGGATCGATTCCTTGCCGCGCTTGGAGACCAGGGATGACACGATCGGGGAAGGCGGTGCGCGCAGACATCGGGATCATCGGCGGCAGCGGCTTGTACGACATCGAAGGGCTTCGGAAGGTCGAAGAACTCGCGGTTAAGACCCCCTTCGGGCCAACGTCCGACAAGGTGGTGCTCGGAGAATTGGACGGTATTCGTATTGCCTTTCTCTCGCGGCATGGACGCGGACATCGGATCAATCCTTCCGAAATCAACTATCGTGCGAATATCTATGCGCTGAAGTTGCTGGGCGTTCGGCGGGTGATTTCGGTGAGTGCGGTCGGAAGCATGAAGGAATCGATTGCCCCGGGTGATGTAGTATTGCCGGACCAGTTTATCGATCTCACCAAACGACGGATTTCCACATTTTTCGAGGGAGGTATCGTTGCGCACGTAGCATTCGCCGATCCGGTCTGCGCCTCGCTTGGCGCGGCATTGTTGGATGCGGCCCGGATGGTCGGTGCCACTGCACATCGGGGCGGCACCTATCTTTGTATCGAAGGGCCGCAGTTTTCGACCAAAGGGGAGTCCCGGTTGTATCGCCAGTGGGGTGTAAGCGTCATCGGCATGACAAATCTTCCTGAGGCCAAGCTCGCGCGTGAGGCGGAACTCTGTTACGCCACAGTGGCTCTGGCGACCGATTATGACTGTTGGCATGAAACGGAAGAGACTGTCACCGTCGAGTCGATCTTGACCACGCTCCGTCAGAATGTCGCGTTGGCCAAGCGACTGTTGCGGGCGGCGATGGGTACAGTGGCCAAAGTTACGGAGTGCGGCTGTCATAGTGCGTTGCAAAATGCCATTATCACTTCGCCGGATCAGATGCCTGCTTTCCTCCGACGGAAGTTGGCCGTGTTGATCGGTCGGGTTGTTCCGGGGAGGAAAAGAATGAAGAAAGGAATTCGGTAAGCTATGGGGAAGCTGCTCGTAGTCGGATCGGTGGCGTTAGATACAGTAAAAACACCCTTCGGGGAGGTCAGCGAGGTCCTTGGAGGTTCAGCGACATTTTTTTCAACAGCGGCCAGCTACTTCACCAGCGTGGACCTCATTGCAGTGGTGGGGGAAGATTTCCCTCAACAACATCTGACGTTCCTCAAGAGCCGTGGTATCGACCTGACCGGACTGGAGCGCGGGCCCGGGGCGACATTTCGATGGAAAGGGGAGTACACGCATCAGCTCAACGAGGCGCATACGCTCGATACGAAACTCAACGTCTTCGAAACCTTCCGGCCGAAGATACCCGATGGGTACCGATCCCCGGACCTATTATTCTTGGGAAATATCGATCCGGAACTTCAGTTGGACGTGTTGCAGAAACTTTCGCGCCCGCCGTTGGTCGCATGCGACACGATGAATTTCTGGATTAACGGCAAGCGGGATGTGTTGTGGCAAGTTTTGGAACGGGTTGATATTCTGATCGTGAACGATGGGGAGGCCCGGGCACTCGGTGAAGATACAAATCTGGTGAAAGTGGCACAGAAAATACTTGCGCGTGGGCCCAAGCATCTCATCATCAAGCGTGGGGAATATGGGGTTTTGATGTTCAATGAGAAGCAGGTGTTCGGAGCCCCGGCCTTCCCGCTCGAAGACGTACGAGATCCTACCGGTGCAGGTGATACCTTCGCAGGAGGCTTTCTGGGCTACTTGACAGCCACTGGCAATCGTTCGGTCGAAGCTTTCAAACAGGCAATTGTGTTCGGGAGCGTGATGGCATCCTTTGCTGTAGAATCCTTTAGTCTTGACCGTTTACGAATCCTAGACTACAAAGAGATTCAAGAACGGTTCCGAGCCTTTAAGCAGTTAACTCATTTCGAGGACATTTAGCGATGCGGCATTTTTTTGTTGGTTCGATCATTCGACTATCCGCACCTCAGTTGCTCGTGTTGGTCCTGTTGACCGGATGGCTCCCCGGCTGTGCCACATCAGAAGGTTCGATACAAAAATCAAAAGGGTATTACCAGGAAGGCATTGCAAGCCTTGAGAGCGATCAGCAGAAGGCTTTTGTGTCGTTCCAGAAGGCTGTGCAACTCAACCCGAGTAACAAAGAGGCACGATACGGCCTCGGCCATATTTTGGCGTTGCAGGGTAAATTGCCTCAAGCCGAAGAAGAATTCGTAGCCGCAACAAAACTCGATGAGAGTTACTCGGAAGCGTACACGTACTTGGGCCAGGTGTTGGAAAAACAGGGGCGATGGACTGAAGCGATCGCGGCATTCCGTAAAGCCCTGACCAATCCCTTGTATACAACGCCCGATCTCGCCAGATACCATCTCGGCCGATCGTTGGCTCATGAGAGTGATTACCAAGGTGCGATGGAAGCGTTCGAGGATGCCTTAGTGGTCAATCCGCCCAACGTCCCACCGGCATTGTTACACTTGGAGTTGGGGCGTGCGTATTACAAGCTGGGATTCGAACGACGCGCAAGAGAATCGCTGACGAAAGTGCTGACCTTTGATAAGAGCGGCGAGAATGCCGCAGCCGCGAAGGAATTGCTGACACGGCTCAAGCCTTAGAGAGACGCTCATGGAATCGATCGGAGAGTTTTTCAGGCAAGTCCGAGAGACCAAGGGGCTGACCATCGACGAAGTTGCATCCAAGACTCGAATCAGAACCGACTTCGTGAAGGCGCTGGAAGATGGTAACTTCGCCAAATTGCCTGATCAAGTGTTTGCGCGAGGCTTCGTCCGCTCATACGCCAGATCCCTCGGCCTTGATGAAGACGATGCGATCCACAGATTCACTCAATCGGCCGGCGCCTATTACGACAAGCAGGTCGAACGGGAACGGCTGAAAGTTCAGCAGGCGGAGGAGGACCGTAAGCGTCAGGCCAATCGAAAGGCCGTAGCGATCGCAATCGGGGTCGCAATTCTCACGCTTGTTTTCCTTCTCAGTCGGGAACAGTCGTCGCTCCTGGTCCATCGTTCGACTTCAGACGCTCCAGCGTCCGTGTCCAAACGGACCGCACCTCCGATTCCAGAAACTCAAGACGCGCCGCCGAGCCCACAGGCCGAAACGGTTCCACCGGCCCCCAAGCCCAAGCAGAGCGAATCCCCTGTCGCACCGGCCAAAGTCAACGAAGGCGATAGTGTTGGGCCTGCGACCGTCCCGACACCCGCAGCTTCGATAGCACGGGACCTCACGGTTCCGGTTCCTTCTTCGCCGGGGAGCGACGGGCCACTCGGAGGAATTTCACTTGAAGGGTCTGAAGCAACGGAAGGACAGTTGGCGCTCGACCTTGAGGCGACAGAACTGAGTTGGGTTGTTGTTCAAATCGATGGCGGCAGTCCTCAGGAGGCGTTGCTCCGGCCTGGAGAAAAGGCCAGATGGAAAGGTCAGGACCAGTTTGTCCTGACGCTCGGCAACGCCGGTGGAGTGAAAGCTGAGCTGAACGGCAAACCGCAAAAGCCTTTCGGTCCTAGCGGCAAAGTTGCACGTGATATCGTCCTCAAACGATAGCTGCGCTTCAACACGCGTCTCGCGACATAGCCCGTAGCCTCCCTCGCCCGTCACAGTTTTTTCTCTTGGCAAATCCGAGCAACTTCCAGGCATGCGATAGTGAGAAATGGGGCAGCACAGCATGGGTTGGGGCGCATTGGCGCCACCATCTTGAGGCTTCCGGAAATTCCCGCGATCGCACAGGTCCTCAACCAATTGGATAATCGTATCTTACAGTGAAGGTGTTCTGGCACGCGCCTTGATCCTTATTCCGATCACCCTGAACGAGATTTGACGGCCGTGATGAGAGTATGAAGTCGGGAATGGTATATTGAATCGAAGAAAATGGACACGGCGCGAAAGGATTCTGGATTGCTTGACATGAATGGAAAGCCGTTGTTATAGTCGCCCGCGTTTTGTTATTTTAAGCTGATCACATGGGCCAGCGGCTCGATGCCGAGTTCACGCGCGGTGTTTAAACACAAAGGAGGAAGTGTGATGGGGTATTTGTCCAAGTTTCTAGGGATCAGCGCAGCGCTGGTGATGTTGTCGGTCTCAGTGGCAGGAGCCGAGGAGAAGGATCCGCTCAAGCCACGTGTTCCACCGGAGCAGATTTCTGAGGCGAAGGCCAACAAGAATCCGCATGCCGCAACTCCGGAGAGCATTGCCAAAGGGAAGGCGCTGTTCGAAGGTAAGGGCACCTGTTTCAATTGTCACGGTAAGGAAGGGAATGGCCAGGGCGAAGCCGGTAAGGTTCTTAACCCAAGCCCGCGTGACTTCACAAACTGTAAGTTCCATAAAAAGCGGAAGGATGGCGAGTTTATGTGGGTGATCAAGAATGGGAGTGCGGGCACAGGCATGATCTCATTGATTCCTGCAGTTATTACAGAGGATGAAGCCTGGTTAATCATCAACTACGAGCGGACTTTCTGCAAAGGCGAGTAGCTTTGTCGGAGCGGTAAGTTCAAGAGGGTGGAGGATCGGATCCTTCACCCTCTTTTCTTACAATTTTAGGCCTGCCTGAACCGTTCAACATCCAGCTAATGGGATTTGGTGCTCTCGATCGCGGTGGGTTTTGTCAAGACCAGTGCAGCGGAAGGATCTGTTGGACTAATCGCCGGAACAACAAACGGATGCTGCTCCTGGTTCATCCTGGTCTTGGAGGCCCAGCGCACTTTCTGGCTGATGTAGGCCACCGTTTCGCCGAGTGTCACGTCGCCGTCCCGGTTGGTGTCGGCTTCACCGCGTAGCGCCCGCAGCAGATAGTATGTGAACAGACCGTGCTGATGCTGGTCGTCTTCCAACCCCTGCCCGATGCTGCCGGTCCCGATGATATGGAGAGTCGAGCTTCCTGCAGGGTTCCATTGAGGGAGGGGAGTCAACGCGGTTTTGGTTCGGTCATCCGATGCCACGCGTGACACAATGCCGTCGAACAGAAACACAGTCTGTTTCGCTTTCAGGCGGGATAGGCCTGTATCCAAATCTTTGATCGGGTATGCTCGAGAAGTGATTGTGGAGAGCCCATCGTACGGAATGAGAAACGGTTCTCCCGTAGAAGAGAGCAAAGCCTGACCGGAGAAATAGACAATGACCACTGCGTCTTTGTTCATATGAGAGGGCAGCCAATCCAGTAGTGCTTCGTCAATGTCCGATCGTAGAGCCTTCCAATCTTGCAGCAGAAGAACATTGGTCTCCGGCAAGCCACCAAGGGTCTGAAAATAAATCGAAACCATTCGGGCATCCGATGACGCAAACTTCCGAGACGGGACCCTCCGGTCCCGGTACGATCCGATCCCGATTGAAATCAAGTAGGTTTGGGGTTGCCGAAATCCTGTAGTCACAGCTGGAATTTGATCTACGTCGTCGGCCGTAATGCCGACCGGCTGGATTGATAGCGACATGGTTTGGGTCGGTGGCTGGCTGCGGCTTCCTGATTCAGAGACTGCCACATGGATCTCGGCTCGCTGCTGTTGCATGGACTGTGGCACGGTTGCCGAAAATTCTATCGAGCGGGATTGTCCCGATTGCAGTCGCCCAATGACCATTGATGTCGTGGGGAACTGGGCGAGAAGCGAAGGGGTTCCCGTCAAGGTAGCCGTGACGCCCTGAAGTTCCTGCTCTCCTCTGTTTACGAGGTCGATGCGCACACGAATGCGCTCTCCTCCCTCAAGGACTAAATTGCCGTTTTCGTCCAGCACAGTGGCCTTAAACATGAGTGCCGATGAAGTACCCATGGCCGGAATGGTCCCTTCAGGAGTCATTGGGATCACGGGCAAAATTGCCACTGGAGCGGGAGCGGTTCCCCCAGTTGCGGCCAGCTGGGTTCTGACGGCACGTATGAACTGGGTCGAGAGGGCGATCCCGGCGTCATGCACGAACTCCTCGATATTGCCGTAATCGCATCGTCGGGGGCTCGGCTCTAGAATCAGCCGTTGATGGTGTGTGATGGAAACAGTCTGATAACCCAGCGATTTTCCTCCGGCATCCTTCAGGGTCACGAGCGTTTCGAGGGTCAGGTCTGCCGGCACCCGGTCATAGACATTGTCGGCCCAAAGCTTGAGGTCTGAGCGTTGGAGCGCGATCACAATCTCCTTGTCAGGTAAGAGCTGTGCGGGGACTCCACCGGTGACGGTCACGGCGGCAAAATTTTGGGAAGCCGCGTCGATCATTATCGATTCGACTTCTTCCCCCACGTTGAGTTGGTGGGGGCTATTGCACCCGTCGATGTACTGCATCTTGAGATTGGTAAAGGAGGGATCGAAGGTCAGCTTGACTGAATTAGCCAAACGCGGACCCATGTCTGGCAAGGTGTCCCGGTGAAATACCGACGTCATCTTCTCGCATCCCCATAACCCGCCTGCGAGGAGAAGAGACAAAAAAATGGCCTGCAGCGTCGTGAGTCGTTGCAGGAGGGGTATTGAGTTTCGTTCGATGTTCATGGGCTGGGGGAAGCTGTCTGTCTCGACCGGATCGGATGCCGGAGTTCAAGGTCGGCACCGTACCGAAATGTCAGACTGAATGCAACCGCGCACCGGGACTTCGGTAGACTTGACAGATCCAAGGGTGGGGGGCGAACGTACAACATTGTTTGAGGTGGAAGATGCGCCGGTGTCTCGATCAATTCAGTCTCATGCTCAGCGGGGTGCTTTTAGCGTCTTGTGCCTCTGCCATTCCACCCGCAAGGATGGGCGATTACGTGCCCTCAAGGTACCAGGTCGACAGTGACGCTCTTGGCAGGATCAGTCAGCGACCGCTCAAGACAGGGCTTGTGGTCGTGTCGGATACGGCAGAGCCAGATGCCGCTCCGAATCTGCCTGACGAGGCGTTGGTTCGTCTTGGAGAAAGCCTGCAACGGGACCTCGGCCGTGCGATTCCTGTCGCGATAACAGAGGTGATTCTCTATGCGCATAACGGCCCTCAGTGGCGTGGAGGGCCGTTCCAGTTTGCCGAACTTGGGCGGCAACACGGGCTTGATTATCTGTCCATCGTAGTAGCTTCCAGCACCGAGCAGGAATATCCCGTGACGCTCCTACTGGGGCTAACCACGCACGCGCAGCCCGGATTTCGACGGGATAACTGGTCCCTGTTGGAATTCGCACTGTTGGATTTAAAAAGCGATCAGATGTTGATGCAGGCAGAGGGGCGGGGGTGGGCCACACTGGACCGTCCAAGTGCGCCAGGGATTAATCAATGGTATCCGGCTATCTATCTGCGCCCACAGGATGAACGGCGCATCTGGCCCCCGACATACGAGGGTGCGCCGAATACGCTCCGTGTCGTGTCCTTTGAACAAGCGGCTAAACGGCTGGTGCTGAAGCTCCGGAGCGCGTGGCATGAGGTACTCGAGTCCGAGGCGGCGGCTCAACATCGCAGTTCATAGCTTGTGAGGGATGCCTTGCGCAATGCCAAAACGTGTTAATCCGGAGCTATTAGTCTTTGAAGCCCTTGGAATGGATAGTGTACAATATGCTGCTCGGATCATGCAGTCGCGTCGGTTAACCCTGTGGAGGAACGCTGTTATGGTCATGCAGAGAAGGGTGTTGCATAGTCGAGGTCTTATCGCCGGTATCGGGCTGCTCTTCGGCGCGTTCGCCGTCACTGTACTACCCAGCCAGCCTACAGCTGTTTCCGCTGGGGTTCCAGCCGGGATGACACAAGGATTTTCAGAAATTGTCAAGAAGGTCACGCCGGCAGTGGTGAACATAGCGGTTACCGGGGGCGGAGAAGGCCGGGGACGAGGTCGCAAGGCGCCATTACCCCCGGGGCCGTTTGGTGGACCTCCAGGTGAAGAAGCGCCGGAAGGTGAACTCCCCACTCCTCCACCGATGCCTCCGGGACATGGACGCCCAGACCAAAGCGCGGGCTCCGGCGTTATTTTTGATCCGAACGGGTTTGTTGTGACGAACAACCACGTCGTAGAAGGGGCCACGCAGATTACCGTTACTCTGAGCGATCGACGTGAATTCACCGCGAAAGTCGTCGGAACTGATCCTAAGACGGACTTGGCTGTGGTCAAAATCGAGGCGAAGGACCTCCCGTCGTTAAAATGGGCCGAGTACGAGAAGCTGGAGGTGGGAGACCTTGTGCTGGCCGTCGGCAGTCCATTTGGACTGAGTTCCACCGTGACTCTAGGCATCATCAGCGCTTTGGGGCGCGGCAATGTCGGGATTGCAGACTACGAAGACTTCATCCAGACCGACGCTGCGATTAATCCCGGCAATTCAGGCGGAGCATTGGTCAATCTGAACGGTGAACTCATTGGAATCAATACAGCCATCTTCTCAAGGACCGGCGGGTCGGAAGGTATTGGATTTGCCATTCCCAGCAGTATCGCGTTAGACATCGTTGACAGCCTGCAAAAAACCGGAAAGGTCGTACGCGGCTGGATGGGTGTCGCGATTCAAGAGATCACGCCGGCTTTGGCAAAGTCGTTCAAGTTGCCTGAACACCGTAAAGGCGTCTTGATCAGCGATGTGAATGAAAATGGGCCTTCCCAGGCAGCCGGAATCCGTCGTGGTGATGTGGTGATCGCGTTTAACGGGAAAGACGTCCAAAACGTGAGTCAGCTACGAAACCTTGTCGCGCGCACGATGGTCGGGAAGGATGCGCAGGTGAAGGTGTTGCGGGACGGCAAGGAACAGACGATTTCCGTGAAGGTGGCTGAGCGGCCGACGGATGAAATGTTGGCGCGAAAGGAACCGGTGACTCCCAAGGAACCGGTCGAGACAGTGAAACCTCCGGACAATGTTTTAGCCTCTCTCCGTGTGCAGGCGTTGGATCCTACCACAATGAGTCAATTGAACATCCCGGCAAAGATGACAGGCGTCGTCGTGTCGTCAGTCGAAAATGGCGGCGCTGCAGAAGCAGCGGGCCTGCAACGCGGCGATGTCATTCAGGAAGTGAACCACGAAACCGTGAAGACGCTTGAAGACTACCAGAAGGCTTCGAGCAAGCTGAAGAAAGACGAGTTGGCCGTCCTGCTTCTGAGCCGGCAAGGGAATAATCTGTTCGTTGCGGTGAATCCCAAGTGACACCCATGACGCTAGCCGCAGTCGGCTTGGATGCTGAGCGATTGCGGCTAGCCGTCGGATAAGCGGGTCGTATGTCCAAAGGCCTGAATTCACTCAACCAGTGGCTGCAGGACACGATATTCAAGCCGCTGGAAGATAAGAAAATGCCGGTAATGGAGCATCTTGCGGAGCTCCAGGTCCGGCTGACGCGCGCGGTGATCATCACTGCCGTAGTGTTTGTCGGCACATTTTTCTATGCCGACACGTTGGTTAAGTGGCTTCGTATTCCCCTTCAGAATATGTTTACACCGGGCTCCCTGTCATGGACCCCGACCGATCTGCCTGCCGTTCCGTTCGTCTTTCTCGCGCCGGCCGAAGCGTTATGGCAAAACGTTAAAGTAGCCGGTCTCTGCGCTTTCGTTGCCGTAACCCCGTATATTCTGATGGAAGTCTGGCAATTCGTCGTGCCGGGGCTCCATGCCCAGGAGCGGCGTTTCGTTGCGCCGTTTGTGCTGTTAAGCACCGTAGCATTTTACGCGGGGGCTGGTTTTTCTTTTTTCTTCGTGCTTCCCTTCGCGTTGAACTTTTTGGTCTCCTACGGCGTAAATGCCGGTTTCGTCCCTCAGATTTCCATTGCGCAGTACGTCGGGTTCGCCCTGTGGTTCTTAATGATATTCGGGTTGATTTTCGAAGTCCCCCTTGCGATCACGCTCATGGCGAAGCTTGGGTGGGTCGATGCGCCTTTTCTCAAAAAGTATCGCAAGTGGGCCCTCCTGGGGTCGTTCATCTTTGCCGCAATTCTCACTCCGACGCCCGATCCGTTCAACCAATGCCTCATGGCACTACCGATGTACCTCTTCTACGAAGTCGGCATCTTAAGCGCGGGGTTTTTCAACAAGAAGAAGCCGGCGCCGAAGGAATCAGGTGTACCGGCTGTGGCTACCGCAGCGGCGGGAATGGGCAAAGCACCGTCGATGGGATTCACCAATGTTGGCGAGGGCGACTACGTCGGCGTGCCGACAGATCGACGGCAATAACGAAACAGCGCAGACCAGGCGTACCGAATTCTTATTGAAGGAAGAGACATGGCTCGTGAACTGAACGTCATTCAACCCTCCAGCTCAGGCGGCAGTGATGCCTGCGTCTACATGTGGGCCTGCGCAATCTGTGATGAGAATGAAACCTGTCAGAAGGACAAGGAGGGACACAGTCGCTGGTTAGTCGCCAAACGGATGGAGAGGATCGAATATAAAGTGCTCATCATGAGTAACAAGGGTGGAGTTGGGAAGAGTACCTGTACGACGAACCTGGCTGTGAGTCTTGCACTCAAAGGGTGGCATGTCGGTATTTGCGACATGGATATCCACGGCCCGAATATTCCCAAGATGGTGGGTGCGGAAGGGCAGAAGCTCAAGATCAGCAGCTCAGGGGGAATTATTCCGTTTCAGGCGTATAACCTCAAGATTGCCTCGATGTCCTTCTTGTTGCAGAATTCTGACGATCCGATCATCTGGCGAGATGCATACAAATACGAATTTATCAACCAGCTCTTGGGTGGTGTCGAGTGGCAGGATCTCAATTTCTTGTTCGTCGACCTGCCGCCTGGGACCGGCAATGAATCGGTCACGACTATCGATCTGCTCGGGCATGTAAGCGGCGCGGTTATCGTGACGACACCCCAGGAAGTCGCTTTGCTCGATTCGCGCAAATCGGTCACGTTCTGCAAAGACAGTGAAGTCCCGATCATAGGAATTGTCGAAAACATGAGCGGGTTAGAATGTCCCCATTGTCACAACCACATCGAGGTGTTCAGGAAAGGCGGTGGGGAAGCGTCGGCTGTTGATATGGGCGTGCCTTTCCTGGGACGGATTCCGTTCGATCCTGATGTCGTGATCCAGTCCGATGCCGGAGAGCCGTTCGCGATGTTCAATTCCGATACCGCCACGGCTGAGTGCTACCACGAGATTGCGAACAAGGTCGAAGCGTTCTGTAAAAAGAGCGGCTCTCTCGTGAACATCGCCTCCAGACAGGCGCACTAACGAAGGTAAGACTGTGAAGACCACAGACGCGACAGAAGGGCTCACGCAGCTGTACGAGGCGCAGCGGATCGTATTGGAGGCCGCACCTGTTCTGGGATTGGAGAAGATCTCGATTCTCGATGCCCTTGGCCGCGTCCTTGGTGAAGACATCGTGGCGGAACGAGATAATCCGCCCTGGGACAGCAGCGCGATGGACGGATTTGCCGTGCGATGGAGCGATATCAAGCAGGACCATACGATTCAGAAACCGGTGATGCTGACAGTGGTCGAAGATGTGGCGGCCGGCAAAATGCCTTCTAAGTCTGTTGGCCCTGGCCAGGCGATTCGTATCATGACCGGGGCGCCGATCCCGAAGGGGGCCGACACAGTTCTGAAGGTCGAGGACACCGAGCATACACAGGGTTCGGTGCGCGTCTTCAAGCCGGAACAACAGGGCGCCAACATCAGACCTCAAGGCGAAGACGTCAAAAAAGGGGAGTGCATAATCGGAAAGGGAACCCAGATTCGGCCGGGTGAAGCGGGAATGTTGGCGATCCTTGCCAAGTCGTTTGTTTTTTCCTATCAACGACCCCGGGTAGCCATCCTTTCGACCGGTGATGAATTGGCTGATTTGGACGAGCGATTCAACGAAGAAAAAATCATCAACTCCAATAGCTATGGGATCGCAGCTGCGGTACAGGAGGCGGGCGGAATTCCCCTGCTGCTGGGGATCGCGCGGGATACGCCTACCGCGTTGAAAGAAAAGATTTCACATGGGTTGACGGCGGATATTCTGGTGCTGTCCGGTGGCGTGTCGATGGGAGATTACGATTTCACGAAGGCGGTCTTTCACGAATTGGGCGCAGAAATGAACTTCTGGAAGCTGGCAATCAGGCCAGGGCAGCCACTTGCATTCGGAAAAATTCAAGGCAAGCTGGCCTTTGGCTTACCTGGAAACCCCGTGTCCTCCATGGTGACGTTCGAACAGCTCGTGCGGCCAGCGTTGCTCAAAATGAGCGGGCACCGGAACTACGGTCGCCCCGTCGTGCAGGCGATCTTTCAGGAGAGGTTTTCCAAACGGACGGATCGCCGCCACTTTCTGCGCGGAGTGCTTACTCGAGAAGACGGCGTCTTCAAGGTTCGCACGACCGGTGCGCAAGGGTCCGGGATCTTGACCTCCATGGTGAAGGCCAATTGCTTGATCGATATTCCCGTCGAAGTTGAACGAGTAAACCAGGGTGATCTGGTATCGGTTCAACTGTTGGGCGGACACCTGCAGTGAAGTGAACCCCGACAATCGTAAACCGTTAAACGGTAATCGTCAGGTGGGTGCAGGGCAAAATATTCTGCGGTTCTTAATTCACGACTAACGGAAAATGGCCGTATGTCTACGCCTATTCTCGCATTTGTCGGCCGATCGAACAGCGGGAAAACTACGCTGATCGAACGTGTGATTCCTGAGTTGGTCCGCGCTGGCTATAAAGTGGCGACGGTGAAGCATGCCGGACACGGCTTTGATCTCGATACGGAAGGAAAAGATAGCTGGCGGCACAAGCAAGCCGGCGCCAGTGCCGTGGTGGTGCTTTCCAAGGGAAGTATGGCGATGTTTGCCGATGTGTCCGATCAGATGAAGGTCGAGGACGTGCGAGACCGCTTCCTCGATCATACCTATGATCTGATCATTGCCGAAGGGTGGAAACACGAAGGGTACCCGAAGATTGTCATTGTCCGGGAGCAGATTGGTGAAATTCCCGTTTCCACCGATGGGCTGCTCGCGGTGGTATCGGATAAGCCTGTGGATTTATCCGTGCCGTTGTTCGGATTGGACGATGTTCCCGGCGTGGCCGCCTTGATCATGAAGCAGTTCCCACGATCATCATCTCGTGCGAAGCAGGGAATGGACACCTAAAGCGGTTGTTGTCCTAACTCTCCTTACTCGTATCCATGCGCGTTCAGATACTGCTAATGTGCTGATCATTCATGTCCACACCTGTCCTGCGCGTTCAACATCTTGTGAAACGGTTCGGCGAGTTCGTCGCCGTCGGCGATATTTCGTTCGACATGAGAGCGGGAGAAATTCTCGGATTGCTGGGTCCAAACGGTGCGGGAAAAACCACCACGATTCAGATGTTGCTCGGAGTGGTGACCCCGACTGCGGGCTCTATCGAGATGTTCGGGCTCGATCTGGCGACTAACCGTGAGGCTATTTTGGAACAAGTGAATTTTTCCTCGACCTATGTCTCCATGCCCCAGGCGCTCACGGTGGAGGAGAACCTCTGGGTAATTGCGCGGCTGTATGGTCTGGCTCAAATCCGGGAGCGGGTCGATGACATCGTGAAGCGGCTTGAAATGGAGGAGTTCCGACATAAAGTGACACGCAAGCTTTCTTCCGGTCAAAGCACTCGTCTTGGGCTGGCCAAGGCGTTCTTGACCGAACCGAAGATCCTGTTTCTTGACGAGCCGACGGCGAGCCTGGATCCCGATATCGCGTATAAGATCCGGAGCTTTCTCAAAGAAGAGAGACGATCATCGGGACTCAGCGTGCTCTATACCTCTCATAACATGCGTGAGATGGAAGAGATGTCGGATCGGATCGTCTTCCTTCAGCGGGGAAAGATCGTGGCGGAGGGGACAGCACAGGAGATTGTAGATCGATTTGGGCAGGCGGACTTAGAGGAAGTGTTCGTGAAGTTGGCGCGGGAAAAATAGCGTGGACTGACAGGGACATTCCCTGTCAACCCACGACGTGGGCCAAACTTCAAGGAGTGGAGATGAGGAAGAAGATAACATGAAGGCTCATCGAATCCATGCGTTGGTGGTGCGGCACATGTATCTGTACCGGCGCAGCTTACCGCGGATGATGGAGATCTTCTATTGGCCGTTCCTGGATCTCGTCATATGGGGATTTATTACGGTCTATCTCATGAAATTCCAGGGACAAATTCCCGGAGCAGTGACATTTTTTTTAGGAGCGCTGATTCTCTGGGATATTCTGTTTCGAGCTCAGCAGGGGATTACGATTTCGTTTCTGGAGGAGATTTGGGCAAGAAACCTCATGAACTTATTCGCCAGTCCGCTCAAACCGAATGAGTTTCTTGCCGCGACAATGGTCATGAGCATCTTCAAAGTACTGGCCGTTTCCGTGGTCATGGTCGTCTGTGCAGGTCTGTTCTACTCGTACAACATCTTCGTCATCGGAATGTGGCTGATCCCCTTTGTATTGAGTCTCGTAATGACAGGATGGATTATTGGGGTCCTCACCACCGCCCTCATTATGCGGTTTGGGCAGGAGGCTGAAGTCCTGGCTTGGAGTATGGTGTTTCTGTTCCAACCCATCTCCTGCGTGTTTTATCCGATGGAGGTGCTCCCCGGTTGGCTGCAGGTGATCGCCTGGATGAACCCGGCTGCCCATGTGTTTGAAGGGATGCGCGCTATACTCAATGCCTCTCCCGAGCCGATTGCCCATCTTGGATGGGCAATCGGTCTCAATCTATTGTTTCTCGGTATCGTGATTGCCGGCTTCCATTGGACGTTTGCTCTTTGCAAGGAACGGGGGCTGCTGGTGCGAATTGGGGAATAAGCCGATGCTGGGCCTGGTAACGTATGGGAAAACGTATTGAGACGCAGAGCCTTGATGGTCCGTGTGCGAATCACAGCGGAAAACACTCTCACAGGATGCTCGAAAAGACCAGATTTCTCACCAGCCCAACCCTGGTGGCTACTTCACCCGCCTCGCCCTGAGTCTGCCAAGACAGCCTCTTCGCCCAAGGACGCGCCTTGCCCAAGCAAGACCGCAATAAGCGTCGGTTTACCATCTTTACTAAGGGGTGGCTGGGATGATCCTAACGCGCGCGTCCAACGAGGGCCTCTGAGGCCGCGCGTTGCGCGAGCACGGGGATCGTCCCAGCTACCCCACATCTTTTTTCAGCATCCTGCTGGGCTGCGGATTGCCATTTTCCAGAGCGCTGTGATAGCCTACCTTTGCCTTATCGCAGGGGCCTGGCGGCGAGGTGGATCAAAACACACAGGTCTGCAGCAGTGATGTTGCCTTGCCCGAGAATCTCGTCGGAAGCCAGACCAAAGTCGCCCATCTTTCGCGTCTTCGGCCCGTTCCTTCCTCCGTCCCTCGAGTCCAAGACAATATCCTCATACTCATAAGGAGGAATCCCAGATGGGTGCGAAGATTTATGTCGGTGGGTTGCCCTATTCGGCGACCGAGCAGGAGCTGAGCGATCTGTTCGGGAAGCATGGTGCTGTCGCTTCCGCACGGATCATAACGGATAAGTTTACGGGACAGTCGCGAGGCTTTGGCTTTGTTGAAATGTCTTCCGATGCCGAGGCCCAGGCTGCCATTACTGCTCTCAATGGATCTGAAATGGGTGGCCGTACTCTAACTGTGAATGAAGCGCGCCCTCAGGAACCACGCACTGGCGGTGGTGGTCGTAGCGGTGGTGGTGGGAAGCGCGACCGCTGGTAATTCGAATGTGCCAATGTAAACCGGGCTGTTATCGCGAAGGTGACAGCCCGGTTTCGCTGCTGCCCCAGGCTTGGAGATGGTCGCTGTGTCAAGGGATCACGGGTTCGGCCGCTAATCGACCCACCCATCACCGACTTTTGGAATTCCCGGTGAGGCTGGGGTTAGGCTTTCGGTCGAGGGAGGCGGCGCGTGAAGAGTCTGTCGCACAAGTGCCACCAAAGTTTGTTGTACAAACGGTTTGGGAAGAAACGGGAGGTCTCCCCGACGGATGCCGTATCCTGCCAACTCCTGATCGATATTGCCGGACATGAGGATCACCCGAAGGTCTTTTCGTATGCCCAGTGCGCGGATGGCGAGCTCGTGGCCGTGCACGTGGGGAAATTGATTGTTGCTTGAGGCTAATTGAAAGCCTGGAGGGGGGAGAATAAGGTCTGTGATCAACAGATCGATTCGCCCTTCGTGCTGCGCGAAGATTTTGAGGGCGTTTGAACTACCGTCGGCTTCGAGGACCGAGAAACCTTCCTGCTGGAGCATTGTCTTACACAGCTTGGTGACGGCCGGGTCATCATCGACCACAAGGATGGCCGCAGGCCCGGATCGAGACCCGATGTCCCGTTGTTCTGACATAGTGTGGGCACCTTGCCGATAGCATAGTACTGGAAAGGGTTCATAGCGAGAAAATCCCAGTTTCTGGCAGATGGTCGGAACCAGGTCACGCAAGAAGTGGAAGGAGGCCTGACAGGAACCTTCTGCCGAATGACGATGCAACCGGGGGCTGTAAGGATGCAGTTACTCCTGAGCCGATCGGGTTTTAAGTGCGTCCAGCCGTTTCTTATCCAGACTTACGTGAAGTGATTTCTCCTGGGTGACAATGACGGACCCTGGCGCCTGGCCCTTCGGCTTCTTGACCCATCTGCGCCTGGTGTAGATTACATCGCCTTTTCCGCTTTTCTTCAAATCGCTATAGAGAAGCGCCAGTGTGGCGGCATCTCGTATCGTCTCGGGTGGCGGATCGATTCCTTTTTCCATCCGCACTAAGACATGTGATCCTGGTGTGCCACGGGCATGCAGCCAGAGATCGTCGCTCCTCGCAAGATCAAACGTCAGCTCGTCGTTCTCGCGCGCGTTTTTTCCCACATAAATTGTTAAACCGTCTGAAGAGATGAAGCGGCGGAATGGACCTTTTCGCCGGCCCCGAGGATTTTCCCCTTCGCTCATCCGCAAAAGGGGGCGCGCACGTGTGGCGAGATGGGTTTGGTCTGGCGGTTCCCAGGTATCCTGTTCAATGGCAGTCATTTCCTGGCACAACGTCTCCAATTCTTTTTGTCCTCCCTTGATGCGCGGGTTAAGTTCCCGTTCTGCAGCCAGGTGCTTTCGATGTTTTCGAAAGTAGTCCTCCATATTTCCCTGGGGAGTTTTGGCCTGGTCGAGTGGAATCGTCAGGTTGGGAAGGTCCTGATCAAAATAATCCATCACCGTTGTATCGGTCTGTCCTTTGCGGATGGTTGAAAGGTTTGCCTTGATAAGTTCGCCATAGCGAGCGTAGGCCTTGTATTGTTCAGCTTTTGAGAGGTCTCTCTGCCAGGCCTCAATCCGGCGTCGGAGCTTCTTGATCGATTTTCTGAGTATCGCCGCGCGAGCGCTTCGGGCAGATGCGATGACAGAAACGGCTTCGGCTGTGTGGTAACGGGTTTCGATGGCAGTCGACAGTGGAAATGGAGATCCAAGCATGTCCGGATTGAATCGTGAGTGGTCTGGAATATGTCGTTCTCGTTGGGAAAGAACGGGGGGAACGTACAGCTGTCCCACACGGTCCTTGACTCCGTTAAGGTCTTTTCGTATGCGGCCTGTCCCGTCGAGCACCAAGAGATTCGATATCTTCCCCGTCAACTCTGCCACCAATCTGCAGGGGCCCTCTTTGGCGGTTAGAGTAAGTTGAACGATCCTGTCTCCTTGAATCTGTTCGATCTTGTCGATTCGTGTTCCTTGCAAATGGGCACGGAGAAACTGACAGAAAGCTGGAGGTGTCGGCGGATTCTGAAAGGCCTCCGTCGTGAGGTGGAGACGGGCAGTTTCGGGGTGGCATGAGATGAGAAGTCGGTGGGTCCGTCCTGGGGTACGTATCTCCAGTAGAATCGTGCGGGCCGTCGGCTGGTAGATGTTTTGGATCCAGCCTTTGACCAGAGCTAGAGCAAGTTCATCCGTTACCTGCGCAATTTCTGTCGCGTTCAGTGCCACAATTCGTCTCCGATCGGCGTTGTGTTCGAGGAGAGCACAGTAGAGAGAATATCCCCATCTACGGCACCGGCCCGTGGATCAAGGCATTTTTGTCGCAGGGTGCCAATGGGTCATACGTATAGACGGTTTAGGCCGAACGTTATTCGCACACACTCTACGGGGCACCGGTAAAACACGCAAGTGGCGACTAGGACATCAGTGGCATTCCGATTGCTACCTAAGACCGGTAAATGACTGGTTACACGCCGGTTGGGCTAAGACGTGTAGTGGAGGTGGAGGGTAGGCGTGGGTTCCAGCATTAACAGAGGAGGCTCACATGCAGTGCGCAAGATGTGACGGTCTCATGGTTGCCGATAGCTTGATCGATCTTATGGAGAGCAGTATTCCAATGTGGATGAAAGGTTGGCGATGTGTATCCTGCGGGAACATTGTCGATCCGCTTATTCAGCAACATCGGATGATCCAACAGGCGGGTGCCGTTCAATTACTTAGGGCAGAAGCGGTCAGGCCACGGCCGCGCCATACGCTCAAAGCTACAGCTTAGGAGCAGTCCGATCTTGCTGAAGATCCTTACAGGACCGACTCCTCGCTATAGAATCTGTCTCGAATGGCAATGATGCCAATGACCGCTGACCTCTTGCCTTCGGCCATCATGTGATCTGCCACGGCAAAGAACTTCGCCTCGACAGACGCAGCTGCCCACCGAAGAAAAACTCCTTTCTCTTCTTGCAGGGTTCCTTCTCCTCCGGTACAGTCTGGCTCCTCCTCCAGGGAGATTGCGTTCTACATGTCGCTGCTTGATACGCCATTGCTCGCTCGTCTTCAGGAAGAGTTCCGCCTGTCGATGAAGCGACTGCTCGGCGATCTCTGTCTGGATTTAGAAAACCAATATGCGGATCTCGCGAAATCGTTGGCATTGCCTGTAGCCTACTTTCGGTTCCTCGGACGAGCGCTCGAACGGGATGCCTATGCCCATTGGAAAGTGGTCGGCTGGATCGAAGCGCTGAATGACTTGGTGTACTTCATCGATCTTCTGCAGCAAATTCGGGAGGAGAAGCATCCCTGTGAGTTCGCGGCGGAGCTGTTTGCAGAGTGCGAAGAGAAGTTTTTCGAAAACAGCTATCTCGGCGATCTGTTCCCACGCGGGGTTTCACAGGCCTCCGGGCTTGAAGGACGGCTGAATCAACTCTGCGTCCGCCTCACGCAGGAAGTGACACAGGAATCGCTCTGTCTCGTGCCCGGGCTTCCAATGTTGTGGTGCGCCGAGCGAAAGATTACGTCCTGGACGACCGCGGTACGTCTCGGACACAACCTGGAACGGGCAGAGATGTTCGGGACAGTGCCCGTTGGGATTGCAGGCGATCTCTACGAGGCTCCTCTCTCGGTGAAAAGAGTTCTCAAGCAATCATATGGTCAGGCCACTATTGCGGTCCGGCCGCACGAGATGTCTCTGAAGGTTGGACGAATCGTGACGCGTCTCTGTACGATGCGAGGAAATCGATTGGAATGGGGTTGGGCGCATCGGAGGCCGGTCTCGGCAAGGGAGACTCAAGCTGGGGGCATCACAGTCGGGCCGACGCTCGTATACGGTAAGGATCGTCAAGCCCTGTCTGTGGTTCCCACCACTGCTGAACAGGTCTCGCGAATTGGGCGTGCCTGGACAATCATCGACGAGGTTTGGCCGGAAGGACACGAGGTGCTCGCGCTATTAACCGCTCGGATCGTTCCGCTCAAGGCCAAAGGCGTTGTCAGCTTCAGTTACCGCCATCGGCCCGGGCTTTCTTTTATAAACTGCTTTGACCGGGACGGTCTCGATCTCATCGACGATGTGATCCACGAAAACAGCCATCACCATTTGAATCTCTTATTGCGCAAGTACGTCATGTATCACGGGGATCATAACCAACAAATCTTCTATTCCCCTTGGCGCCGCAATCTGCGTCCGTTGAGAGGCATTCTCCAGGCGACGTTTACCTTTACGATGGGAGCGACACTGTTCGAACGACTCTCAACGTGGTCATCCGGGCCGGGGGGATCGGTGCGATGCAAACAGGCAGGACTGACTTCACGCGATCTGCAGCGGGCCCGATTTCGCTGCCTTGAGGAAGTAGAATCAGTTCGCTACTCGATCCAGGACTTGGAGTACGCCGGCCGGCATCTCAAGTGGCTTACCGGGTCAGGCCAACGGCTTGTTAAGCGGTTGGCAGAAATGATCGAACAGGTCAGGCAGAACATCGCGCCCCATCGTCAGGCTGTTTTGACATCCACGTTCGGCCCGGCCCTCCGCAGGCATGTGAAAGAGCTCCAGCAAGCCCGTCAAACTTATGGGCCTGTGAGATTGAGCCAAACCTGAGCCATAGCTGCCGGCAGGCGCGGTATGTGTCTCTTCGTTCTCCCATTACTTCATCACCAGGAGGTGTCGGTATGCGGATTGGAGTGATGCGTTCTAGAGTCATCGACAGAATACTCTCACTGGGAATTCTTGTCGCTGTTGTTCTCGCGACAGGTGCGGCCCTGGCCCAAACCCAAACCGCATCGGTCAGGCCCTCTTACGCGATGCCATCCTGGGAGCAAACCCTATCCGGGCCCACGAGGTTCGTCGTTCTCTCGAACTTCGGCGGTGCAGCGGTGCTTGATCGGAACACCGGCCTGGTTTGGGAGAAGTCGCCGCACACGGTGGCCGTCACCTGGAACGGTGCCCGCTTCACTTGCATTAACAAAAACGTCGGCGGTCAGAAAGGATGGCGTCTGCCGTCCATCCCGGAACTGGCGAGTTTGCTCGACCCTTCCGTGGCTGCTCCAGGCCCAACCCTTCCGTCGGGCCATCCCTTTACCGGTGTCCAGCCGGCCGGTTATTGGTCGGCGACGACGAGTGCCGAAGATCCCTCCGAAGCATGGTTCGTGTACTTCCGCATGGGCTTCGTGGACAGTGACAGTAAAACCTTCAGCGGCCAGGTCTGGTGTGTGCGTGGCGGCATGAATGCGGAGAAGTACTAGCGAAGCGCACGGGACTTGCGAGACGAGCGAGAAAGGCGAGACAACCGCGAAAGGCAAGAGCTGAGAGCAAGGGACGGCCCCGCCCTCCGGCGTCATGTGAAAAAGCTCCAGCAAGCCCGCCAAACCTATGGGCCGATGCGGTTGAGTAAGGTGTGATCGCTGAGTCTTTACCGCGCGTTGTGTTCACATGGAGGCTGCGGTATCATGGCACCTATGAAGGGCAACGCTCTCAAAGGCAATAAGTCGGTAATGCGTAAACAGAAGAAGGGCACTTCTTCTGAGTCCGCTATCATTCGGCGTAAGGTAAAACAGAACTTTGCGGCACAAGTCGAAGCCTTCATCGAGCGGTACCGGCCTGCCTTAGAAGTCCTCGCAAAGCGGTGATTTACCTCAGTGCCGAGCAGGTCCTGTTTCTTCACGATCGATTGATCGAAGAGACCGGCGGAGAGCATGGTGTGCGCGATCTTGGAGGGCTAGAGTCTGCCCTCGCGCGCCCGCAAGCTGCCTTTGGCGACACAGAGTTCTATCCCGACATCTTCGCAAAGGCAGCGGTGCTGATGGACGGCCTGACGAGGAATCATGCCTTCATTGATGGCAACAAGCGGATCAGCATTGCCACCGCCGTTCTGTTTCTTCAGGTGAACGGCTATCGCCAGACCGCAACAAATTCTGAACTAGAACGATTTGCGATTTACGTGACGACCGTGAAACCAAGCATCGATACGATTACCGACTGGTTCCGCACCAAGACAGTTCGGGCAAAGTCGCGTTGATCCCGGCCGCGAGGTCAATGGACTCCACCGCGCCAGCATGGTATACGGGCTGATGCGGCTTGCGGAATTGTGACGAATGAAAAAGAAAAGTGCAATGGGTGGGAGGAAAACCTTCAGCCCAAGACAAGATATACCACCAGGCGCGAAGAAGTTATTTGACTTTTTCTTGAGCAACGCAAATTTTGACTCTCTTCATCCGAACGACTACGACAGGTTTTATGAGTTCATTTGCTATTGCTACAAGCACGCTGTGAAATTGAACGAGGTCGACATAGAAAATTTACTCCTGCGGCGCGGATTCGAGCCAAACTGGTCAGGAAAAGCAAAGTGCCTGGCTCATTTATATCTACACGGCAGGGGAATCTTAGCGGCTCGGAAGCGAGTTCGGTAACCTGTATTTTGCTTAGTGGGTTGTGCATGAGAGGAACGGTTCCAGACACTGTTTCCTTCCTTCTGTCTATGATCTCTATTCGCTTTCGAATAATTTGCTCTTGAACTTCTCCGTAGTCTCTTTGGTGGCTTTCACCATGAGAGCGTGCATTGAATCAATGTTGCCCTCTGACTGAGCCAATGCTGCACGGTACAAGTTTTTAATATATTCTTCATAAAGCGGAGAGTACCTCGCCCACCAATCATCTTGTGAAACGTTTTCAAACATCGACTTCTGCAGTAGGCGAAGAAATATACTCTCGGCATCTGCCCACATCGCAAACGATGCTGCAATTTCATCATTGAGCTCTGCTCCAGAGGCATTCAGTTGCCGATAAATGTTTTCTCTGCGATCACGGAACTCTTCCCAAAAGAACGCGGAATTCCTGATGTAAGATTCCATCGAGTTAATAAGAGCCTTCCTTATCGCGATGAAAGGGTTGGAGTTGGTTACGATCTCTTGGACCTTATCAATCATGTGCTCGCGGAACTCAGCTATCGCCTCGCCCCCCTTCTTTCGAATAACTCTCGCCCCCGTATACTCACTACAGGCCTGGTCCGAACTGAAAATTCGCTCTATGTCCTCCGCTGTCTTCTCGATGGCGGTCTTTGTGAACGCCTCTTTTGACAAATGCAGTTCTATGCGCTCGGTCTTGATGTCGCACTTGTTGCTGTCCCACGCGTTGTTCAAAACCCTAAACGTCTTCGCTGTTTCCGAATTTGGATCCTTATCTTGGATTTCCAAGCACGCCACCCAGCTAATTCCGACATCCTTTGGAGCTTCAAGAGCCTCACAAATGTTTGTCTGGTACACAACGGCAAGAAATGAGAGCAACTGTTTTGCCTCACTTGATTGGTCTTCGAGTAGATTTTTGCCGATAGCGTTAAGTACCGCCTCCCCAGTTTCTCGCTCTTTGCGCTGAATCTCGTCGTCCGACCAGATTTTCTTATACGCAACACTGTAGGTTCCGTCTGATAATTTGACAGGCTCTAGCTTATGCCCTGTCTTTTCAAGATCTTCATTGAGAACGCCCATAATTTCAGTGGCGTCAGCCATTGCTTCATCTCTGAAGCGCTGACATGCTGCTTCGAAATCATGGCCCCTCGCAGTAAGCAACAAACCGCTACGCATTACGTTCTGCATTTTTTCGAAACACCCATTTGTCTCCCAATCCCGAAAGTTCTGGATGTGACTATTGACCCATTTCTCGTGGTTAATGGCTTCTGTTTTTCCAAAGACGGCTCGACTAGCCCAACGAAGACTGGTAGCGGCTCTTTCCGCAGAGTCATAAGGGCCAAAGGCTGCCCAGACTTTCATGGCAAGTTCTTCGGGTCTGAGGGTTTGAAACCATCTCAGCACCCAATACGCGAGGGCAAGCACCGTCGCAATCGCCAAGAGCTTGATCATAAGTTCAGCAGTCAAGTCTCACCTATGTGATGTCAAACAGCTCGATTCAACTTCTGGTGATTCATCGATTTTGCAGTCGCCATCATTACTTTGTAGGTCCTTCCCAAATTGCGATTCCGTAAGCGAAGGTGCTGATAGTGAAATCTCCTGCTCGGTTTTCCGTGCCGATTTCATCGTTGCCCACGTTGCGGATGCGATAAAGCGCGGTGATTCGTCGCGTTGACGACAATATACATCCCTTTTCTTTTAACCATTCCAGGGGTTTGGTTCGCAATAGCACCATCTCCTTCTGTAGATGTTGTTGTGCTTGCATGAGCTCATACAAATAGTCTCCGATTGAGGTCAAAGGATACTGTGTGGAGAGGTGCGTTTTACTGGTCTGTTGATGAAGCTGATGGAGTAGGGCTTGAAGCCATGTATAGCCAGAATGAGAGAATCCCGCGCGGTGTCGTGTGTCATCCGAGGTTGAGTCCTGGATGATACATAAAAGACCTGGCGGACGAATCGCGTTCTTTTCATGATTGAGAGGCCACTCAGATAGCCAAATCACTACGCCCTCCCTCGATTCCACTCTATCTATCGCCGGAATCAACACCCGTACAGCGGCACACTCCTCTAGCACAAGGTCGGGAACTTTCGTATCGTCTTGATCTGTATGATTCAGGCTAGGGCGACGGCGCCCAAGGTGACCGTGCCGGTCCAAGTATTTGATCAGTTCGCAAATCTTCTCGTGATCAGTTTTGTCTCGATGTCGGGAGGCCTGGTCGGCTCTGACTGAGATACCAGTCACTGAGAGGTCTAGTTGCAACGATGGAGATTTATCGTGCGTCGTTGTCGAGCTGATCTGGTCCAGGTAGGAGTTTAGGCGTTGCTTGTCAACATACAAGTAATCGCGTGGTGGAGCATTTGCTTGCTTGAACCAGTCAAGAAGGCTCATAACCGTTCACCGAAAAAAAGAAGGACAACCGCCGATTTTAGTGTTGAAACTCAGTTCAGAATTGAGGAGAGGCTACTTTCTGGAGGAATCTTTGTCAACGCGCCAAGTTTCGCCAACCTCAGGTCCCTTTGCTCTGAGGCTATCGACTCGGGGCAATCGGAGACGTTGTCCGAAGGAACAACTCTGCCAATGTCTGTGAAATGTTGCGGGCTGCTCAAAACGGCCTCCAACAAGGCGGCAGGGAGCGGAACCACCGGAGCATACGCGGTGAGGGTATGTGAGGAGGGCACGCGACTGACAACGACGTTGGGGGTCGTTTTCAGCAGCCTTCAAGGTTCGACGGTGACGTCGACAAACGCCGGCACACTATCCGCCCCCTTCTTGTCCGTCACCCGCAGCTTGAAGCGATAGGTCCGTTTTTCCGACACGATCGGCGCGAGGAACGACGCTTCGGCGTTATCCACGTCCAGTAACGCGATCTTATTGCCTCGCACCTGACTCCACGCATAGTACAGCGCTTCGCCTTCGGCATCGCGGCTCTTCAGCCCGCTCAGCTTCACCTTGCTACCACCCTTCACAGTTCGATTTGGCCCAGCATCTGCAACCGGCGGCTCATTCGGCTCGTCATGCACGCTCACATCCACGTCGAGTGAAGCTTGCTTGCCGCGATTGGTTACAGCGAGGGTGGCCTTGCCGTTTCCGGCTATCTGCATCAGACCGCCCGCGAGAACCTTGATGACGTTCGGGTTCGACGATTGATAGCTCGTTCCGGTCGCTGGAGTGCTGATCCGGCGGCTCACGCCGTCGGAGAATTCGCCGACAACGGGCAGTTCGAAAATCTTGCCCAGAGAGTCGACGTGACCGAAGGCAGACGATTGCCCGGCGCGCCCCAGCTGCAGAGGCTTGTCGGTTTCAAAGTCGATAGTCGTGAGGGTGGCATGAGGTTCGACGTGTACGAGAATTTCATCAAAGACGGATCTGGTCCCTAACCGTCCGCGCGAAATTTCTGCCACTGCCAGCAACCGCATCGGCCCGATACCATCTTTCGGAACCCGCAAGGGCCCGCCGAAGGGGGGATTATGGTGGGACAAGCCGATCAACGCGACCGGCGCAACGATCGATCCAGTAGCTGTCGCGTCCTCCTGTTCGACTAAGGTTTCGTCCTGCTCACCGTACCAGTAATAGCGGACCTGGATGATGCCAGAATCTTTTCCCAGATCTACGCTGGTGGTTATGACACTGCCTGAAGTCAGCTTCGTCCCATCTGCTGGGTCGACAATCTTGAAGGCTTGGGCGGAGTGGGTCGTCAACGTGAGAGAAGATGCCAATACAAAGACACTGAGGCTCCGATACCTCATTTCACGTTTCACGCTCCGTGGTCATCTCTTCAAATGGAACGGGACGTCGGTCAGGATGACACGCTCCTTGAACAGCAGGGCCGTCTTGAGGAACAGCGCCCGTTGGTTGTGCAGAACACCTTGCCACCAATGTGCCGGCAGAATCTCCGGGACCACGACGGTCACCCAGATGTCTGGTTCTTTTTCGAGAATTTCTTCGATGTATTCGAGCAAAGATCCCAGCACAGAACGGTAGGGAGAAGGAAGGGTGACTAAATGGACGCCACAACCCCATTGGGCCCACTGGATTTTAATGCGAGCCGTGGACTCTTGATCCACATCCACCATTACGGCTCGAATTTCGCCGGCACGACTACGGGCGTAATCGACCGCTCGAATGACCGCTTGGTTGACGCCGTTGATGGGGATAAGGACGATATTGCGTCGTGGAAGTGGAGGGCGGTGATCTCGCGTGAGCGCCACCTGTTCCGCAACAGCCTTGTAGTGTGAGCGGATCGAACGGAACATTGAGACCAGAATAACAATGAGCACAAAGACGATCCAGGCACCGTGTATAAACTTCGTGCTGGAAATGATGATGACACCCCCGCCGGTCGTAACCGCGCCTATGCCGTTCACCATCAGTTTCGCTTGCCAATGCGGCCCCTTCTTGGTCAGCCATCGGCGAACCATGCCGGCCTGGGACAATGTGAAAGAGATGAAGACGCCTACGGCGTATAGCGGGATCAATGCGTGTGTGTCGCCATGAAAGAGGACGAAAAGGAAGCAGGCGATGATTCCTAAAATAACGATCCCGTTCGAGAACACCAAACGGTCGCCGAACGTCGCCATCTGGCGGGGCATAAAGCCATCGCGTGCCAGAATCGAGGCGAGTTGGGGGAAGGCTGCGAAAGCGCTGTTGGCGGCAAGAACTAACAATAGCATCGTTCCAATCTGGAACGCGTAGTACAGAACCCCGGTGCCGAAGGTAAGACGTGCCAATTGAGAAACGATCGTTTCGTCCGTCTTGGGCTGAACTTCAAAGTGGTAGGCCAGGAAGGTGATCCCCATGAATAATACGGCAAGAATCAGTGACATATGAAGCATGGTGGTCGCGGCATTCTTGGATTCCGGCTGGCGAAAGGATTTTACGCCGTTCGAGATCACTTCCATTCCAGTCGCGGCCGTACAGCCGGCGGCGACTGACCGAATGATCAAAAATAGAGTCAGATCTTCGATCGCCGTCTGGTGGTCCGGAGACGACGAGACCCCTTGCCCGAACAATGTCTGGATAATTCCGACCCCTACCATTAATAAGAGGACCCCGATGCCAAAGTAAGCGGGAACCGCGAAGAATTTCCCCGACTCCCGCATGCCGCGCAGGTTCATAATGATTATGAAGATGATAGCTGTCAGCCCGAGGGCTACGCGATGGTCGTACAAACTCGGTAGGGCTGATGTCAGAGCTGCGATGCCCGCTGCCACGCTGACGGCCACCGTGAGAACGTAGTCGATCATCACTGCCGCCGCGCCAATCAACGCAGGCTGCTCTCCCAAGTTGCTGCGGGCCACTGAATAGGCTCCGCCACCCTGGGGGTATTCGTACATGATTTGGCGATAGGAGATGGTTAGGACGATGATGAGAAAGAGAATGGCAAAACTGACAGGGATGGACCACACAATGGCGGCGGTTCCCGCAAGGATCAGCACCAGCAAGATTTCTTCGGTGGCATAGGCCACGGAGGAAATCGCGTTGGAAGAAAAGATTGCGAGCGCGATGGTTTTCGACAGCCGCTCGTGTATCGCCTGTGTGGTCTTAAGCGGATCGCCAACCAGCCAGCGTTTCAAAAACATAACACTCATTATGGCACAGAAACGAAGACATGCACATCGGAGAACAGGTCCTCAGCCATCAGAGGCAGAAACCCGTACACGTCGATGCGGGGCAGGACTATGCATGAGAGGGCGCGCGAGCCGCATCAGAAGCGTAAAGGGTCATGAGGGGGTTGACAGCCTAATGAGGAGTTCAGTATCTTTCGACTGACTAATTGATGATGAAGACGACCGCCCTTTTGTGTCGTGAAGATGGGGGGTATTCTCGTAAATTTGCTCATCTAGGTTTGCACAGACTGTCCGCTGTGCGACTCATCCTTTTCCTTTTTCAAGGAGGCCACTCATGTTTTCCCACAAACTAAGGTGGTGGGTCCCCACCAGAATGCTCGGCGCAATGGCGGCCGTAGCCTTGCTCGGTGTCCCGCTCGCGTCCGCTGAGAACTCTTCACAGGCTGGGCACGCATCGTCGCAGCATGCTGCGATGAACCATCAGCTGCCGGGCTGGGCGGAGAAGCTTAAGGGGCAGACGATCGTCGAAGATGCGATGGGAGGCAGGCCCGACCGTTCTGCGATGGTTGAACGTCAACATCAGCGGATCATGGAGCACATGGCACAGGATCCTCAACTGCAGGGTGTCAACACCGGGATGTACAACACCTCCTCTATGATGCATCAGTATGGAGCAGGTGGGCAGGACATGCTCCTCGTGTCCGACCCTCGCGTGGAACCGGTCGCGCAGACAGGCACCGGAAAATGTCCGGCAACAGCCCCGGTAAAGCGGTACAACATTTCGACGATCAACGTCGAGATCACGCTCAACCAATGGCTCGACTTCTATCCCGGCTACATGTACGTGTTGGATGAGGATATCGATAAGGTACGCGCTGAAGAAGCCATGAACAAGGAAGCTCGAGACAAGGAAGGGTTCGATCCAGGGGCCGTGATTCCAGGCGTGCAGGCCCAATGGATTCAGCCGCTCGTTTTCCGCGGGAACCAGGGTGACTGTATCAAGATCAAGCTTTCAAACAAGCTGGAAGAGGGAAGTGGGCCAGTCAGTCTACATATCCACGGATCAAGCATGGTAGTGAGCGCCACCGGGGCTGCGGCGACTACGACCAACCCCGACTCTATCGTTGAAGAGAAGAAAACCGGCGAGTTCGAGTGGTATCTCCATCCAAGCATCCAGGAAGGTGTCCGTCAATTCCATACCTATGCCCAAGATCGCGAATTGACGGTGATGGGCTTGTTCGGCGCGTTTGTCGTCGAGCCGCGCGGGTCAAGTTACTTGGAGCCCCTTGGTGCAGGGGATCCTACCCCGGCCTCTAGCGGTTGGCAGACGATCATTAAAAACGGGACCGGTCCCGACTTCCGCGAGTTTGTTTTGATCTATCACGAAATCGGTGACGAAGCTTTCCGTCCACTCAATAAAAAGGGCGACTTCCTACCACAGCGCGATCCGTTGACCGATACCTATCGTCCAGGTGGTCGCGCGATTAATTATCGCAGCGAGCCGTTCGGTATCAACAATATGCACCTGCAGCATGAGTACTTTGGATTTGAAGACGAATCGATGGGCTATAGTTCCTATACGTTCGGCGATGCCTCCCCGACGATTCCCCGTTCCTACATGGGAGATCCGGCCAAGTTCCGTTTGGTGCACGGCGGATCGGAAGTCTTCCATTCGCATCATCCGCACGGTGGTACTATTCGGTGGCCGCGTAGCCCGCGCGCGATCGACGACATGAATCTCTGGGCGACAGCAGGAAACGGGCCAGTGAAATATCCTGTGATTCGTGCGAAGACGGACCGGGTCGACGTCGAAGTCATCGGTCCTTCCGAAGCCCTAGACCTTGAGACTGAGTGCGGCTCAGGTCTCTGTCAGCAGTTGGCAGGCGACTTCCTTTTCCATTGCCATGTCGCGCACCATTATGTGTCTGGCATGTGGGGTTACTGGCGCGTGTATAACACAATCCAGCAGGGAGACCTGCGGAACGATGTGATGCCGGATCTGCGGGAGTTGCCGGATCGTAAGGGCCGCATCAGAACTCCGATTTCGTCTGACAAGTTGATCGGTCAGACGGTCGATTGGTTCGGCAAAGCCTTTACGATCATCGGGAAAGGCAAGAGTAACTGGACCACGAACCCTGCCACCATCACTGTCAAAGATTGGGTAGAGATGCAGATGCCTACGATGGGCAGGCCAGGACACAAAGACGATGAGAAGGGTCAGATAGTCTCCTATGACGCAACAGTGTTGGATTGGGCCTGGGAGGGCAATCGTGCAATGAGCGAGCGGGAAAGTACGACCGACAATCCCAAGTACAAATCCACCCATCCGGGCAAGCGGCATCCGATCATGTTTGAGCCGTTGACCGGCAAAGTGGCATGGCCGCATCTGACACCGCATTTCGGCAAGCGCGTGATGTTTTCGCCGAACCATGTGGGCGCGCCCTGGTTGGAGATGATACGCCGGGATGCCAATGGCGAGGAGAGCATCGATCAGGCAAGACCCGGCGAGAATGGCGTCTGGAGTCTCTGCCCAGAAAATGCCGGGCGCAAGAGCTTCAACGTGCATTTCATTAAATTACCGATCAAGATTGCGAAAGCGCAGGGCAAGGAGCCACCGGTGATCGATCCGAACGGGTTGATCTATGTGCTCCATGAAGAAGAGGCCGCCATCCGTGCTAACGACGACCTGAAATATCCGTTGGTCGTCCGCGGCAACATCTACGATTGCGTGGACTGGACCCTCACCAGTGAATGGGACGACGACGATTACACGAATTTCCAGTCGTCGAAGATCAACACTCACTGGCATTTCCTCCAGTTCGATAACCAGGCGTCGGACGGCGTGATCACCGGGTTCTCCTACGAACAGTCGGTCCGCCCATTCACGATGTTGTCGAAGAAGAACAAGCATGGGTTGCCGCTCCCGATGAACACGGTGTTGACTGCGCCGGTAAAAGCGGGTGCGACCTCCCTCACAGTGAAAAATGCAGGCCAGTACCATGTCGGTACACTGATCCTCGTCGGCGCCGATAACGTCAAGGGCAATGAAATCGCGCGGATCAAGGATATCAAAGGCAGTACGATCGTCTTGACGAAGGGGCTCAAGAACAATCACCCGGTGAACGACATCGTGACGGTAGAGTTCGTCCGGCAGCGGTTCTGGGTCGATGCGGACGTTGGAACCGTGTTCTGGCACGACCATGCGTTCGGCGCGACGACGTGGCCTCATGGCGGTTTCGGAACATTCATTGCCGAACCGGTCGGATCAACCTATCACGATCCTAAGACCGGGAAGGCGATCCGGAGTGGGCCGGTTGCAGACATCCATACAGTCGAGCCGGTCGGCTATGGAGTGAACAACAGCTTCCGTGAATTGATGGTGCAGGTGCACGATACCGTGCCGCATACCGTCAATATCGTGACGGCCGGTAATCCGCCTGGGCAGCCGATTGAGGTGGCGCTCGAGGCTGGGAAAACTGTGTCGTTTATGATGCCGGAAAAGATTTATATGACGCCGATGCCGTTTTTGAACGGCGGTACTCATACGACCGGCAGCGGGTTGAACTTCAGGGCCGGTCCGATCGCCCAGCGATTGGCTACCAATCCAGATGTATCCCAGGCCTTCAACAGCCAGATCCATGGCGATCCCTATACGCCGGTGTTGCGTGCCTACACGGGAGACACGATGGTGTTCCGTCTTCTGCACACGCTGATGAACGAGACGATGACCTGGACCATAGCAGGCCATACTTTCTTGAGCGAACGGTATGCGGGCGATGCGAACCGAAAGAATTCGATGCATATCGGAATTGCAGAGCGCTACGATCTCGTCGTGCCGCAAGCCGGTGGGCCACGGTTGCAAGCAGGCGACTACATCCACTTCAACGGCCGTTCGTCGAAATTCTCCGAAGGGGCTTGGGGCATCCTCCGTGTCTATGACAAGGAACAGAACGATCTGAAGAAGCTTCCGGCCGGCTTCTCCATTAAGGGCGACATTCCCAAGGCGTTGCCGGTGTGTCCGGCTGACGCACCGGTAAAGAGCTTCAGCGTCGTGGCCCTGGATTATCCGTCCATGAAGTTCAATGCCAAGGCGCCGGAGGCCATCGAGGTGGACTTCGAGCGGACGATCCAAATCACGAACCCCGATGCGAAGATCTATGCCTTGGAAGAGGACACCGTGAAGGTGGGGAGTGGTGCGCACCCAATGCCGCTTACGCTTCGCGTGAATGTCGGCGATTGCGTCAAGGTCAACCTGAAGAACAAGATGAAAGAGAGCAAGGCCTCCTTCTCTGCGATCGGGTTGGCTTTCGATCCAAAGGATTCAATGGGCGCCAACGTCGGCAATAACCCCGGCGATCAGACGATTGCTCCCGGCGCCGAGCGGACCTATACCTACTACGCGGACCCATTCATTGGTGAAACTACGTCGTTGGTGTGGGATTGGGGCAACGTAATGACGAATCCTCGCAACGGGTTGTTTGGGGCCGTGGTGGTCGGTCCGAAAGGGTCCAAGTATCGAGATCCGAAGACCGGCGCTGATCTCACGAACAAGAATGCATGGGCTGCGGACGTGATCATCGATCGATCGCTTCCCGGCAACGAGATGCGAGCCAATTATCGCGATGTGGCGTTGTTCTTCCAAGACGAAGACAACATCATCGGCACGAGCTTCATGCCCTATGTACAAAATGTGGCCGGTCTGACCGGCATCAACTATCGGTCCGAGCCATACAAGTATCGCGAAGAGCAGGGATGCTCGCTAGGCAAGATGTTCCAGCCTTGCAAAGCGGACAAGCCGGAGGATCCGGCCACTCCGCTCATCGAAGCGCATGTGGGCGATCCCGTGCGTATCCATGTGATCGGGGCGAGCAATGAACAGAACGGGATGTTCAGCGTCGAAAAGCATGAATGGCCGATCGAGCCTTTCATGCGGGGCGCGGATCTGATCAGCGTGGTCGAGTTCGCCGGGTCGGAGGTGCTCGATGCGTTCTTGCCCTTGGCCGGTGGACCCTATCGTTTGCCGGGCGATTACGTATACAGCAACCAGCGGTTGCCGTATTCCCAGTCCGGGCAATGGGGCTATGTACGTGTGTTGCCGGCCGGCGACACACGGTTGCTGCCTCTCGTTGGCGCCGGCGCAGGCATGAAGAGCGCATCGGTTGAGCCCCCGGTGCAGGTCGTCCCGGTCGCAGCGAAGTAAGATCGAGCATCCTGCTGTGTGCAGGGTGCGGCGAATCAGGAGAAGGGGGAGGCCAGCGGCTTCCCCCTTTTTCTTTAGTTCAGCCTTTTGATACGATGGCGGAACGTTCGGCTCACTCGTACGAAGGAATCGTGGAGGACTCATGAGGGTGCTGTCGGTTGTGTTTTGTGGTTGGCTGATGGTGGGTCTTTCTGCTGCCGGGGCGTACGAAGAGATTCAGGTTATGGACGGAGGCACAATCGCCGGCAAGGTGACAATCGCAGGAGGGACGCCGACTCCCAAAGGTTTTAACCTGATTACGTTTCCTGATCCGGTCTATTGCGGCCGGATTTCCACCGGGACCGGCTGGCGTATTCTTCAAGAGTTTTCTGTTGCGGTAGACGGAGGACTCAAGGACACGGTCGTTTTGTTGGTGGATGCGACGAAGGGGAAGCCCTTCACATTCGAGCCGCCGACGATTGAAGCAAGAGACTGCCGGTTTCTTCCGTTTGTCAGCGTGATGAAGGATCAGTCGGAGGTGAAAGTCGTGAATCTTGACCCCGTGTTTCATGATATTCAGGCCTACGAAACCTCTCATCTCGGTCCTCGGGTGCTGTTTAACACACCGTTGCCTATGAACCCACATCACAAGCGCAATGTCGATGCCGACAGCCACGAGCACCTGGCGGGTAAGCCGATGACAGAAGTCATTCGAATGACGAAGGGCCGCCGGATCTTTGTCATGCAATGCGGATTCCATGCCTATATGGAAAGTTGGGGACTGGCTGTCGATAATCCATATTTTGCCGTCACGCATGCCGATGGGACCTTCTCGCTTCGTGATGTGCCTCCTGGGGACTACACATTGGCAGCCTGGCATCCCGGCGTCGGTTCAATGATAGAACAGAAGGTGACGGTTCCGGCGAAGCAGATGGTCAGCGCCAATTTTGTTTTCCAGTCCCCCAAGGGGCGGCGTTCTGCCCAGGAGATACAGGAGAACCCTCACTTTGGACTAGGCTCCTTGGGTAGATCCATCGAAATTAGACCGACATTGGAACTGCAGAAGCCGTGAGGCGTGAAACGTGACAGATACACCCATGAGAGGATGGATCAGGAATTCCATGGTGGCTGCGGGTATCCTCGCGGCTATGGCAGGCGGCGCTGGGTTTTCGTTCGCCTACGACGTAATGGATGTGCAGCACGGCGGGACGGTTAAAGGGACGATCAGGCTCGATGGCGCGGTACCGGAACCCAAAGGCTTCAATCTGATCACATTTCCCGATCCAGCCTACTGCGGTCGTATTTCCAATGGACGAGGTTGGCGACTCCTTCATGACTTTGTAGTGAATCAACAGGGCGGACTGAGAGATGCCATTGTGTTGCTGGAAGGCGTTGTGTCCGGCAAACCATTCGAGTTGTCTGTTCCGACGATTGAAGCACGGGATTGCCAGTTTGTTCCTTTCATGACCATTGTCCGGAACGGCCACGCGGTGGAAGTCGTCAATATGGATCCGGTGATGCATGATATCCAAGGGTACGAAACTTCGATCGAAGCCGGCGCTCGGGTGTTATTCAATACTCCCTTGCTCATGAATCATCAGCACCGGCGAGGCGACCTGCATGCGATACACAACCATGCACCGGGTAAGTCATTGGTCGGGCCTCTTTACTTGAGCAGAGGGCGGCGGACGTTTTATATGCAATGCGGCTTCCACGCCTACATGGAAAGTTGGGCGATGGCCGTCAACAATCCCTACTACGCGCTGACCGATAAGAACGGCGCATTCGTTATCGAGAACATCCCTCCAGGCACCTATCAATTGGTCGTATGGCACCCTCAAACCGGTTCTGGCGTCACGAAGATGGTGACGATTCAATCCGACGGTCAGCTGGTCGAACATCTCTCCCTCCTCGCTCCGAAAGGAAACCGTTCCGCCTTCAAGGTGATGGACAATCCCCGCTTCGGGCCGGGAGCGCTGGGGTACTCAATCGACATTCAGCCGCTTGTCGAGCATCAGCACTGAACGCTCATGTCCATTATCGTGGGTGAAAAATCCTGCAGATCAGGGATCGCCTCTGGCTTGTCCCGTGGGTGGGGCAGGATGGGTCGCCGTGCTATGTGACGGCTAATGACGGAGCTATTCCCTCACCGGGGAACCGGGACCAACTCTTAATTGAGGACGGAACGGCGCTGGTCATGCGGCCCAGCCCTTCGAAGCTCAAACGGACCATCATGGTAGAGTCGAGCGGTTCTAAGAAGGGGGGATGAGGACACAGGAGTCGTTTTAAAGCTCGTCAGCCTGTCTCTGAAGTGGTCGTTCGAATATGAAAGATTCAGACTATCGTCACGGCCTGCCTGTTTTTTTGAAGAGCCACCCGGATACCAAAAGCCCATATCGATTTCTCTGCAGCGAGGACGGGGGTAGGAAAAGCGATGCGTGAACTGTTTATGTGCAGACAGTCTTGTCGCTGGAGTCTGCCGGCTGCGATTGCTTGCTTCTCTCTATGGAGTGGAACGCATCAGGTACTGCTTGCCGCGGGGGCCGCATCTGTTCCGATAGAAGTGCAAGAAGCGTTCGACAAACAGCAGTATGCACAAGTGCTTGAGCAATTGGCCAAGCTGGAGAAGGAGCAGAGTATCGCTCCAGACATTCAACGACTGAAGATCCGCTCATTTCTCAAGCTCGGTAACCCCAAGGATGCGCTCGGTGAGTATGACAAGCTGGAACTCGTACTCAAGCAAGATGAGATCCCCCTCCTTGGAGAGGTGGCATTGGGATTCATTGTCATTCTGGTGAAGGACATGCGTGAACAAATGCGCGGGGCGGCCTACACGGCGCTCAAAGAAATAGATTCGGACGATGTTGTCCACTATTTTGAAGATGGCTTGACCGATGGGTCTGGGCCAGTCCGCGCCCTTGCCGTCGAAGGGCTCGGCCGATCCGATGTGGGGAGAAAATCGCCGAAATTGCGTGCGGCGATCCACGATCAAGCGGGACTGGTGAAGGTGCGCGTGGTAAAAGCGCTTGGCAAAACAGGAGATCCAGAAATCGTGCCGTTCGTCGAATCGGCTGCCAAGGACGAACTCACCACAGTTCGCATTGCAGCCTATGGCGCACTGATCAGGCTCGGACAGAAAGAGCGTTGGACCGATTTGCAGCGGGCCGCAGCGTCGCCGAATCCTGAGGATCGAGCTGACGCGATTCGCACAATGGCGGAGTTGAAAGACCAACGCGGTATCCTCGTTATGGTGGAGGCCTTGACCTACAAGCAGCCCTCTGTTCGTGGCGCTGCGGCCAGGGGACTGGGACATCTCGGGCACAAAGAAGCTCGGGGACAGATTGAGCAGCTACTGAAAGATCCTGTGCCTGCCGTCCGCGAATCTGCCGTGGGGGGTCTAGCCGAATTGGGAGGATCGGAATCGGTACCTGCACTGAATAGGGTGCTCAGCGACGGGAACTATACCGTGCGCGCTTCAGCGATTGCCGCGTTACTTCAACTCGGCCAGCCCTACTCGACGGTGGCCTCTACGGCACAATCGTTGGCCCAACAAAACGATATGGCGATGCGTGCTTCTGTGGCCTATGCCCTTGGGAAGGCAACCAGGACCAATGCACCGGACGCGGTTTCTCTATTAACCAGCTTGACGGCTGATCCGCTTCCCGGCCCAAAAATTGTGGCCCTTCGATCCCTCGGACATATCGGGGATCGTGAGCTTATCACCCTCATGAAGGATGCCCTCCACGATACGAATGAGGCCGTGCGGGCCACCGCAGCAGGGGCGATGCTGCATCTTTTTCAACAGAAAAAATAGACCCCGTCTTTGCACAGGCATACGACAACAGGAGAGGCACATACAGGACTCCCACGCCCTCTCACGAGAGAATAGAGGGGATTGGGCTATGACGAGGGAGAAAACTTGCCCAGCAAAAAAATGATGGAATTTCCCTCTGTGTCCTTGGGTCGAAGCCGATCAGAAGAAAGCCGGCATGGCTCTATGGTAGGATTTGCCGCCATGCGTCAGACCGGTTTCGTTTTCTGGGTTGGGTGCTGCCTGCTGTTCACTGGCTTGCCGGCCTGGGCATTGGAGTTTACTGCCGATCAAGTGACGAAGATCGATGGCCGCACGCACAAAGCCAACATTTATTATCGCGATCAGATGTGGCGCATCGAGCATCATTCAACGGGCCCGGTCAACGTCAGTATTGTTCGGAAGGACAAACAGGTCGTCTGGTTGCTGCTCTCACGGATGAAGCATTTCAAAACGATGCCCTATAGTCCGGAGCAAGATCTCATGGTGAGTGAAAAGTTGGACGGGGAAGTGTTGAGGCAGGAAATAGGGACAGAAGTGCGCGAGGGGCATCCGACGGTCCTTTATGAAGTGACGACGAAGCAGGGGGAACAGATCAGGGTCTATTATCAGTGGATCGCGACGGATATTCATTTTCCGATGAAGTTGGCGAGGAAGGATGGGAGCTGGATCGTGGAGTACCAGCATGTGAAGCTGCGGTCGGTTTCAGACTACCTCTTCAACCTGCCGGTTAACTTTCAGCCGTTGGAAGATTTCAAGAAACAAGAAATACCGGAACCTGCCGGGCCGGGAATGTAACATAGCAAGGAGGCTGAATCGTGAGGGTACTCGGATTTATCTCAGGTGCAGTGATGACAGGACTGATGGCTATTGGCGGATCGGTTCATGCGTTGGACGTAGCTGACGTCGTCCGGGAATGGACCCCCGAAGGAAAGAAACTTGCCGCCGAACGGGTGAAACTGCCGGCTCACGACGAGATGGTCCTTATTCCAGCCGGTCCGTTCATCATGGGGAGTGACAGGAAGATAGACCGCAATGCCTATCCGGCGGAGTTCCCCCAACGAAAGGTATATCTGGACACCTACGAGATCGACAAGTTCGAAGTGACCACCGTGCAATTTCTGAAGTTCATCCTCGCCAAGGACCTGCCGCCGCTCGTCGATTGGCAGTATGACGGTGGTAACTTCCAGGAGACCATGGTCAATCATCCTGTGATGCACGTGTCGTGGGCCGATGCCGATGCCTACTGCACGTGGGCGGGCAAGCGCCTTCCAACCGAAGCTGAATGGGAGAAGGCGGCACGTGGAGAAGATGGGCGGATTTATCCCTGGGGAAATCAGCCGGCAGGCCTGTCTCGTTCGAATTTCGGCCGGACCGGTTTGTCTGGTCCGGTACGCGATCGTCCTGAACGGCTCCTGCTCTATCCACCGATTATTTCCGTGGATAAGTACGACAATGCAATGAGTCCGTACGGCTTGTTCCAGATGGCGGGTAATGTGTCCGAATGGGTGGCCGACTGGTATGACCCCAAGTACTACGTGACTGCGCCGGGAAAGAATCCCAAAGGTCCGGAGCAGGGAACGCAGCGAAGCTTCCGTGGCGGCGGCTGGATCGACAGCACGCCGAGCGTGCGAACCGCGCAACGTAATGGAACGGATCCCAACACCAAGATGAACTGGATGGGTTTCCGCTGCGCGAGGGATGTGAAAGATGCAGCAGGTGCGCAGAGTTGATGCCTCCATGGCCTCCGGAGCGACTCTGTCTGGTTCCGGCGGGCGGAAGCCTTCGGAGATTTTCCCCGGGGGTCGGTTAGTTTCCGTTTTCTTTCTCGCCGGAACCTCAAAGGAGGCCTCACATTCATGCCTGGCTGCGTCACGCAATTGACTCAAACTCGAGCTGTTCCTTACCTCACCACCGGCTCCCTGCTAGCTTTGACTCTCATGAACCTCCTTTCAGTCTCATTCGCCGGTGCCCAAGGAGGCAAGACGGAGGTGTTCCCGGTGCAGAAAGCTGCGCCGGCAACGGTCTTTATCGAGGCGTCCGGAATCGAAACTGATTTACGGCGGCAATTGCGGGAGAAAAACGGGGTGTCTAATCTCAGTTCCTCTGCCTCGGTGATTCGTTTTTCGGTCGCACCAACAGGGAGCTTTGGATTTATTGCTCCTAAACTCCTGGGAATGGCCTTGATCACGCGGAGTCCGGATCTCTCGATCGAACAAGCACCACCAGTCCCCAATGCATTTGAGATTCACAAGCTCGCTGACGGAAGTGGAATGCTGGTGGGATTCGTAGAGGCAAGCCTGAAGTCTCAGTTGACGGCTAGTGTGCGGCCGAAGAGCGTCAGACTCGGACTTCATTCCAATCCCTCGGATAAGGCGCCGCATATCGTTGCGGTACCCTTGGTCAAACTGGTCGTCGATCGGATGCCGATCCAGCTCAATTCCAAGGAACCAAGCGGCGCCGTTCTGCTCGATATGGATTTGCAGAGCACCGCGAATCGCACCACGTCTCAAACTGGACCCTAAAAGGAGTGCTGGAAAAGTCGCTCTGTTCACCTGCACAACCATGGCAACTACTTCACCCTCCCACCGTGACTGCCAAGGCAGCCTCTTCACTCGTCGACACGCCTTTTTACACGTATCGTTCTCGCATCGTTCAGGCCCTCCACGTATCCCGAAAGATACTTCTCAGGTTTTGATTTGCTTTCGGTATCGTTGATGCCCTGTTGAGTAACACTGCGGACATGCTCCTCTGTATAGTTTTTCGTGGCTTGCTCAGGCTGCCCATGCGCATTCCTCATGCTCCATTTCCTTGTTCATGATCATGAGATCTGCCCACTTCTGCCTCATGTTCCCACAATTGACGTCCTCCCGCAAAACTGGGCCAGCGAAAGCTGGAGCAATCGGCTACCCTGCAGCCCTCTAACCCAGGAGGGCGCGCGATGAAAAAGAGTCGGTTTTCGGAGGAACAGATCGCCACAG